>Ga0163179_10001017_pt1 | contig 20030 bp, 37 predicted proteins | sample AtlANTMetagenome_FD_109643 | JGI IMG/M metagenome (GOLD analysis project Ga0163179, IMG submission 109643) | Marine eukaryotic phytoplankton communities from the Atlantic Ocean - Atlantic ANT 2 Metagenome | ecosystem: Environmental > Aquatic > Marine > Oceanic | place: North Atlantic Ocean... | reverse complement strand
GGCTGATCAGTGGGGCTAAGCCCCACGAGCATCAGCTTTTAACTGACAAACCCAAAACATAGGATTTAACATGGAAATATATTCAGTTACTTTATTTTTTGCCGGATGGTGTACCACCGTCTTCATGTGCCTTGAAACACCCTGTGAGCAAGAGGTAAGAAGTAAATTGTCTCATTGGTTACTTGAAGGTAAGGAAAAAACCTTAGACATTCAAATAAAGAGAAAATCATAAACAAGGGCAGCCCAGCTGCCGATAGCCCCTTACAGCGGCCAGCTCCGCGGACCTCCGCGACCTGCTCAAATGTACCATAAGCAGGCCGCTCCGATCAACGGAGCTTGGCTCGCTGCAAGGGGCTATCCGATATGACCCCACCCCAACACTACACCCCAAACACCTGGAGTTTGTATGTTCACAGCATCAGACTATATTATTCGTGTGCCTAAGGCACGGACCCTACTACCTAAACACCATGAAATTCTGGAAAAATACCAGCTGAGCCGGTCACGGACCTCGTTGGCCTATACATCCAGTGGCAAGCCTCGTAACCTCCTTGGCACCAGTACCAAGGTAGAGAAAGGAGAGAAAAAGGGCTGGCTGACAAAAGTGATGTACCTACAGCCACACGTCAATAGCGGCTTCAATACTTGTCCTAACGCTACTGAAGCTTGCTCTCGTGCCTGTCTTATTCAGAACGGCAATTTCAGATTTCATGCCACGGCGAGGGCCACCTTTGCGAAAACCTTTCTATGGTTCTTTCACCCAGAATATTTCATTAATCGTCTAATCATGGAAGTCTTACAATTTGGCATTGAAAGCAACATGTCGGATAAGCTGGGGGCCATTCGTCTCAACGGCACAAGCGATATCAAGTTTTATGAGTACATTAATTTTGATAAACTTTCAAATGTTACTGGTATCAAGTTCTATGACTACACGAAAAATCCGTATCGGCCCACGACACGCATGCCTGACCCAAAGAACTATTCTTTCACTTTCAGTATCTCTGAACACGAACAAAGCTGGCAACGCGCTCAAAAGTGGATTGATGCGGGCTTTTCGGCTGCAATGGTCGTTGCTGCTCTTGGCAGTAAACGGTTAAAAGATGCGAAAGCAGCGCAGGAATTGATATGTGACCGTGGCTTTTTTGATCTGCTGGGTAAACGTTATCCCACGATTCACGGGGACAATGATGATTTACGCATGCTTGACCAGCAAGGTAGCTTGGTGATTCTACACGCCAAGAACAAAGCCCTGGCTGATACAACCAGCTTCGTAACCAGAGTTAGCTTGTGAGTAGCTGGCTCTGTTTCTCTCTCGTTTTAGTGTGGCTGATAATCATTGGAGTGAATGATTACCGGCTTTAGTGTAAGGGGTGAGGTCCAGCGAAAGCTGGGCCTCTTTCCCGCATCCTTAGGATTTATTATGACAACTGAAGAAATGCTTTTCGACCTTCTCTGTGACCTTACAGAGAACGCAAAACCAGAACAACTAAACAAGGTTATGAACTACCTGCAGTGCATCGGTGAGACTGAAATGATGATGCATTTCGTACACGTTCAAATTGCCAAAACCAAAACCCCAGCTAACGCTTAGGAGCTAATATGCCTGTATCATTAAAGAAATCTTACAATAATAATTATGTGGTCCATATGTTTGTCAAGGCTGCAAATGTTCCAATTACCGTATCTATACCTGTTAGTGGCAGGACAAAACAAATCGCTGCAGACACGGCAGCTATATACTTTCGTATTTTTATGAGTTATGAAAAAAATCCAGAATTTTATATTGATGAAGTAGAGGAGGTTTAACGATGAGTAAAACATTAAAGCTAACAAAAAAACAATTTGAAACTCTGCTTTATGTCCTTGATATGACAGACCCAAGAGATGCCAATGAGCATTTCGGTGGCTGGGGAAGAGATGGAGAGGGAGCGATGCGAGTGTGCGACCTCAAGGATAAGGTTCGATCTTATAATAAAGTGGCTGTCCGTTCATTGAAACAAAAGGAGGTCTAAGAAATATCGCTGGTCAGCTGCAGAGTTGGCCAGCTGCGCTGATAGCTCGAGAGCGTAGCGGCTGCGTCGTGTCTTGTGAATGGACGTGGACGGACGGGCCTGGCTTTGGTATAATGTTCTCGGAGGTGCATATGCCACGAAAACTACCAAGAAACTATAAGAAAGAATATAAAGAATATCACGGCAAACCCAAGCAAAAGAAGAACCGCAACCTGCGAGGCAAAGCTCGTCGTAAGATGGGACTGAAGGTTGGAGACCCAAGAGAAGTAGACCACAAGAAGCCATTGAGCAAAGGTGGCACTAACGGACGGAAGAATCTGAGGGTAGTCAGTAAGAAAGCTAATCGCAAGAAAACAAATAAGTGATAGCTCTAACTTACGGCTAAAGGATTCCGTGCAGTCTTGCATCGCAAGCTGCGCTTCGCTTGCTGCTCTTTAGACTGGACTTGGGCTATCACGGACGAGCTACTTTGAAGACACAGAATTGGCTTCCAACCAGAGCAGGCATGCGGTTTCAACCTTGCGTTTGGCATCGCTCCCCTTGAGAGCCACCCCTTTCGTTAGCTCATTTCCATCTACATCGTAGCCAACATACGCAAAAGTTTTTTGGTTGTCAGGGTGGTCTCTCCCAAACCATGCCCACTGTAGGATGACGACTCCAGCTGGGGCCCTTATCCAGTCATCCCAATACCAATGCATCTTCCACATCCTGAGCCAAACAGGACACCAGTTGCTCAGCTGAGGGTCATCTCCTGACAATAAACGATTGATCAACATACAATAGCCGTCCATTTGTTATGCACTGTAGTCGGTCATTGTATACCACACGCCTGATTAAATCGCGATGTCTAGGATCATTTGAGCGCAAATCAGGTATATATTTTGTGTGGTTTTGTGCCATATCCATTGCTAGCCGGTATCCTAGCAGCCCTTTGTACCCTCTCAATAATAGCTTACCCAAGGAATCATAATCTCTCATGGCTAAAGCTCTTCTAGTTGCCACGGCCTGGCTGGAGTTGATTACTGAGTTGATTGATTTGAGGGGTATACAATGATTGCAATACAGGTCTCGTGGTCCTAGACCGCCATAATACATCATCGCTCCGGCAGAGCAGCATCTAGGACAAAAGAAATATCGTTTTTTTCGCTTACTTTGGCGCTCTCGAACAGTTTGTAGCACATGCCAACTACCAAACCGGCCCTCTGCGTGGCATCTCGTGTGGATTGTGCGAGACCTCGGCATGAGCAAAATCTCTATCCAACCAAGTGTTGACACGAATGACGTGTACCTTTTGGGCCTCTTCGATTGTCGGGTTGCAACCTGCGTTATCGGGAACCGAGGAAGCGCTTCGCGGTATTGACAGAGCCCTAGAAAATCAGTTTTCAAAGGTAAAAATTTTTTTGGGGTATTTTTCTGGCGAAACCGCTCTTGACATTGCTTTCTGCTCTTCCGTTCGTCCAAAAACCCAGAAACAATCTCTCTTTTTATAAACCCACGAGAACCTTTAGATTTTCTAACTCTATCCAAAACGACCACCTTGTAAATTGTTCGACATTTGTAAAACAAGCAATTAATCAAGGTTCGACCGTAACTATTCTATTTCCACCTTAACTACCACCTATACTACGTATATACATTATAAATTATAATTAGGAGTATATTGTATATTATGTAATAAATAAACTCCAAATGGGTGGTCATTCAGTCCATCCTACGAAAACCGGCTTTCAATGTACATCTTTTGCTTGTTTCACTATTGTCGAACATTTGACAAGCTAGTATCATTTCAAAAAATATTGGATTATTTGTATCACTTTGTTTGACAAGTATAACATAGGTGAATATAAGAGTAATGTGATTATTCACACCCTTAACTCAGGAGAGAGCATGAAAAGACTGAAGCCATTCTTCGGATACTTTGGCTCGAAGTGGCGTCTAGCAAAACGCTACCCAGACCCAGAGCATTCAACCATCGTTGAGCCATTTGCAGGCAGCGCAAACTATGCGCTCCTGCACCATGAGAGTCAGGTCATTCTAAACGATCTGGACAACAATATCACCAAGTGCTGGCGATACCTTATCACAGCCACAGAGCGTGAGATACTGTCCCTGCCCGACATCGATGGGGACGTTGACGATTACGATATCCCAGAGGGAGCCAAGATACTGATTGGATTCTGGCTTGGTCGTGGGTTGGCATATCCATGTAAGAGACCGCACAGCTGGTCACGTAAGCCAGAGTATCAGAAAGGCGCCCAGTTCTGGGGCGAGGCGGTCCGACAGAGAATCGCATCTCAGCTTCAGTTTATTCGCCACTGGCAGGTCAAGACCGTGCCTTATGACCAGCTTGCCGACATCGAGGCGACATGGTTTGTCGATCCTCCGTATGACAATGCAGCAGGTAAACGATATCGCGTCAACAATCTAGGCATTGATTATGCGGACTTGGCATCTTGGTGTAAGTCTAGGACCGGTCAGGTCATCGTATGCGAGAACCAAGGAGCATCTTGGCTCCCTTTCCAAACCCTAACAACAATCCGTGGCACTCGTAAGAACAGTGTCGAGGTTTACTGGAGTAACCAATGAGCACTACCAAAAGAAAAATATGCTGCCCCCATTGTGGCAGTACAGAGATTGAAATACCCATCAAGGCTTGGGCCATCGTTGATGTATCAGTGGTCGACCCATACGAAGACATGGAGAAAGAGTTACAGGACAAGACAAAATACTTTATATGCGAAGCCGAGGTATACAACAACAACTGGTGGCACTGTAGGGAGTGCGACTACGCAGAGGATGCAAAAACATTTCAACAAGAGGTGAACAATGGGTAAGATTCAACACAAACTACGCTGCCCTAAGTGCGGCAACGAACGACACTTCGACATGGCAGTCCGCACTTGGATTGTTGTCGACTTGGGCGAAAACACAACAACAGCTCCATCCATCAGCACAGTCATGTCTGACTCGGACTACTACGTAAACTGCAACAACACAGATTGTGACTGGCAGGGTGACATCGATGAAGCCGCCAGAAGCTACAAACAAAATCACGGGGTGAACAATGGATAACATATTAGGACAATATAGAAGAGCGGATACAGAAAATTTTCTGAAAATGGCTTCATGGGCTATGGAAAACTACCTTTTGGTACATCCGGATGTGCGAGATTTGTATAAAGAAAAGCTTAACACAAGTTTTTTGAAAAGACTTGACCCTGCGGGACTTCATACCTGTTCATATTGGTATGGGTCTGGCAACGACAACGATACTTTTTTGGCCACAGAATGGGATTGCCAAATGAAAGGGTCTAAACCTAGTTACGAAAATGTAACGCTAATTGTAGATATAGATTTATTCAAAGCCAGTTCAACAGATCCACACGAAGAAAATCGCTATGGCATCCGAGATCTTTTAAGGAGGTTAAACAATGAGTAAGATTAAAATGCAACATCGATTCATGACTAAGTACTGCACGTCAATTCAAATAGAGCACGATGCACTAATCAACCCACGATACGACAAAGAGGCTGACGGTCCTATATCTCAACGTGAGGCAATCATGTTGTCATTACGGCCTGCGTCAGAATGCTACGTAGAAGTGCAATCTGACTGTGATGAATTCTTCTCAGAGAACGAGAAAGGATTTGACCTCAGGCTCTGCGTAGAAGATGCCGCCACGCTAGCCAGACTCCTGCTTCTCGATGAAAAAGTGTCAGAGGAGTATGACCGACAATACAAGGAATGCTACACCAACAAAGACCAGCTGGCATAGGAGGGACCATGGATACAAAATTGCTAGCCAAGCTTTTCAAAATGGACCAGTGGGAGTTCAATGACGAACTCTCTATGGGTTTGATATTGGAGTTCAGCTTCTACGAGAGCCTGCATGCCTATGTAGGATACACCTACAATAGCGACAACTCCAAACGCTACGATGAGGACATTCGCTATTTGATGGACGAGGGGGTCATCGTGAAACATGAGAATAAATACTATTTCAGATTGGACGTGGAGATATAAGCCGACCCTATACCTCAGCTGAGATGTGAGGTATCAGGTGGGCCTATAAACCCAGAAACCAATTAACACAAGGAAGTTATGCAAATAGAAACAATCAAAGTATTAGTAAAATGGTCAGGGACCATGGAAGAGCTGGAAAACTGCGAAGAAATTATCAAAGACAAGAAGCGTGAGCTTCGGGTACTTTCCTTTAAGGTTGCGTGTAGTGCTCCACGCAATCACAGGCTTACCAAACAGGACCCGTTAGAGCAGGCACAGGCAACTGCACAGTGGCTTATGGAAGCTCCACAGGATGTTCGTGACCAGTACAACAAGGTAGTGGCTGACGGTAAGACAATCAACACAATGCTTAATGAGGTTCAAGCCATGCTTGAGCAAGTACACAAGAGCATGAAACAACTCATTTGGAATCAATAGGAGGCAACATGAAATTAATCAAAAGCATACAAGATATGGAAAAGGAATTGGAATCAATGGGTGGGAATGTAGAGGCATTCAGAAAGGACATTCAAATAGCAGAGGTTGTCAAAGATAATGTTGAAGACCTGGCTGGGATGTTTACAGACATCTATGAGAAGATCTTGAAGATTGATGGCAAGCAATTGGATGAGGACCAGTGGTGGGCCATTCATGCCAAGATATCAGATACATTATTTGCGGATTACGAGTGTGCGATTGCGAGGCATCGATCGCAGGGTACTGGAGAAATCCTGCTCAATCTCGAGGGTGATAACATTAAGAAGACAGAACGAATAGTCATGTACTGTAGGCATAGTGTTACGATGGCTGATTTGTTGCTCAACAACTTTGACTCTGTCTATGCGTATACAATACAGGATTTGTATTGGAAGGACAACAACGACCCAGAATGGCATCTTAAACCCGATTCGGATTCGCTGCCAGATGGTTTATTCATCAAGGAGGTGCAGTAATGAAGATCAGAAAAACAAACACAACAGCAACGATTTATGTTTACGGGCTGTTTGGTCGTCCCCAGCAGACCGCAAAAATAGTAAACCTGTATGAGGTCGTCGACTCTAATGGGTATGTGATACGGAGGCGCGATATCAGGCCCTATTTAACAAACAGAAAGCAAGCAAGAGCCTGTATTGCTCAGATAAAAGCGGGGGCTAAATGAGCACAAACACAACGCTTATGTACGGAGACTGCCTTGAGCTAATGCCTAGGCTTAAAAGCCATTCAGTTGACATGATTCTATGCGATCTCCCATATGGGACCACGGGCTGCAAATGGGATTCTGTTATCCCGTTTGAGCCACTGTGGAGAGAGTATAAACGCCTAATAAAACCAAGCGGGGCAATCGTTCTGTTTGGTTCTCAACCATTCACCAGTAGGCTGGTCATGAGCCAAGTGGACCTGTTCAAATACTGTTTGGTTTGGGAGAAAGAGCGAGCAACCAATTTTCTAAATTTTAAATATCAATTTGGAAAGAGCCACGAGGACATAGTTGTTTTCTCCAAATCGCCAGCCTCGTACACCAAAAAGGGTAATCATATGAACTATTACCCTCAAATGGTATCAGGGGCACCGTATACCCAGAAGCAGGGCCGAGCGGGTCACGCAATAGCTAGAGATGAGCGTACCCGAAACAACTCAGTGACCACAAGAAACAGAGGCCAACGCTACCCGAAATCTGTATTGCGTTACAAAACCGAAAAGGGGCTGCACCCCACCCAGAAACCTGTGCCTCTTTTGGAGTACCTCATCAAGAGCTACACGAACGAAAACGACACAGTTCTCGACAACTGCATGGGTTCTGGGTCTACAGGGGTGGCAGCGCAAAACCTTAGCAGAGGGTTTGTGGGGATTGAATTAGACAAAATATATTTTGACACAGCAACAGAAAGAATGGCAAAGAGAGGTGACCAATGAAAGAGCAAGCCAAACCAACACACGCACAAACGCTCCGTAAGCTCGCAGATATCATCGAAAATCGCGAGCTCAGGCCAATAAGCCACAAGTCACTCAACGGGTGGACTTCAAGCGAATTTAGCAGCATTCTGGTCATCCTAGACCACAAAGAAATGATGAGGGCATTTCCTAAACATAAGACCAAGGTCTTGGACTACGGCAAGGTCAAGGAGCACAGCTTCAAAATAGACAACATTTCTTTTCACGCGACAGAGTTTGTCGCTCCAATCAAACGTTAACTACAACTACATTTACGGGGGGTAAAATGAACTACATACAAATCTTAAAAAATCGCATCTTAGAGCTGCATTCGCTTAGCAGAATTTGTACAGAGGCGGACTCTTCCGCGCCTAAGCTAGATCAGTTTAGAGATAATGAAGCCACAATATTTGTCGAGGTTAAGTTTCGCAATCTAGGCCTGGCCATGCAGTATTCATCTATTCGGATGTACTGCACTCCTGACCTGTACTTATCTGATACGATTCACGTAGAGTGGATTGCCAAACCCAGCTGGGGTACAAAGGAGAATGGCTACAAGAAGATCGACTGGTACACGGTTCCAATGGCATGGAGCGGAAGTGCATCATACGATGTCGAGGACTGGCGGGACTTGGCCAACGAGGCGATCAACCAATTTATAATCAACAATGCGATTTGCATTGTACCACACACCCAAACAGGAGTAATGGCATGAGCCACACATTTATTTACACACACCCAGAAACATTGGAGCAGGCAACGGCATATTCTTTGGACGATGCCGAGGCCCAGCTTGGCAAGTTTCTTTTGAGCAGACTTCAGCTGAGAGCTATCGTATCTGATTCGAGCAAGGATTTCTACAAGCTGGTAACGGAGATGACGGAGGGTAAGCATGGCGATGAAAACATAAGAAAAGGCAATCTGCATTTAGAGGCAGAGTCTTTGTTGGAATCTGCCGAGGAATATTTCGCATTTTTTACTGAGCAGGGGGAGTAAAATGTCAGACATTAAAAGCGAATACGGTCACATTATCGAGGAGACACGCGGTTTTACTTGGCACAGTGACAAGGTTAAATGCACAATTCTATTGGAGCCGGACGTGGCCGCCAATATTGCAGACAAGGCTGGTTTTGAGCGAGTTACTAGCTACATCAATCGATTGGTATCTAAGCATTGTTCAGACAACACAGAGGAGGATAATCAAATGGCAATCTTGGGTTCGCGCATGGTTAAAATGCAGAGGACCATAGAGCAACTCACATTACTTGTGGAGAAAAAATTGACAGATACAGGACAGTAGAATAAGTTTTCAAGGTCTACGCGAGGTAGGCACAGATACAACATTTTTATAAATCGTAAAAATGTGGAGAAAGAAGGTTATGATGGCGTGTGCGTTGTGCATACGCCATTTTTTTATGGTAGTATTGGTCATGATGAAATTTGAGGTAAAGATGGAATGGATATTTTTAGCCTGTGGAGTTTTAGCTGGTGGTGGTACAGTATGGGGTATCATGAGGGGCCAGCCACCAAAGGTAGTGGAGACCAACAAGGTGATCGAAAAGATGGTCGAAGTGGACCGGTCCCTGACAAACGAAGATCTTCTTAAGGTTCCTTGTTCGCAAGAGTACATGCAAAAGCACGGAGAGGGGTTGTGCAGAGAGTTGTTTTGCCGGATGAATACTCGAGGCGGGGCAACCCAGCAGACCGCGACATCCAAAGAGTGTGAGGCGATATCAAATATTCTCAACAAGAAAGTCATTTTGAAGATCTGCAAACAGGACAAAAAATGCATTGAGTTTTTTGATCGAAGAATATGATTAAATCAGTAATATATAGATGGGCTGTTACTGAGCACGCAGCCTTTTTGAGTCGCAACAACACGATCATATTTGATGATTACCAGCTGGCTGTTCAGTACGCAAAAAACAAAAAGTGGTTTGTGGTCGAACTTCAATATGAGTATCTTGATTCTGACACTAAACACGTAGAGGATTATTCGTAATGGCTACTTTTGGCGCCCGTGCATTCGGTAAATGGATTTGTAAGGAAATGAAAGACCATAAGATAAAATGCCGAGAAATTGCAGCAGCTGCGCAGGTCTGTGGAAGTGCTGTAGATAACTACCGTGTCGGTGCATGTTACCCAAGAATGCCAAAGCTTTTGGGTATCGTAAAGTTGATTGCGAGCCGCAGAGAACAGGATTGGCAAGAGGTTTGGATTGAGCTCGGTGAACTCGTCATCGCGGACCATGACGTAAAATAAAACAACCACCTTCCGAAATCCGAAAGGTGGCTGAAACCCTTAACACAGGTGTGTCCAAACATACACTTGTAATAATTAAGTATCTGATTGGCACCTGTTGTCAAATATTAAATGCTAAAAAGTCATCTTCCAAATGATCTGGAATGATCCACATGTGGCGGTAGGTACGACCATACTTTCTTCGCCCCTCCTTGATGCAGCCTAGACGCTTCAAAATATTTGCGATGCGCGTAACATCATTATTGCTTTGCATCCGTGATGGAATCTTCAGCGCCCCAGTCAGGACATCGCTGACAGCAAACTCAAACTTTCTTGGGACCTTTTTGTTCATCGCTTGGACCAAACAATGGCTTATCCATCCGGCTATGGTATCTTCCCAGCTATCTCTGGTCCGATATATTTCGTTGACCAGATCTCGTTTGTCTTCTTCGTGCTGCTCGAGCCACCATTGTTCGCCATTCCAGTAATACTGAATAGCTTCAGCCCAGAGTTGATGCAAATCTGCCCTTATCTTGGCCAAATTGGCTGTTTTTACGCGCAGAACCCAATATCTCCTACTACCGGTGCTGTCGTTAAGGAAAGGCAGAGAATCATCGTTTGTCGTGATCCAGAAGCAATGGCTCAGATCATGGTCACCAGCGTTACGATCAAAGGGTCTTCGGAATCGGGCATGGGGCAAGCTCATGAAGCTTTTCGCAGCATTGTAACCGCTTCGATGAAGTGTCTCTCCCTCTGGTATTTCAACAATCCATTTACCTAGAACGTGCATGTAGGCATCTTTCTTTGTCAGATCGAATGGAGTGGCTGACCACCACTTACGATGAACGGCCAATGCCTCAACAGTTTGGGATTTATTGGCGCTCTGTTTACCGATCAAACAGATGGCTGAATCTTGCTTACAGCCTGGGTCCATCGCTCTAGCCACACAAGCAATCATGTATCTGATTCCATAGATTTGCTGTATGGTTGGGATCTCTTCACGCGTGAAGCCAACGTCTGTGTAGTCATAGTATTCATTTTCATTCTTACCCAAGGAAAACTCATTGAAGTTTGTAGAGTCAATGTTATCAGCTGGAATGTAATCTACGAAAAGATTCTTGAGCCGTGGTGTACCATCCCATTTCAGATTCAAAAAGTAATCCTGTACTGGATGATATGCGTTGTCCATCCCGATTAAATGCAATCGACTGGCTAGCTTCTTGTCGGCAATCTCAAATCCATATACTCGAGTCAACCATGAGCCGCATCGAGCTTCTGCTGTATCAATGACAGACTTGCCATCAATATGTGTAGAGTGATCGAAGTTGCTGTAACGAATACGACCAACCCATCTAGGGTCATGTCGGAACACCATCTCTGCATTATACATGGTTGGGTATGGTGCCCCATAGTCAACAATCTCGCCTTTCTCCTTGATGGGTTTTCGATCAAGCATGTTGAGAGTCTGTGAATCAGGTTTGTACTTCAATGGTTTTTGAGTGTTCTTCTTGGTGAGGAACTTCTCACGGTTGTTAGTTTCGATCTGTATGCATTGCTTTTTGATGGAGTTGAGTAAAGATCTCATTGGCTTCTTGAGTTCTTTATGCAGTGAAGTGATTTTGAATATCAGCTGCTGTATTTCATTCTTCCTGAGCATCCATGCCCAAGCAATGTTGGTCATCATATCTGTGTTGACGATGATCTCGCGAACGGTATCGATATCACCTTGTGTTTTTATGTTCTCAAATAGCGAATTAAGATTTGCCACCCCCTCGTAGGCATACCGACGATGTAAGATCTCTGGATCTAAATCTTCCATGACAGGCATTGCTGCGGCAGCAATATCATCAAGCGACACCCCCTTTTGAAGTGCCTCATTTATGTCGTTGATTGGACCTGTGTTTTTCATCTATCCCCCCAGAAGATTGAAATTTACTCGACAAGGCATGGCAGGCTGGACAAAAGATGCAATCTTCTGCGCATACCTATTCCCTGCTTCATCATTATGTGTTGCAATGATAACATTTTGAAAGGCTTTCCACGGTAATAGTTGCAACGAATCCATCTGGCCATTGCGGACACCAATCGTGGGAGCCCCGAACTGTGCTACAGTAAGATAATCTATTTCTCCTTCACAGACCCAAATCTTTTCTGGAATGTTTTTTCCTTTCAGCCACTCCATTGCTTTTGGGCTAATGTGGTAAAGATTGTGCGTTTGAAATCCTGTAGGGACCATGGTTTTAATATACTTGTAATTCTTATATGCGGTCCGACCAACGAAGCTGACGAGCTTGCCTTGCGGATTAAACAGAGGAACGATTAACGGATGAGACTTGAGCCACTTCTCCATCCACCATGGCCGATCTGTTATCTCGCCTTTGTACTTAGCTTGTACCTTGGTAAGGGTTTGCAGATCAAACGTAGGGTCGCTAACCCTGGCTGGTACCTTTGCGGGGTCAATTCCCCGGCTTTTCAAATAGTCATAGACTCTTTTGTTCTTCGTGATCCCTGTTGCAGCTTCGCAGAATGCCCTGACCTCTGCTTCGGGAGGATATCTAACTACAGGCTTTGTGATGAGCCGATTCTTGCATTCAAAATCTTTACCATCAAAAAACTCTCTAAGGTTTTTCAAGTAGCACTTTTGCGCCAAGGATTGTTCTACAGTCATGCTGTATTGAGCAAGCATCACCAGTTCTAATGTACTGCCAGACGCATGGCAACTGTTACAGATAAATTGATGCATGACCGCCCTACCTGTTGGCGGAAGGGCCCTAACGGGTGGTCGACCAGTCTTATCTTCTGCTGACCCACAAATAGGACATGGGGTCCATCTTCTTTTTGATTCACTGCAACCCAAATCAATCAGCACCTCAGAGATGGGTGTTTGTTTTGCCTTAGCGAGCCAAGGTGGTTCTTCATAAGGTTTTCTATTTTTCATAAACATAATACTCCTTGCCATACATTATACATACAATGTCTTGACGTTCTATTGATAATTTGTTATACATGGTATTGCAAACTCAAGGAGTAAAAAAATGCAGGATCAAAAAACCACAAGGCAGAAAGCAACCTTTCGCTTGAAGCCTGTCACCATACAAAAGCTGAAAAAGCTTGCTGAAAAAAACAATACAACACAATCACGAATAATCGATAATGCGATTGAAAAGGAGTCCAAATGAAACTTAAGATGAAAGCTGAAATTATTAAGAAGATGGGTGAACTACTCATGCAGAGTGATGAAATAGATGGACACGCTGAGCATGTGTTTGAGAACGGGCACCGAGTTGTTGCATACACAGATAGATTTGTTTGCACTGGCTTCGTGAACGGAAAGCCAATCAGGGTAACCATTCCATACAACGGTCTAAGTGAGCTTCATCAGCGGTATCTCGAGAGTTGCATTCGGGTTAACTGTATGTCGGAGAACGATTTTTTTGCACCAAAAGTAATAGGGGAAGCATAATGTGGGAAGGATCAAAATACCCTCCAAGAGAGTGGCAGCGCAACGCACTGCCGGTGATTATTGATCACCTTAAAAAAGGACGAAAGACCATCGTGTCGGCAATTATGGGTGCAGGTAAAAGCATTTTGATTGCAGAACTGGTCCGTGAGGCTATGAAGAATCTCAAGGAGGATCGACATATTATTGTGACCGCGCCTAGGCAAAATCTTGTTGGCCAACTGGCTGCAACCATCGCAGAGAGAGTAGGAGAAGATAAAGTTGGCAAGTACTACACCCATGAAAAGTGCATTGACCGCCCAGTGATTGTGGCCTGTAACGCTAGTTGTAAAAGTTTGTCACCAAATGTAAAGGGGCGAGTGGCTATTCTTATTGGAGATGAAGTACACAGCACCGAGTCAGATACATTCAAGGAAGCTTTTGATATACTGGCGCCATTCTGTGCTGTAGGTTTTACTGCGACACCATTCCGATCAAACGACAAACAGTCTCTGAGTTTGTGGGATGATGTGGCATATCGATACACAGCAGCTGATGCGTTACGAGACAAGGTTATTGTGCCATGGGAATTGGTGCACTGGGATGGAAAGGGGGCCAAAAATGCAAGACAGATAAATGTAATCTGCGCTCATATGATTAAAAAACATTGTAGTGGGCCAGGTCTCATCAATGCAAAAGATATTGATGATGCAGAAGAAACAGCTCACGAAATGCGTGAACGTGGATTCAAAGCAATGGCAATACATTCAAAGCTGAGTAAGCAGATGCAATCTACGTATATTCGACGACTAAAGGAGGGCGAGTATGATATGTTGGTCCACGTTAATCTTCTGACAGAGGGCGTGGATTTACCTTGGCTCCAGTGGTTATGTCTTCGCAGACCGGTTGCAGCTAGAGTCCGTTTTGTGCAGGAGGTTGGTCGTGTTTTAAGGAGCTATCCAAACAAGACACAAGCCACGATCCTTGATCCATATGATCTCTTCGGTATGCATGGTCTTATTTACCCAGAAGCATTGGGTAGAATCCTGACAAAGGATGATATGACTGAAGATGAAGAGGAGCTTGCATCATTAAAGTTAGAGCCCAGCGAACGCGAAAACATACGCAGGATGAAGCCAGCTGTAGCTTTTCAGAGGATTGACAGTTGGATTCATAGTATTTTAACAACGATGAGAGCGTATAATTTGGCCAAGCCACCCGAACCATGGAAAGATACATGGAGAGGTGGACGGCCAAGTCATAAAATGATTGTCACCTGCAAAAACTTAAAATGGCTCACCAGATATTTACCCGAAGAGGGTGGTGTGCGTGGTGATTTCAAGATGGCGATTGATCGATGCGAAAGATTAAAAAATGGAGCAGTTTCTGATATGCTAACAATCTTGTTTGCTCTTTCAAAATTAAGTAAGCCGATGAGGGAAAGAAAAATTTCTTGGAAAATTTTTGTCGACAGTAATAAACAACCCATAGAATTGCCATCACTAACATCTCCAATGAGCGGCTTACTTTTTGCGGCTAAAAAAGGGAAGTTTGATTTCGTTGAATACAGGGACAAATCATGAAATACAAAACCGTAAGGTGCCCAAATTGTGGTACCGAAATCATTGAGGTTATCATGCCTCAAGGCAACAAAATTGCCATAGACCGCTACAGTGTCAATCAAAAGATTGTCATTGAGAAAAACGACCATGGAGAATGCTATGGCAGGAAAATGGATGTCGGGCATCCCCACAGCAAAACATGTAGCAAAAGGGTAGTGGCTCGGTGGTAGGCAGGCCAAAGCGAAAAGTGAAAGTTTTTTAGATTATTTTTCCCCAAAACAGAACCTCCAACCGTGTGTACAATACCCCAATAAAAAGGAGAAAAAAATGTTGGAATCAATAAATGAAATCAAAAAAAGTCTTGATCTTTTGCGAGGCCTGTATGCCTCGTTGGTTGATGGTGGCCAAAAAATGAACAGCGGCTTCCTGCTGCTTTTCAGGAGCGCAATTGATTGTTTAGAGGATGAAACATATTTGATTGAGAGTATGATACATGGATCTATTGAAGATAAAGACGGGGTGGAATAATGAAAACCCCTATGGGTAAACCAAGGCGCGAAGCTATGCGCTCACAGTGTTATTGGCATCGCATACTGTATCGTCAAACCTGGAGCTTGATCGCCAAACAATTTGGTGTTTCGGCAGGAGATGCAAAGCTTCATGCTGAGGCCTACGCAGATCAGTACAACTACCCAGTGCCACTGGTAAGAGCAAGGTCTCTTCAGCAAGACGTTTACATGTCAAAGCAAAACGGCTACACCTGGCAGCAGGTCGCAAGAATACATGGCATGCCAATAGCAAAAGCAAAGAGGTTAGCGAAAAGCTTTGCCTCTTTAAAGGGCTATAGGTGGCCACCATTTAGTCGCTGTCGGTCAGGGTAAGCAAAAGTGTTTTGCATTCACTCCAGCTGGCCAAGACGTCCTGAGTCTTGGCCTTTTTTGTTTTAGCCGTACTTAATGAGCAGGACAAAAGTAAAAAGAAAAGCATTTTAGCATCCAGGGCAATTAATTTTATGTGCATCGCAGATAAGGCATCTCACCTCATCTCCTTTTTTGTTCAGTTCAACGGCTAAGTTTTTGAGCTCGTCAGATGTTGTTTTTTGCCTCTGTTCTAACGCGTCTATTCTGTACTGGGTAATGGCCCATGTAGCTACAATCCCACTAAGTGATGCAGCTAACCCGACCCAAATGGAAATTATTTTTATGTCGATTGTCATTGCCTATCCAGTTTTCTTGAAAGGTTTATCAGCTTCAGTTCTTGCTGCCATTCTTTATAGATTTCAAATATTTTGTCTTGGTTTACATCAATGCTTTTGATCATCTCTTGGACATTTGATTTCAACGACATTCTTTCTTCTTTGGCATCTTGTAAGTCAGCTTGGTAGTCTTTGATTACAATATCGTATCGCTTTCTAAGTTCTTGTTCGCGGAGCTCGTATTTGTCCTCTAACTTTTCCAGCTGGGAAAAGAACATAGTGGTGTGCTCTTTGATCTCTTTCTTTTGAGCCAAATATTGATACACCATGAAAGCTAAAAAAAGCCCTATGGACCCGTAGTCTAAAAATACCTCAGGATTCATTGCCATTGGATTCTCCACTGTACCACCTCAACAAAGGTGTAAGCCAATCGTAGTTTGGCTCATTATCTACACTATACTCCCATTTGAAGCCAATGCTTGATATTGATGTGGTCTTTACAGTATGACCATATTTGTGGAGATTCTTTAAGTGTTTCCAAGGGATAACCCATCTACTCTTATCAGGCATCCGAAGCAAAATACAGGCGATGCCACCGTGGGATTCCCACCAATCAAAGTGTTTTGCCTGATGCTTTTTTACATTCGCAGTTGCCCAGCCTTTTTCGCTTTTGCAATCTTTGTCGTCGCCAATGATTGAGAGCGAGTTTGTAAGAACTACCCAGTCAGGAGGTCCTTTCCCAGTCCTTACAGCTAAGTATGAGCCTGGCTTTGTTCTGCTTCCAGGCCCAACCTTAATGTGTGGTGGGTGCATACGACACCAAACCAAACGCCCATCTTGTCTAAGTCGCTCTCTGCTGTTGTTGCAAACTCGTTCCCAGACTATTCCTTTAGCAGGCATTATGTACTCAGCAGAAGATTACAGCTTACAGTCCATCCAGGATATGTCGGTGATGCACTACCAGTCCCAGCGTCTCTGCTGAAGTGAGCCCGCACAGCTGTAGCGAATGAGCCTTTGGGTGAAAAGCTATACTCTACAGATTCTCCAGTGGCGCACGGGAAAATAAAAGCTGGAGCGGTCGTCCCCAGCGTCACGGAGCCAGCATCCCAAAGCTTCAGGTAGACATCCGTGGTTCCTGCAGTATTATCGATCAGCACTTGATGTACGTGATGAGCACCACTAGCTAACGAAAAAGTGCCTGTGTCGCTCGACAATTGACTGAAGTCAACTCTTTTGGTTGAGATTGCACCGGCTAATGTATAAAGTTTGACGGTTGCCATGTTAGCTCCCAAATATTGTGTATTCGCATGTTGAACTAGGGTTCGAACCGGCTGCGGTGCCCCCTGCATCGCTCATGCAGATGGCCAAAGCCGTTCCAATTTTCAACCCTGTTTTTGAAGTAATGACGTGGGTAGTGCTTGCAGTGCATTGGAACTGAAAAATAGGAGCCGTCGTTCCAACTGTCGGCTGCTTGTCGTCGTAAAATTTGATAAATATCACTCCACCACCCACCGCATTTTTTACTGAAAGAGCATAGACTCGACCACTGTCTCCTGTTAGTAAATTACCGTCGGCAGCGGTGGTTGAGTTGGATTGAGTAACAAGCGATGGAAAATCGCTATTTTCTTTGTTGCTAGATAGGGCCATTGTTTTTTCCTCCATACTTTACAGCAGTGGCTCGGACAAGAGAGTCGACAACTGATTGCCCACCCAAGTAAAGAGAAGATGTAGCTCCAGTTGCCCAAATCATAGATTCTAATACACTTGCTGGCATCTTTGCTGCAATAGCAAATCCAATTAAAATTACCCAAAAGGAACACATGGCTCCTGCGAATAGAAACTTTTTGCTTCCAAGCGGAGTTTTGTTTAGCTTTTCAATATCCATCTTATAACTCGTCCAATAATTTTTGAAGGTCAAGGCCCCCGCAATCGATTTTTTTTGCGCTGGCGTGGTAGTGATGTATTATACCATGATATTTTTTATTTAGCACGTCTGGTACAGGATGTGTAGTATTTGGTGTTTTAAGCTCTAATCCTATGTCAGGATGAGAAAGGCACTTAAATATCGCCTGTAATGCCCTCAGTTGTACATTATAAAAGCCTAAGTGGGTGCTTAGCTTCTTTCCTCGAACAATGCTGTTTTTGCATATGGGACGGCTGCCGAATCCATTGCGTTCGTACCAAGATTGATATCGGGTGTAGTAGGCATTGTTGATTTCGACTCCCGTGGAGATGGAATTAAACTTGCCACAATGGTAAGTTATGTGATTGAGGTCAGCTGTTTGCCATATAGCACCATCAGCACCGATTAAGAAAGTTACGCTAAGCCCTCGTTTGTTAAGGATTTTTTGGCAACTTTTGCTTGATAAGGCAGCGTCCCAATGGCAGACAAACATTTGTATCTTTCTAGGCTTGCTTCCTTTCCATCTTCTGTACTTTTTAGCTTGGAGACCACCGTCGTCTGTCCACAGAATTACCTTGTCCCATTTTATCGGGTAAGGTTTTCCGTTATATATCAAGTGATTATGTGTCGTCCTTTCAGACTCAACATGAGGATCGTCACTCTGTGATTCACGCCACGTAACAATTCTTCTGTACGTAAGAGGGCCAACCATCCCATCATCATTTAGACCCAAAGAATATTGGAAATGCTTTATCTTTTCAATCAAATGGGTATTGAATGCATCAGCCTCAAACCAGCTGGGCTCCCACCCAAATTCCTGTGACGATTGTATGTTGTAATCTATTTTATCAATGATGTTCATAATTCACGCAAAAAAAAAGCTTGGATGATTAACAATATATTAACCATCCAAGCTGCTAAGTCGCTACTTTTTAAGTTAAATAGTCGACGATAATTTTGTCACCGTTAGGCGCGGCACCAAAAGTAATGGCGCACACAGATCCTGTACCATCGTTAGCTACGGTATACTCGTCAGCATCAGCAACTGAACTGCCGGTCTTGTTAACGATACGGATACCGTTACGAAATACCTGGACACGGGGGAAAAAAGCACTGTCTACAGCACGGTCCAAATCGTATTTGGTTGCACCGCTACCAGTAATCAATTCAGTGTAAGCACGGAAACCAGCCTTAGCAATGGTCACGGCATCGTCAGCAATCTTAGCCGTTTCGACAGCATTTGATGCTAATTTTCCAGCGTTAATTGCAGAGCTACCGATGGTCAAAGCACCGTTGTTTGCAAGGGTTGCGTCTCCACTAATAGCAGTCGCGGTTGCAACATTTGATGCATTACCCATCAATACTCGGCCAGCAGAAATTGCAGCTAACTTTGTATGCGCAATGGCCGCTGAGTTGTCGATCTGTGCATTAGCGATACCACCATCAGCAACCTTGATACCATCAGCACTAAGATTCAGAGTGCTGCCATTTAAGTCAAGCTCGACTTTTCCTGACCCTGACAACAAAACACCGTCACCAGTGTCAACTTTTAGACCGGTATCATTAGTCAAACCACCGTTGTTTTTTAACTGAACAGCAGAACCAGAAACTTTATCTGAGGTTGAAATGGTGCTTAGCTTGCTGTCTGCAATAGAACCAGCCAACATGGCGTTGGTAACACCAGATGCTTTTACACGAAGAGCGTCGCTGTTGATTTCAATAGAGCTATCATCAACTTCT
>Ga0163179_10001015_pt1 | contig 20045 bp, 19 predicted proteins | sample AtlANTMetagenome_FD_109643 | JGI IMG/M metagenome (GOLD analysis project Ga0163179, IMG submission 109643) | Marine eukaryotic phytoplankton communities from the Atlantic Ocean - Atlantic ANT 2 Metagenome | ecosystem: Environmental > Aquatic > Marine > Oceanic | place: North Atlantic Ocean... | reverse complement strand
TGAGATCCCAAGCCTCTCTCCGACGCTTTCACACCAGCGGCGTCGGATGACAGCGTACATTGCGGCTTCTATAGAACTTTCCGACATTTCATTGTTCCAATTAGCCAATGAATTGAGCAACCACTCAGCCCAAGGGTGGGTGAATTTCGATGCATGAGTCAGTAGAGAATCCACAATGTCGGGTGCCCGTAGCGAGACAACGTCACCGTGAATTCTCTCCATGTCTGACAGCGAGGCCGCTGGCAGTGTTTCTAATAATTGGGAGATCCGATCGAACCTGGCTGATCCTGCGAAATCGAGGGAGATATAGGGACCACTATTCGAGGGTCGGTTGTTCGCCGTTACTAGGTAGCCCTCTGGCGGATCAGTTACTCCAGGAAGTTGGTCGAAGGCCACTGGTTCTAAGTCAGTCCATGAACTAGCGGACTCGCCGGCCACCGGGATCCACCGGTTTGCTTCGGGCCGCTCAATGACGCGTCCTCTTATTTTAAATGAAATGTGACCCTGAGTGTCTGCGCTAAGCACGTTGTTGACGGGAATTACCCAACATGCAACAGCGTCTTCCAGTTTCTTACAGCTCGACGCTTTCAACATCGGGATTAATGCATCGAAGGTCGTGTCTGTACCCGCTAACCCGGTCCAGGCTAGCGATAACGCCATGTTCTCAGCCGGATCTCCAATTACTACCGGGCCACGTTCTGTTGAGCCGCAATAGACTTCATAGTCGCCTTCTCCGCGCACCGTCAGCAGCTCGGTTTCCCATTCGACTTGATCCAAGTCTGTGCTCTCTACGAACACATCTGTGTCATCGGCCATTCCATGGGTGATACACCAGGCAACGTCGTCATTGTGTCCGAAGTGAGGAAATCCGGGCACTCCCGGAAAAGCTAGCCCTATCGCGTTGAACTCAGGACACTTCATATGGAATTGGTGGTACACATTGGGAAATTCGATGCCACGGTGGGGGTCTCCCGCCAAAAGTGGCATACCTGAAGAAGTTCGGGATCCATGAATAGCCCAAGAATTCGAACCGCCGTCAATGTCGACTAAGGCTTCGAGTAGTTCTGAATTAGCTTTGAGGACTTCTGGTAAGCCTGACAAGAGGTCAAGGGTTGGATTGTCGAACGAGGCGATAACCGAGTCGTCGTTCATGTTGCCTTGCATCGCTTCAACCACCTCAGGTCCGCAAGTAGCCAAGAGGTGCCCGCGCCAAAGTTTTCGGTGGAGAGTGCCCATAAATACATGGCGAATTTTGTATACAGCCAAGCAGTGCCATGGCTCCCAGCTCTCCGGAGGTAAATCGTGATACTGATATTCTTCAGGAAGCTGGTCTGCCTGTTCCTTTAACCAGCGATTGACTCCCTTGGCGTAGGCCTCTGTCATTTGTTTTGTTTCAGGCGCCAGTAGAGACCAGTCATTTTTGCATTTGTTTGTTAAGCGCATCCGTCGAAAGAAAGCGTCTTCCTTAGCTCCTTTGCTGCCGACTATTTCGGCCCAACGACCTTGCGCTTTAATTCGATCAGCATCCATCTGCCAGAACCGGTCATCCGCTGCTACCCAGCCTTGAGCTTCAAAGGCATCTAAACGATCTAACGCCTCTACATGGGATATTCCCCAACGATCTCTTCGTATCGCAATAGTCACCGGAACGCCTTGTCCAACGCCGCAGCGCATTCGTCAATCAAGTCTTTTCCACCTTCGCAGATATTGAAGAGTTGAAACAGAATGTGCGGCTGGCCTTCGAACATGGAGTGTTGGACGTTAACTCCAGCTTCAGATAGCTGTGCAGCGTAGGCATTCCCTTCGTCCCGTAATGGATCAGCCGAACATGTAGCTATGTACGAGGGCGCAACACCATTGTGTGAGGCTGCCTTTGCTGGCGAAAAGCGCCAGTCATTGCGAACCTCGTCACCAGTCGCTTTGCCCAGGTAATGCGACCAAAACCATTCGATTACCTCGACCGTCAACAATGGCCCATCTTTGTTCTCAGAAAACGACTCATAATACTTGGAGGCGTCAGTTGCGGGGTAGACGAGCATCTGAAGCTTCAGATCTAGCGAGGCGTCCCTTGCCATCAGCGCCACTACCGCAGAGAGATTGCCGCCGGCTGAGTCTCCTCCAACCGCTAGACGTGTGGTGTCTATGCCTAGCTTCGAGCCTTCGGAAGCTATCCATTCCAGCGCTGCCCAGGCGTCTTCCACAGCAGCAGGAAACGGTGATTCGGGTGCCAATCGATAGTCGACCGCGACAACGATACAACCCGCTTTAGCACACAGTAACCGGCACTCTTTGTCGTGAGTGTTTAGATCTCCTATGACGAATCCGCCTCCATGATAAAAAATTAATGCCGGATGCGGACCTTCACCTAAGGGACGGTAAATCCTTATCGGGATTGGCCCGTTTTGGCTTGGGATTTCAGAGTCGTTTACTCCACCAGGCAAATCCGGCCCTTTACCTAAGACGTGTGCCAATGCTTGGTAGCGGTCTCGGGCGAATTCTGGAGTCTGGTCCGAGACTGGCGGTCCATCATTTCGCGCAACCTCAATCATTTCCACGAAAGCTTGAGTGTCGGGTTGAAGTTTCATGGACGAGACTTTATTGGCCGTTTCAGGCCGCGATCGCTTAGTTCGACAAGATTCCCCTCAAAGCTTGCTCAAGTTCAGGATCGTCAAATTCGAATCCGCTTTCCAAGAGGGCCGTCGGAAGCAGTCGAAAAGAGTCAAGTAGTAGAGTCGTTCCCATTTCTCCTAAAGCTAGTTTGATGGCAAACCCTGGTGCGGGAACTACTGAAGGACGTCGCAGAACTTTGCCCAATTTCTTAGCGAACGATCGCTGAAGTTCAGGATTCGGCGTTGCGATATTTATAGGGCCCGAGGCGTCACCGTCGAGCAAATGCAGAATCGAACGCACGGCATCATTCAGAGTGACCCAACTCCACCATTGACTTCCGCCAGCGAGGGGGCCTCCTATGCAGAGCTTCGTTATGAGGGCTAGCCGGCCTAATGCGCCAGGCCCATTGGCAAGCACCACCGAAAATCTCGGCACTACGGTTCTCACTCCCGCATCGACTGCGGGTTGTGCAGCGGCTTCCCATTGTTGACATACCTCAGATAAAAACCCTGTGCCTGCGGCGGCTGATTCATCAAGAATTTCAGCACCCATGTCTCCATAGAACCCAGAAGCTGACGCTTGCACTAGACAAGCCGGAGGAGCGTCACAATCTCTAATTGCTGCAGCTACTAAGGAAGTTGCCTCGACTCGGCTGGATAGTATTCGATCTTTTTTTGACCGAGTCCATCTACCGGCTATCGACTCACCTGCAAGGTTCACAACAGCGTCTATTTCACTCAGTAGAGATGGAGTCAAGCTGTCCCACGAAATCTGATCATGTGTGGGGTTTCGGGAAACCCCGACGACGCTGTCGCCGCGAGCTCGAAGAGCGATCGCCAACTCAGATCCAATAAGGCCGGTGACACCAGTAACTAGAACATTCATTTAAGGAATAGGTTTCTTTCGTTGCCAATAGAGGGGATGGTTTACTTACTTACCTGTGAAGTTACCCGGACGTCGCTCACCTACGGCGGTGATTCCTTCTTTGGCGTCGGCCGTCGCTGAGAGTTCTGCCTGGATCCGTGCTTCGCGTTGAGTAATTTCTCTGACTTCGTCGCCAAGACCCAGGCGCAAGGTCGACTTGATGGCACGCAACGCTAACGGTGCGTTGCCGGCAATCTCTTGTGCAACTTCGAATGCTCGATCGCGGACCTCGTCGTTCGGCACGCACTCATCAGCAAGACCAATTTCTACTGCTTCTTGGCCTTTGTATCGTTTTGCGCTGTATAGAACTTGAGCTGCCTTCGAAGGTCCCAACAAACGCGGGACTGTCACGCTCATTCCGAAGCCTTGGTGTATCCCGAGTGAAGCGAAGTTGGCAGAAAACCTCCCGTCTGGGCATGTGATCCTTATGTCTGGAACCATCGCTAAACCAAGTCCGCCGCCGACAGCAGGGCCGTGGATAGCACCAACAATTGGGATGGTCACATCAAATAGTCGAGCTGATCCTTGATACAAGGCCAGGGTTGCGTCACCACCGACAACTTCGTCATCCCCGCCTCCAACACCATCTCCAGCGAAATCTGCGCCGGCACAAAATGATCGACCGTCTGCTGCTAGAACAGCGCAACGGATCGACATGTCGTTTTGCAGTGCATCGAGTGCATCAGCGATGTCGTGTATTTGCTTGAAATTCAAGAAATTGTGAGGCGGCCGATCCATGATCACTGCGCCTACATTGCCGTGAATCTCGACTCGAAGACCATCAGCCATTGCATTCTCCTTGGATGGATTTAGCCTGCTCTTTCGAGCACCGAGTAATCACCCTAATCCAACCTCGACTTAATGCAACGGGGATGAAGATGCAGTGCATCGAATACTCCTTTAGCTGGAACCCCTGCTGCAGGGAGGTAAGTTGTGGGGTGCACGTCAGGGGATGAGATGAACGAGAGCGCTGAACAGCAAGTCCATTTGCGGACGGAACGTATCGATTGGGATGAGTTGCTGAGCAGACTGCAATCGCTTTTACGCATCAGAACCACGCCGATCGGGATGAAACTCTTTGCAACTGTAGAAGAGATGGAGTTAGTGCCTCGCATTCGCAGACCGAACGCCATCCACACCACTGATCAGATAGTGGGAATGGCTAGCCGCCTCAATTGGACTGTTGGCATAACCCGAGAGGACCTAGTAGGCGATCAATGCGGGGCCGTTATTGGGCTTCATCCCCAGGATGACGAATGGTTGTCGGGGGAACGAATGAAAGGAGTCTGGTTCGAGACCCTCGAAGATAGTTCGGCGCATCAGGAAGCTATGGATTGCGTGCCTTTTGGTTCTTTCTCGGCAATGGCGGTTTCTCCGTTGTCCGCTAAACGCCTTGACCCTCCAGATATTTGCATGGTCTATGCGACTCCTGCTCAAATGATTTTGCTAATTAATGGCTTGCAGTGGCGTGGATACAAAAAACTTGAATGGGGCTGCGTTGGAGAGTCAGCCTGCGCTGATAGTTGGGGGCGCGCACTGAGTACAGGTGAACCGAGCTTGTCAATTCCTTGTTTCGCCGAACGGCGATACGGCGGTGTAATGGAGGATGAACTATTAATGGCCCTATCCCCCGAAGATCTGTTGGTTGCGGTGGAGGGGATGGAATTTTTAGCTAAGAATGGTCTTCGTTACCCGATACCGAATTACGGTATCCAAAGCGACGCACGAGCCGGCCTTGGCGCGAGCTACGACTGAGCTATTACAAGTAATGGAGGGCCTGTGGCCAACAATTTTACTAAAGCTGGATTTGATCTCGGCATGGTCACCTCTAAAGGCGACCAGATGCTTACTTTCTATAGAGATGTCATAGGAATGGAGTTCGAAGCAACCATCAGCATGGAAGCTCTAGGCGTGGCAGCGATGCACCGTTTGTGGGCGAACGAAAGTTTGTTGAAGATCGTGGTGCCAACTAAAGACGTTGCTGCGGGAGCTGACGGGGGCATGATGGGCGCTACTGGGATGCGTTATTTCACACTTTCGGTAAGTGATGTACAAGCGGCACTCGATTCCTGCAGGGAGGTTGGCGCACCAATTATTTGGGACCGTCGAGAAGCCCGCCCAGGCGTGGTAGTCGGAATGGTCGAGGACCCTGATGGCAACTGGGTTGAATTCATTGAGAGGTAGCGACTGAGTCGCCGTAGCTAGCTTGAACTAATTTCCGCTACAACTCTCTCAGCGGCGGCGACTGGGTCAAAAGGATGTTCAAACTTCAGATCTGCATGCTGTGAGCTCGGTAGAACCAGAGATCGATGCATCGGTTCAACCGAGGTCATGAACTGCTCTTCTACACTTTGAGGACTTCTGCCGCGTTCTTCTACGTCTCTAACCAGACGTCTAGCTAGCCTCACTTCCCTAGGGGCGTCGACAAATACCTTGAGGTCTAATCTTTCACGACATTCCTCTACAGCCATCAACAAAATTCCATCGACGACCACAAGGGGCGCCGGGTCCAGTTGATAGTGGCCACCCGTCCGCGTGTGGGTCGACATGTCATATTCGGGAACTTTGACCGAGTGGCCCGCAGCAAGACCATCCATGTGAGCGATGAATAGCTCGACGTCTAACGCATCAGGGTGATCGTAATTAACCGCTGATCGCTCTGAAGGCGTCATATGTGAAAGGTCTCGGTAATAATCATCGAAAGCAAGCAACGTGGCGGTACCACTTAACTTCAGGACGGCATTCGCCAGTGTTGTCTTACCTGAGCAGGATCCACCACTAAATCCAACGAGCACGTTAACGCAGGGTTTCGTTCCAGGGACCTTCATCAGCGCGCGGCTCTTTTGGTAAACCTAAAATGCGTTCCCCAATAATGTTGCGCTGGACTTGACTGGTTCCTGCATAAATAGTTCCTGACCGTGCCGCCAAAAAACTATTTATCCAGGCGGAAGTAGTGTTAGGAGTTCCAGCATCGGCGGCTCCGAGCCCAGCCGCATATGCGGAATCACCCTCCATGATCATCGCATCGGCCCCGAGAATATCTAACGAAAGTTCTGTGACCGTTCTGTGGTATTCGCTCCAATTCAGTTTCCCTATAGAGCTCTTTGGTCCTGGCGGCTCTCCATTTAGAAAGGATGTCAAAACCTGTTGACCCAACCAACGCATTATCTCGACTTTGCTGTGGCACCATGCGAGGCGTTGACGAATATCTTGGTCTTGGGTCCGACCTCTTTCTTGGGCCATTTCTACTAGGCGGTCTAACTCAGATCGATAACGGAAGTAAGTGGTCGTCGCCCCGAATCCCCTTTCGTACCCAAGAAGTGTCATGGCGACCGCCCAACCGCCGTTCACCTGTCCTATGACATTCTCTTTGGGAACTCGAGCATCGGAAAAGAAGACTTCATTGAAGTGGCTGTGCCCAGCAATATTAACAATGGGTCGAACCTCAATTCCGGCTTGATCCATTGGACAAAGAAAAAAAGTGATTCCTTGATGCTTAGCGTCTTCGGGAGCTGTTCGGCCGAGCACAAAGATCCAGTTAGCTAAATGTCCACTGGACGTCCAAATCTTTTGACCATTAAGTACCCACTCGTCACCATCCAATTCAGCCTTGCAGCCAAGATTTGCCAAATCGGAGCCAGCGCCAGGTTCAGAATACCCCTGACACCAAAGATCGTCGCCGTCGAGAATACGAGGTAAGTAATGTTTCTTCTGTTCCTCGGTACCCCACTCAATCAAGGTGTTACCGACCATTCCGATACCAAAACCATCGTTCGAGCCACCGGTAGGCAAGCCAGCTTTTGTGAACTCTTCTGCGATAATGACATTTTCATTTGGAGACAGACCGGGGCCGCCATAATCGGCAGGCCACATAGTTGCCAACAACTTGTTGTCACTCAAAATTCTGCGCCACTCACCGACGAACTCTGCTTTCGCGTCCCCGGTTAGAGAGCCAATCCCCTGCCAATTCGCAGGTAGGTTTTCGCTTATGAAACGTTGGATCTCGTTGCGATAGGACTCTGCTTTTTCTGAATAAGTCGGCTGCATACTCAGGACATTACAGCGATCAGCGGCAAGATTATTACTTCAACGGATCTTCGCTATTGCTAGGCGAGGACATCTTCACAATAACTCGATCAAAAAACTCGTCGTCCTGCAAACCTGGCACCAAAAGTTTATTGTCAATTAGCCAACTCGGAGTCCCAGTTGCTCCCCACGCATGGGCTCGTTCCATAGAAGAAATTACTGCCGGCCACAGTTCATCATTGTTTACGACTCTCTCAATTAATTCCGACGGAACATCAAGGTCCTTAGCAAGACTCGAGAGAATTTCAGGATCCTCGATATCTCGCTCTTCTACCCAGATAGCAGCGGACAGTCGGTCGTGATAGGTATTGATAGCCCCCGGTGAAACGTGCTCTACAACTAGAGCCGCTTGGTGCGCTTTTCTAGTTGGTCGAATCCGATTGGGTGGACTCATGACCACTCCGAGCTCCTCAGCAATAGGCATCAGCGCCGAAAACTTTCGTTTGTTTTCGCTTCCGCCATCAGGAATTTCGGGGTGAAGTTCATAGGGAAGCCAAGAAATTTCGACATCGTGACGATCATTCAGACGAGCCGCCCGGGCTCGCGCTAGGTGACACCAAGGTCAAAGAAAGTCAGACCATACGATAATTGGCAGCGCCATAGGAATTCACGGTATACGTTCGCGCTCTATGGATTTCGTTATTCCCACTGACATTCAACAATTAATAAGCGACCTCGACCATTTCATCCAAGACGTCATCAAGCCAATCGAAGCGGAAGATGATAACGCTAGATTTTTCGATTATCGGCGAGAGGACTCTAGGACCGACTGGGATCGAGATGGCCTACCGAACGCAGAATGGGAGGCCCTACTTACGCGAATGCGACGGGAAGCCGATAGCGCTGGATTCCTAAGGTGGCATCTCCCCAAGCGTTTCGGCGGTCAAGATGGGACCAATCTGGGTATGGCCATCATCCGCGAACACCTCGCCCGAAGAGGTTTAGGCCTTCACAATGATCTACAAAACGAAAACTCCATCATCGGTAACTTTCCAACTGTTTTGATGATGGAGAAGTACGGATCAGAACAACAACAGCAGAATTGGATTCCAAAAATGTTGGATGGAACCGCTCGGATTGGCTTCGGACTAACTGAACCACTTCACGGTTCAGATGCTACATGGATGGAAACTACCGCTGTTCGCGACGGAGATGAGTGGATAATCAATGGAGAGAAGTACTGGAATACCGGGCTTCATCACGCAACGCACGACTACATATTTGCTCGCACATCGGGCTCTCCCGGCGAAGGACAGGGAATCACATGTTTCATAGTTCCAGTGGAGTCGACTGGGTTTAATGTCGAGGAGTTCATGTGGACATTCAACATGCCGACAGATCACGCTCATGTCAGCTTGACTGACGTTCGCGTTCACAACGACGACATTCTTGGCGAAGAGGGCCGAGGGCTTCAAACCGCTCAACTATTCGTACATGAAAATCGAATCAGACAAGCCGCTTCTTCTGTAGGAGCAGGACTTCATTGCATAGACGTTGCTGTGGATTACGTAAACAACCGAACAACATTCGGTAAACCTCTCTCCCAGAATCAAGCAATTCAGTTTCCATTAGCTGAGCTATACACCGAGGCAGAGATGATTCGAGCGCTCATCTGGAAAACAGCATGGGAGATGGATCAAGGAATTGACCACATGGAGATAACCGATCGGGTGGCCATGTGCAACTATCGCGGTAATCGCTTCTGCTGTGATGCCGCTGATCGCGCCATGCAGAGCTGCGGCGGCGTTGGTTACGGACGACGCATGCCATTCGAACACATTTATCGGCACCATCGAAGATATCGCATCACAGAGGGTGCCGAAGAAATTCAGATCCGCAAGGTAGCAGGAAAACTATTCGGTTATTCCGGTCGCGCTAAAGGTTGATTGTTGGTCCAAGTTACCAGGGGACGCCTAAAACGGACCTAGTCAACGCGTGCTGTAGCGTTGCCCGTAAGAACAAACTTTTCATCTTGGTTCGTGGTCGAAATAGCTAGGTCGATAAGGGTTTGCCCATTTTCTTCTCGGACCTCAGATACTTCGGCCCTAGCGGTTAACGTGTCGCCCGGCCAAACTTGGTTGACGAAACGCACTCCATAATAGGTAAGACGCCCATCCCCTACATAGTTCGTCAGCATTCGACCAGTCATGCCCATGGTGAGCATCCCGTGAGCAAACACCGTTGGATATCCAGCGACCTCTGTAACGAATTTTTCATCACTGTGAACTGGGTTGTAGTCGCCTGAAGCCCCTGCGTACTGGACTATTTGAGTTCGAGTTAAGTCTTCGACGATTACCTCAGAGTACGAGTCACCGATGCTAAGTCCATCTGCTTTTAATCCCATTACGATTCTCCTACTGCTCAATGACTTTTTCGGTCACAACACCGACGCTTCGCGCAGTCACAACAAGTTCGCCATTTTGATCACGGTACTCAGTAATGCTTTCGCTGAATTTCAATACCCCGGCTCTCTTTGACTCTTTTTCCCAACTTTCACCCGGTTTATTCTCTGCGCTCAGGACATCCCCTGGCTTCAAGTGCCGGTGGTAGGTGAAATGTTGCTCTGCGTGCAAACCGCCTGCAGAAGAACCCGACTTCTTATCATCTGATTTAGAGTCGGCTTTGTCCTCGTTTTGAGAAAGAGTCCCCGAAGCAGTCCCGCCGCTACCAAACCATTTCTGGCCATCTTTAGGCCTAAGAAAATAGTCTGGATCAAACTGCGCGCTTGCCTGAGCAAAAGTTGGAGGGGCGATTATCGAGCCCACTTCTGTGCCGCTAGCATGGGTCGCATCCGAATAAATCGGGTTGCTGTCTCCTATGGACCTGGCAAACATCAAGATGTGTGAGGCCTCAACCGGGAATCGCTCCACTGCCATATTTCCCCTTTTCTTCACTAAGACTTATCTGATCATGGCACTTTACGCGGGTCTTGTCGCCTCCGTCTACTGGAGTGCCGCCAGAACTATCTCGCGAATCTGGTCGGGGGCTTCGAGCATCATCATATGACCCGTTCCCTCCAAGTGGCGTAAGTCAACTTCCTGGAACCCTGCCACAAGTTGGGCAGTAGCTTTCGGCGGAGTCATTTTGTCTTCACTACCTACGATGACCGTAACGGGACAATCCACTTGTCCAGCGATGTCGCCAGCCTCATAGAAATTGCAGGCGGAAAGATCATTGAAGATGACCCCATCAGATGCGCGTTCCAGAAGTGCTTGACAGCCACTTCGCATCCATAAGCCCGGTGTCGGGTTGCCTGCAATATGGGCACGACTGCCATGCGCCCAAGCTGTCATCAGCTGTGGCGCAAGCGTTTCATTGCGCTCGGCCGCGCCAAGCAAATCTGGATGCACTGGCATAGCAGCAGCAGCCCCCATTAAAACCAAACGTTCGGTTACATCACTATGGCGAGCCGCCACCTCAAGCCCTATAAGACACCCCATCGAATGTCCTACCAGTCGAACCGGGCCAAAGTTGAGACTACGAATGAGGGCGGCCAACCAATCAGCCATTTCGGGCACAGTCGTTAACAGCTCTCCGGTCGAATCACCATGTCCCGGTAAATCCACTGCCATAGCCGAGAAGCCATGATGTGCCAAGTGTCGAGTCTGTTGGCTCCAAACCGTCCGGTCCATACCAGCTCCATGAACCATCAGGACCGGCGGTTGGCTCGGATCTATTTGGACACCTCCGGTCGCAAAATTTACTATTGATCCTTGGAATTCGAGCTGCACAACTTAACCCTTCTGAGAGGCTCTAAGAGCTCTGGCTAGATCAGCAATTATGTCTTCAGGGTCTTCCAGCCCTACTGAGAGCCGGATTAGATCTTCGCCTACTCCAGCAGCAGCTAGGTCATCAGCACTTAACTGCTGGTGAGTAGTTGACGCCGGATGTATCACCAGGGTCTTAGCATCACCGACATTCGCTACGTGCGATGCAAGCTGGACGTTTTCGATAAACCTCCGACCAGCTTCTCGGCCACCTGCGATCCCAAATGAGAGGATCGCACCCGCTCCCTTCGGCAGAAGTTCTTTCGCTAGTTCATGATCTGGGTGACTCCCGACCGATGGGTGACTTACCCAAGAAACAGCATCATTGCCTTCAAGAAAATCTATGACGTCACTTGTGTTCTCAACGTGCCGTCGCATTCGTAAGGGCAAAGTCTCTACCCCTTGAAGTAGATGAAAAGCATTGGAAGGACTCATCGCAGCACCGAAATCTCGAAGCCCCTCGGCACGAGCTCGCATCGAGAGGGCCTGGTGACCATATTCTTCAGCGAAGCAGATTCCGTGGTATCCGTCGTACGGTTCAGACAAAGTTGGGAACTTGCCACTAGCAGCCCAGTCAAATCGTCCACCATCAACCACAACGCCTCCAAGAGCGATGCCGTGACCACCAAGAAACTTCGTGACTGAGTGCATCACTATGTCCGCACCTAGTTCGATTGGCTTCATTAGATAAGGGGTTGTGAAGGTAGCGTCCAGCATTAGGGGCAGCCCATGCTCGTGCGCAATTTCGGCGATAACCGGAACGTTCAGTACCTCGATACCTGGATTCCCCAAAGTTTCAGCAAACAGAACTCTCGTGTCCTCATTGATTGCTGCTCGCCAAGCATCGGGGTCTCGGGGATCCACAAAGGTCGTGTTGATACCAAATCTCGGCATGGTCAAGTTCAACATGTTGTGGGAGCCGCCATAAATGTTGCGACTTGCTACAACGTGATTACCAGCGCTCATTATCGTTGCGCACGCCAAGTGGAAAGCAGCCATCCCGCTCGCCGTACAGACAGCGCCAACACCTCCTTCGAGGGCAGCCAAGCGCTCTTCCAATACGGCGACTGTGGGATTTGAGATTCGACTATATATGTGCCCTGGTTGCTCCAGATTAAAAAGTCCCGCAGCTTGTTCTGTATCAACAAAGCTGTACGAGGTGGTCTGATATATGGGCACGCCCCGCGAACCAGTAGTTGGATCAGGTTCCTGACCTGCGTGAAGTGACAGGGTGTCGAATTTCAGATAGTCCGGGTCAACCATTCTCTAATCCTTCGTAGTTGCTAACGATGCTACGCCTCTGATGAGTGATCCTCAACGAGGGCGCTTCAGCTGAGAGAGTTACCTGACCCAGCTTTTGGGGTTAGCACATCTATTTGGTTCCACCAGCCTCTCCACGGCAGCTAGCGTCGATTCAATGACCACATCCAACCGTGTTCTAGGCCCCGTCATAGTAACTGGAGCCTCTTCAGGCATTGGCGATGCGGTCTGCGATCGTTTAGCCGCCTCCGGAAGAAAAATAATTTCGGTCGACAGAGACGAGCACGGACCAACAGTTGGAGCTGAAAACCACTACGTCTGCGATCTCAACAATGAGATTGAAGTCCTACGATTATTTGCTGAATTAGCCAACGATGTTGATCTTTCATCGGTCTCTTCGCTAATCAACGTAGCTGGTGTCCCCGGCACCGAACCTGCTTCTAAGGTTCTCGAAGTCAACCTGCTCGCGATTCGCCGGCTCAGCCGATTTGTAGCGTCATCTTTTTCCCCAGGTAGCACGATAGTGAACGTCGGCTCAATATCGGGGAACGGCTGGCAGCAACGCCTGGACACATACAAGGCTCTCTTAGCACTTGAGGACCCTGAGATCCGTACCTGGTGGACCCATTGGAACAGGTCAGTTTCTGTCGACCCTTACAGTTTTTCTAAGGAAGCGGTAATTGTTTGGAGCCTGCTTCATTCTGGCGAATTGCGAGGAACGGGCATTAGATGCAACGTCGTCAGCCCCGGTCCTGTCGACACGCCCCTTCTCCCGACCTTCAGGGAACAGATAGGGGATGATCGAATCAATTGGGTAGTCAGTCATTCAGGGCGCGCCGCCAAACCCTACGAAATTGCGCAAGCTATCGAGTGGCTAGCAGTTGGTGAGTCATCGTGGGTCAACGGACATCACCTTGTCGTGGATGGTGGATACACCTCAGGCTTGTTGTCTGGGTGGATCGATGTTCAAACTGCTCCAACGGCCAAGGTGACACATATCGACTAGAACCAACGACATTCATTTCGCTCAGCCGAATTCGCCTCGCAGATCGTTTGCGTGTTCGTCAAAGTAAGGCGCACGACTGGGATGCGGGCCAGCACCTTTAATCAGCTGACCCACTTGGACTAGAGGACCCCAGCCTGGTGAATCCAGGTGTTCACAAATGAGATCGTTAGCTAAGGTCAACGCACTTCCGACAAAGCCCTTCGTTTCGACGGGGGTAAGTCCGTCGGGTCCAGCCCAGAACCACTTACCTCCATCCTCGACATAGCGATGCTCGGCGTCAGGTCCCTTATGATCAAAACCACCTTGGCTAACTTTCGGTCTGTCGAGATAATCGACAAATTCCGCTGCTTGCGCTGCTGCCGTGGTCTGGGCAAGTGATGTATACACCGTTTGGGTCTCACCCTCACGATTCCGATGATAAAGAGCTGTTACCGCACCAAAGGCCGCAATGATAGGAGTCGCTGCATCATGGACCGGCACGGTCAAGAACACAGGATCATCGTCTCCACCTTGAGCGCTCATCATCCCGCCTAAAGCTTGCAATAATGGATCAAAAGCTGGCTGATCAGCGCGTGAATCGTCAAATCCATATCCGGGACTCTTAACCAGGACAAGGGCGTCATTAACAGACCGAAGGTCCTCCGCTGAACACCCCAAGCGTTCCGCTACACCGGGACGAAAATTTTCAACTACTACATCAGAAGTTGCCACAATTTTATGGAGGAATTCTCGCCCGACTTCTGATTTCAGGTCTAGCACGACTCCTCGTTTACCTTGATTCCATCCATTGAACATTGGACTGAAAGTTCGAAAGGGGTCACCCGCTTCAGGCTCTACCTTTATGACATCAGCACCCAACATTGCTAGGTGGCGAGTGATGACCGGACCTGCAATAAACGAAGCCAAATCGATAGCACGGATGCCTTCTAAAGGCGGCCCGCCTTGGCCTAGGCCTTGACCCGGCTCATGTTGCTCTCGGCCCACCTCATCGGTATGGGCACCTAGCCGCGGTGCGGGACGCATCATCACAGCAGGACATGCCCCGAGTTCAAGCGGTTGAGTCGGCATCGATAGCTGACCTAGTTCCGGATGTTTAATGGTCCCAATCACCGAGTTAGCTTTCGCTAAGTCTGAAACTAAAAACTCTTCTCGGGTTTGAATTGGTTGGCAAGGAACGTCATGAACGCGAAGTTTCTCTATCCACTCATCTCGACTGCGACTGCGAAACTCTTCTTCGAGAATCGGAGTTATGTACGCCAATGGCTCTGGCTCGATAAGCCCCCAAGGAGGGTCTTCCAGCACCGAATCGTTCAGCAGATCTAAACGACCTATAGCTTCTAACATCGCTTCATAGAACCGCTGGGTTCCACATGCAACAAAGAACCAAAGATTATCTGCGGCTTGAAATGGCCGATACGCTGGGGCTCTTCCAGATGGACCAAGAGGACTCGCTCCATCTCGTTCCTGTGACGTTCCAGGTGACCAGAAGTCACCAATTTGCATCGCTCCAGATCCAGCCAGCTCTGAAACTTCATAAGTAGGTGCTGAACCGTGAACCTCTCTTGCATACAGGCCGGCAGCTATGGCAAGAGCCCCGAGCATGCCAGCACCGTACGAAGCGAGAGGCAGCACCACGTGCACCGGCCCTTCAGTCCAGCTGACCTGATTCCATGAAATTCCTGTCGCTGCGGCAACTTGTTCCCATGAACCTTTCTGATCAGCTAACGGCCCGTTCGAACCCCAGGTCGGCATCGAGATAATGACCGACCCCGGAGCAATAGATCGAGCGCGCTCCGCTTCGGATGAGTTATCCACCACAATTACGTCCGCCGATTGCAACAGTTGAGTGTCATCCAACAACACGACCGACCGTTTATTTCTATTTAGAACTTGGAAGCCTGGCTCAGTCCGGTAGTAATCGCCTGTTGCGCTTTCCGACTTAATAACGTCTGCACCTTGATCAGCCACGAAACGACTCGCATAAGGGCCGGCGATTCCTTCGGCTAATTCGACCACCCGGACGCCGTGATAGGCACCAAACTTAACCACTTACTCCCCCAGTTCCGAAGAAAGATTCGGTGCCTCACCATACTCAACTCTGTTCGAAACAGTCATAACAAGATGCGCTCGCTTTTTCGAGGTTCTAAGCTGACATCTATGACCGATACCGCTGAACCTACCCAACCCATGGAACAGATGATTCCGTCGGCTCCTACTTTCGACTCAATCGAACAAGAAAGACAGCACCGAAAAGAACGTCTTGCTTCGGTTTTTCGGGTCTTTTCTAAGTTTGGCTTTGAGGAAGGGCTAGCTGGTCACGTGACAGCTCGTGACCCTGAATTAGAAGACCATTTTTGGGTTAACCCGTTTGGGGTCCCGTTTGGACACATCAAGACTTCAGACCTACTCCTCGTTGACCATGACGGAAACATTGTCGAAGGGCGACACCCTCTAAATCAAGCAGCTTTCGCCATCCACAGTCGAGTGCATAAAGCTCGACCAGACGTTGTTGCAGCAGCTCATACTCATTCTCTGTATGGAAAGAGTTGGTCAAGTTTGGGACGTTTACTAGACCCCCTCACACAGGACTCATGTGCTTTTTTTGAAGATCATTCGCTGTTTGATGACTTCACCGGTGTTGTCTTCGACACAGACGAAGGGGATCGAATCGGCGACGCTTTGGGCGACAACAAAGCGGTAATTCTCCAAAATCATGGTCTTTTGACAGTCGGACATAGCGTTGATGAGGCTGCTTGGTGGTTCATCACCATGGAGCGAACTTGCCAAAGTCAGCTTCTAGCCGAAGCTGCGGGTAAGCCGGTGCCCATAAGAGAAGAAGTCGCGAAGATGACTGCAGGTCAAGTCGGATCTCATCTGGCTGGCTGGTTTAGCTACCAACCGATTTACGACAAAATCTTGGCTGAAAATCCCGACTTTTTAGACTGAGATTTTCTCTAAAATTTAACCACTACAGTCCGGGCTTTCTATGCAAGCAAACCAGCGGCTCTAGCTCGAAGCTCAGTTTTCAAAACTTTATTCGACGGATTAAGAGGTAGTTCGTCGATGAGCCAGAAATAGCGTGGCACTTTGTAGTTCGCCATTTCCCTTCGACACCACTCCCCCAACTCGGAAAGATCAGGCGGTCCATCGGGAGTCGCCACTATAAAAGCCGCGCCGACTTCTCCTAGGCGCTCATCCGGGACTCCAACTACAGACACTTGACCGACCTCAGGGTGCTCCAGCATCATCGACTCAATTTCTGCCGGATAAGCATTGAACCCGCCGTTAATGAACATGTCCTTCTTGCGATCTGTTATGTCGATGTACCCATCAGCATTCATGACGCAAATGTCTCCTGTTCTCATCCAACCGTTTTCATCAATTGTCTCAGCCGTCTGTTCAGGCTCATCTAAATAGCCTCGCATGACTGCGTACCCCCGGACTAACAGCTCTCCCGGTTCACCTAACTCGACTTCGTTATCGTCGTCATCTACCAGTTTGATTTCGAGGCCGGGCAAAGCCTTACCGCTTGTGTTCGCCACAACATCTGGTGGATCATCAGCAGCACATATAGTCACCAAACCGTGTGTCTCGGTCATGCCATAAGCAGTGATTACAGTCTCAAACCCCAGCCGCTCCCGCATGTCCATGACCGTTTCAACGGGAACACTGGCAGCCCCTGTCAAGGCAGAACGCAGCGTAGACGTGTCGTAATCGTCAAGACGCTTATCGTTAATTAGTCCTTGGAAAATGGCAGGAGGCCCAGGGAATACGGTGACTCGGTCGTTCTGAATCCGCTCCAGGACGCTGGGAACATCAAATACAGGGTGAGGAAGCATCGTTGCGCCGTGAATGAAACATGGATTGATAGCGCCATTAAAGCCAAAGGCGTGAAAAAACGGATTGACAATCAACATTCGGTCGCCTTCACGCATTCCGAGTTCTCTCGCATAATGACTAAACCCGCGAATAATGGGACCCTGCTCAACCATCACACCCTTGGGAACCCCAGTAGTACCGGACGTAAACATGATCAGACCTAGATCGGAGCCAGACACATCCATTGCCCGGCCTTCCGCTTCCTTCAATGCTTCAGTACTGCTGCGAGCAAGGAAGTCTTGAAAGGAAATCGTTCCCTCCAAAATGTCACCTCGAAGAACCACGATCTGCTCTAGCGACGCGACCTCTTCCTTAGAATTTCTTAGATCAGAAACATAGTCGTTCCCTAAAAAGCCGACGACCGTGAATAGAACCTTGACGTTTGCCTTGTTAAGAACAAAAGCAGCTTCTCGTCCTTTGAACCTTGTGTTGACAGGCACCAGAACTGCACCGACTCGAAATACAGCCATTGCCGCAACTACCCATTCCCAGGAATTGGGTGCCCAAACTGCTACGCGATCACCTCGACTCACCCCAGAGGCGACTAAAGCGCCAGCAGCCTTATGGATCTCCTGCCCTAGTTCAGCGAAATTTAAGCTGAAATCTCCATCGGATATAGCTTCAGTCGAAGCAAATTCTCTCGAAGCCCGATCGACTAAGGCCGGGAAATTATCGGGAATTGGTGCGGTCATCTCTCCCTCTCTCTTGGTGAGGCCTCATTGAACTTCTGCGATTGCTTCGCCATGAAGAAACTGAAAATAGCCATCTGGATTAGCTGCCCATTGCCGCCAGCCCTCTGATATTGCCTCTAACTCTTTCCAAGTTGCATAGCCGTAATCAATTGCTTGGTCTGGAAAGCTCGTCGTTAGACACCGATCCGCCCATGAAAGACCCCAATTTTCTCGTTCTTCTTTGGTTGCGTAAACGCCAGCAGTTGCAGAACACTTAACTTCATAGAGCCCAGCTTGATGAAACCATCTGAGCAAATGCCTTCCAGCGTCTGGTTCTGCTCCGTTATGACGAGCAACTAACCGGTAAATCCGCCTCCATTCGTCAATCAGCTTCGATTCTGGACTACAAGACATGGTGTAATAGTCGGCGTCACGCACAGCGATGTGGCCGCCGGGACGAGTCACTCTCGCCATTTCTTGTATCGCTGATACCGGGTCTGCCAAGTGCTGCAGAACCTGGTGAGCGTAAGTGAGGTCGAAAGAGCTATCGGGATAGGGCAGCTCATAAACAGAAGCTTCTTCCAAAGAGACGTTCAAACACCCGGAATCCTCGACCACTTTTTGGGCCGTTTGGAGAATTTCTTCACCCACATCTATAGCGGTCACAGAACCAGCAGCAGCCCATTTAGCGAGTCCGACTGTGATCGAGGCGGGGCCACAACCAACGTCCAAAATCTGGGAGCCAGGCTCAACTACCGAGCGGACAAATTGGGCGCAGCTCTCTGCGGTTCTCTTCGCGTGTTGATTAACCGCTGCCGGCTGATGCCCATGTGTATACACGTCACGTTTAACCATTTCCTAAACCTAGTGTCTCAGCTCCTACAGGGTTGATTTGAACAAACCCTAAGAAATCAACGCCTAAAGCGTTGTGGAATGAAAGAAAATAAGCTCAACGGCACTTCATCCGAGAACATCAACCCGACCAGTGTGTTGACACCATTATCGGATTGTTAGATCGCACTGGCTTGCCACAACGTCTGGGCCTAGTAACTATCGTCATGATAATTTCATTCTGGCTAATAGAGACCTTCAAGAAAGCAGAGCAAAATCGTGGAAACGGCCAGTAACACAAGCATCGATGTTCTAAAGGCAATTAAAGAACGTAAATCGATCCGAGCTTTTAAACCCGACCCTGTTTCCAAGGAAAAGCTCTTGGAGCTCTTAGAGATTGCACAGCGCGCACCCAGTGGCACCAACACTCAACCTTGGCACGTTTACCTTTGCGCTGGCGAAGTAAAAGCTGCAATCACTAGAGACGTGTTGGCAATGGCCGAGAGCGGTCAAGGTGCTAGCTATGAGGACTTCGATTACTACCCATCTGTTTGGAATGACCTCCACAACAGTCGGCGACGAGCTGTGGGGTGGTCTCTCTATAACTTAGTCGGCATCGAAAAAGGCGACCGAGAGGGAAGCGCTCAGCAGGCTATGCGGAATTTTCTTTTCTTTGATGCTCCCGTGGGGGTATTCGTAACAATTGACTCGTATCTGGAGCGAGGGAACTGGGCCGATGTCGGCATGTATATACAAACTCTCATGCTTGCGGCTAAAGGACTAGGACTAGACACCTGTCCGCAAGCGGCATGGGTCCCCTACCAGGATCCTGTTATTCGTCACCTTGGGATCCCGGACAACGAGTCGTTGGTGAGCGGCATGAGTCTTGGTTGGGCAGACCCTGCCAAGATCGAAAATACGCTAGTAAGCGAGCGCGAGACGATCTCCGAGGTCGCGCGTTTCGAAGGTTTTTAGCGCTGCCCATGTTGCGATGGCAGTTGCAGTCACTGA
>Ga0163179_10001014_pt1 | contig 20078 bp, 27 predicted proteins | sample AtlANTMetagenome_FD_109643 | JGI IMG/M metagenome (GOLD analysis project Ga0163179, IMG submission 109643) | Marine eukaryotic phytoplankton communities from the Atlantic Ocean - Atlantic ANT 2 Metagenome | ecosystem: Environmental > Aquatic > Marine > Oceanic | place: North Atlantic Ocean... | reverse complement strand
TTTGTTTTAGAAGAGAGTCGTCAATTATCTAATAATATTCCAGCAAGTGATAAAGCTAAGTTAGATGAGTATATGTATTCAATAAGAGAAGTAGAGTTAGAACTAGAAAGAAGAGATCAATTTAATTTAGATAATGATTTTAAATTTAATTTTGACATAGAGCAAAAATCTGATAAGTTTAGATTATTGTACAACTTAATGCATCTAGCCTTTCTAACTGATACCACAAGAGTAATAACTTTTTTAACAGCGCACGATGGCTATAATGGACATCACAGGGAGATAGGCATTAGCGAAGGTCATCATAGTTTATCTCATCATCAAAAAGACCCTCATAAATTAGCTGCGCTTGCTAAGATTGATTTGTTCCACGTGAAACTATTCTCTGAGTTTATAGGTAAGCTTGAGAAAGATGATTTGCTACAGAATACGGATGTAGTCTATGGAGCAGGTATATCTGACGGAAACCGACATAACCATGACGAATTACCTTGCATGTTGGTGGGCGGCAATAACAAAGGCAAGCATTTTAGGGTTGAGAAAGAAAAGCCAATGTGCGATCTTTTCGTTAGCGTATTACATAAACACGGAATAGATATGAAGCATTTCGGAGACTCTACTGGAGAACTAAACATAGTCTAGCGTTTACCCCAAAATTTGTGTTCGTAGTCTGGAGTATTTTCTTTTATAAGAGTCTCTCTCCATTCAGCTTTAGAGTATTCAGAAAGCAAAATATGATTAGCAGTATTTGTATCTTCGGATGGAGTCCATCTTCTTGCTAGTTCGTACATTTGAGCTTCTTCATAACCCAACATATGTGTTAAGTGGGAGAACTTTTTTAATAAAGTTTTTTTAGGAGGAGGATTTATTCCTCTTTCTATCTTACGCCACATAGACTTTTCTACTCCAATTATTTTACAGAACTTTTCGATGTTCTTAAAGTATTTTAGTCTTTGCTGTTTGATATAATCATTAAATTTCATAGCAACAAAGTAAGTTCGTGTATAACAAAACAGGCAGACCCAGCTATAATAACTTTTAATATGTCATAAGCTACTTTACTACTGTTTCTTAATTTTGACATTTATAGGTTCGTGTTGTTTAGTTGTGTAAATGTGGTGAAGCTCATCATAAGCTTCGTCGTAGTTCCATCGCGGGCATTTAAAAGACATCGTTCTATGCTTGGGGTAGTCTTCCTGCCATACCCAAGTACCGCTACAGCCAGTAGAAAGAAAAAGAAGAAGGAAGCATAGAATTAATCCGCCTATGGGAGTGTACAAAGTCATCTTAGCAAGGCAATTATACTCACGATGAATCCTATCGGTACTCCAGCTGCTATAATCAGGTAACTCTTCCATTGTTCTTGTAGGTGGTGTTTATTTATCAAACAGATACTTTTTGCTCTTTCTTTCCAATTACGTTTTCTAGCGATTTTAGCCATTATTCTTTTCTGCTTGGTTCTCTTGATGAGGACTGAGGGACTCCTTTGCTAATTGATCTTGAGGGTGGAGACACTGGTCTGCTTGGAGGCGAGGGTCTGTATGGCTTAGATTGCTGTCTAGTTACGTGTTCGTGATAATGTATTTGTCTGGGGGTATAGTGATGGTAGTGGTGATGATCTACATGATGGTCTACATGATGACGATGACCGCAACAACTATCAACTGATCTCCATCCATGAGATTCACACCCACAAGTAGAAATAGCAAATATAATCAATATAAAAGCAGCTACCAAAGTCTCTTTTGTATATTTCCTCATTTAAATAACATTACACTTATCGTTTAAGTTTCTTTATAATCCATTTTACAAAAGACATACAACCATGATAGATAAAACCTATACAATACATAAAAAATAATAATATAGCTTCAGGGTTAATAAAGCTCTTTTTTGCTTTTGTGTTCTTATTGATCATTTTGTTTATTGCCCTTAGGGATTCTTTATCAGCGCTCCATCTTTCATCTTTCCAAGTGATACAATATACTTTCATTCAGTTTTAAATTCTGCTTTCTTTGTGCCTCTCCAGTCTGGAAATTCAGTCCTACCAAAGTTAGAGCCATAGGCAGTCCACATATGGACTGTCGATCCATGTTTTACTATAACTGGCCCCCAGTCTTCAAATTTCAATCCGGGTATCTCCATTTGGTTTACGTACTGGTGGACACCGTTAGATATTAGTATATGGTCATTATCTCCAGCATCCATGCATCGTTGAGCCATATTTATTCCTGAGCCGCTAACATTTGGATTATCATTTATATCTTTAACTGGAACAACCGGCCCAGAGTATACTCCATTACGTAATCCTATCTGAGCGTGCTTGTAGGTCTTTTTACCTACGTCGACTGCGCATTTAAATGCAGCGTGTACAGAGTTGAAAAATACAAGAGCCATCCCATCCCCTGTTGGTAGTATTATTAGCTTACCTTGCCTATTCGCTTGTTGGAACCCTTCAGTACCTTTGACATAAGATATAAGCTCATCTGTAACTTTCTTCTGCTCAGCTGTACTCTTATTTGAGTACCCTACAATATCCATAAAGTATGTATGGGCTTCACAAGGCCTATCATACTCTAAAGATTCTCCTTTGAGCCTGAATGGGTCTGCTCCCCACTTTCATTTTATAACTCTTTGTTGCTTCTTTCTTTGTTCCTCTTCTTCTATCTTCTTTCTGACAGCAGCCGCCTTATCTTCTTTCTCTTTCATTTGAGCCGCGGCAGCTTCTAGTCTTTTTATCTTATCAGACTTTGATTCAAATAGTTTACCTAGTAGGGTGTCTGGCTTTTTAGGGGTATCAGCATATTCTATACCTTTGAATTCTGGTTCGTCATTACCAACTTTAATTTGATCTGCGGATTTTTTATATTTTACTTGACCTCTGGTAGAGTGTTTCATTGCGCCTTTAGAGACTAGATACTTTAATATCTCCTCATTCTCATTATCATTAGCTATTTCCCAAGGGTTAAGTTGGTCTAATTCTGGCTCAAATGTGGAACCATTTACATTAGCTTTATTATCGACAAGTAATTTTAGTATATCTATATTACCAATTTCAACTGCATAATGTATAGCCATCCATCCCCTCTTATCTCTTGCATTTATTTTTATAGAGTCATCTTCTAAGAGGCATTCTATCTCATCTAAGTCTTGCATCTGAACTGCTTGGTGCAAGTCTAAATCTTCTACGCAAAACTTTCCGCCTTTAGCTATTAGATTATTTAGTATTTTAGTTCGATGCGGACCTTCTGCAACATCCATAGGATGAACAATTGGGGGTTTGTTATCTTTATTGTCTTCTAGAGCTAGGTTCCAATCGTTTTGCTTTTGACCTTCGGGTGGGTTGCTTTTTATATTAGGATTTACTCCTGCGTCTAGAATTACTTGTACTATTTTCGCCTTACTATAATTGGCTGCGTAATGCAAAGGGCTCCAACCTTGCTCTTTATCTAAAGATAGAAACAGCTTTTTATTGTTTAAAGCTTTCTTAATCCCTTTTAAATTACCAGCACTCGCTAGAGTATGTATTTCTCCCATATCAATCATTACACCATATTTTAAAGTAAAATATTAGTGTTTTTATAATAAAAGTTATCTTTATGAGAGGTGCCTTGCGTGAAGATGGGTTTCCTTAGTGCGTATACATTAAACCTAGGCATTAGTTCATGAGCCCATACGACATCCAGAAAAATATTATTACACAGAGCTGCCGATGTATATTCTAAAGCGGCCTGTACAGAGTTTTTATTATAAAAGCATACTGCGTGGGTAGTAGCCATTCTTTTAAGTTTTATAAGGTGGGGGTAGCTTTCTACTTCGTGGTATTCTTCTTGCCATATCTTTTCAGGATCCTCGTCAAGCCTGCATACTCCATAATAAAGTATATCGCAGTCATTGGGCACATCAACGCCTTCTAAAGGTCTTATTTGATTAGCGTCAGATTCTAATACGAGAGAAGGGAAGTAGTCACTTTCTTTTATCTTTACCAACGTCTTTAGCCAAGCGAGATTGCAGCCCATCGCTTTGGACACACCCCAGACCGGCGTGACTTTTTCATATTCTGGACACGGATCATCTGTTATCTTATATGTTATCATAAGATAAAAAACATTTGGCGTGGAAAGAAGGGGTTACTTTCCTGAAGATCCAGACGAGCCACCAGAACCACCAGAACCACTAGAATTAGCGTCAGCTTTCTTAAGTGAGACTTTAGATTTGGTAGTTTTAGGTTTAGATCCAGAAGAGCCTGCTGATCCTCCTGATCCTCCTGATCCGGAAGACGAGCTTTCAACCTTTGTATTTTTAGGTTTAGACTTAGGTTTACTGCTTGCTTGTCCGGAAGATCCAGATGATCCGGATGATCCTGAGGAGCCACTAGAACCTTCTGATCTTCGAAGCCAACTAAATAATTTTCTAATCATATTAAACATGCCTTTATAAAATTTTATAATCTCTTTTTGTAAAAATGCAAAAATTAAATATAACGATTGTATGGCTAAAAAGGTTATCATTACATGGGAAGCTTCTCACGAAGCGGTAGTAGGCTTGACTTTTGATGAAGATATTGACATTAAGGAATTCCAAGGTCAGTTAAACGAAAATACCGAAGCACAAGACCCCAATGGAGCATTGGCTAAAATAGAGCACATGACTAGAGAGAATAAAGTAGACTTTCAGAATATGGCTAACGTACAATTAAAAAACTTTAAAGTAAGAGAGCTTTAATTATTGAGTATCGTTTAGCTTTCTATTTCTAGCCATTGAAGTATTTTGAGATATCTTTTCGAGTTTAACGTCTAACTTATCAAATCTATCATGAATTATGTCTATAGCATGAGTTAAATCATTTTTAGTTACATAATTTTTTGGTAAGTCAATTGCCATATTTGTTAGTTTGTCTGTCATTTCGTCGTGCTTCTTCCATAGCTCATCTATGCTGTGATAAGCTCTTTTAACTATCAAGCCAACCATAAAGCCCCCTACTGCTAATATGCCTTCTATAATATAATGTACTGAATTATCCATAATTAATCTTTATTGTCATCTTTTAGGTCCATTACGATCTCAGCGATATGGTCTTTGACTTTTAGTTTTTCCACTTGGGCTTCGTATCCCGGTTCTCCCGCTTTATATAAATACGGATAAGATCCGTTTTTGGGAAGTTGTTTCTCAACAATAAGTAGTTTTAGCCTGTCGTTTGGTACAATCATCTTGGTTCCCCTATCGCTCATGTAAAAAATAGTTTTGAGAAAACCGACGCGAACTATACGTGCTTGCCTACCTGAAATATAAAGAATATCGTCGTTTGCAAAGTCCGAACCTATCCAGACCATAAAACCCTCTGCGGCTTTATGCACAGCGTCTTTAAAGAGAAGTGCGCAAAAAGCAAACAGGGCAAACCACCCATATTTACCCATCATATGCTCTATAACCTTTACGGTTTCGGGAGCTACCAATTGTTGTTCCATAATTCAGTATAATTAATTACACAGAATATTGAGTAAAAATGTGTATTATAATAGTATGGAAGATCAAATCGCAAGTGCCGGTCAGAATTTTATCGGCGAACACGGTTGGTTGTTGCTCGCAGGAGCAGCAGGTATCATTTTCAAAGAGACCATTACTAGCTTCGCAGCTGCAGTTTCCATGTCTCTCTTTGGCGGTATAAAGTCCGACGATGTTTACATCATGGGCGGAAGAGTTTGTCGAATAGTAAGAGTAGGCTTAAGAAGCACTACATTTTACTTTAACGATACTAAAACAAAAGTAGATATTGCTAATGAGGATATTAAAGGTTTGAGATTAGAAAAGAAGATCAAACCTATGGAAGAAGAAGCTTAAAATTAAAATGCCAAAAATAAGAGTTGACCAGTTGGCCGATTCTCTAGAAGAATTGGGTAATCCTAAGGGTAGAGCTCTCCAAAGAGAGCCCATCAGAGCTCGAGAAAAGTTTCATATAGAAAACTTTGATTGGACCGAAAAACAAAAAGAGTTTATTAAGATAGCTCTAAATAAAGAGTCAAAGATATTATTTGCCAAAGGTCCAGCTGGATGCTCTAAAACCCTTTTAAGTGTTTATTGTGCTTTGCATTTATTAAACGAAGGTAAGGTCTCTGAAATAGTTTATGTAAGGTCTGCTGTAGAAAGTTCTGATTCCAGAATGGGCTTCTTGCCGGGAGACGCAGACCAAAAGCTTCATTTCTATAATTTGCCATTCCTTCATAAGTTAGAAGAGTTAGTGTGTCCTAATGTAATTAAAAAACTTCAGAAAGATGAAAGAGTATCCACTTACCCAGTAAATTTCTGTAGAGGTATGAGTTGGAATTCTAAATGTCTGATATTTGACGAATGCCAAAATAGCACGGTAAAAGAGATAGTTACTGTATTGACTAGATTAGGTATGAGCTCTAAATGCTTTGTGTTAGCTGACCCTGCTCAGACTGACTTAAAGAACGGAGCCAGAGGAGGTTTTGAAAAAATACAAAACTTATTTACAGATAAAGAAAGCAAGGACTTTGGTATAAATACTTTTGAGTTTGACGAATCCGATGTGGTGAGATCAGAGCTTGTCAAATTTTTAGTGACAAAATTTAAAGACGTTACAACTGTGAGTTAGTCATCTTTTTTATCAACAACTGTCTGCCTCCATCCATCTTTATGTAAGATGTTGGTTAAAGTGCTGCAGAACCTTCTCACTTTTGTCTCAGATACATCCCAAAAGAAAGCGTGAAAGACTTCCTCCATCATTACTGCCATTTCTCTTTTTGGTGGAAGATCAGGTGAAACATGAATCTTCGGACCTTTATAGTCAGGTGGATCACATAGGCCATCTGCGTTATAACTATAGTGAGGGCTTTTTCTGAAGATCTTATACTTTATCCCATCGTTATTAGTAAATGTGTAATTAGACATAACATTTTTTGTGTAAATTAGTGTCTAGTTGTAATAACTATTTGCTTAGTTATAAAAGATATGTCTAAGTTCAACAAAGTTACTTATTGTAAAAACTGTGGTGGCTCTAACCCTTGGGTTATGGAAGCTAAGAGTTCTTTATTGCAAAAACCAAAATTCTGTACGTCTTGTGGAACCAATTTGTCCACAGGTCAAAAGCCAGCGGCTAGCATAAAAGAGGTTGCGGCAGCAGTTGAAGTCAAGGAAGAAGAGGTTTCGATCAGTAGAGACATACCTCCTCTTGAGCTAGATTTACAAGAATGTTATTTTCCTAAAAGAGACTCTCAAGCTCTGGGTAACTTATTAAAACCAGTACCTAAAGAAGATGCCCAAGAAGAAGGCTTGCAGTAAAAAATTAAAATTTGAAGATTGTATAGAGTTAATAGACAGAGAGATTTCTAAAAGAAAGAATAAGTGGACTCTAACATCTATAGCTTGGATGGATTTTGACGATATTTCTCAAATTCTTAAAATACATATTTTCAAGAAGTGGCATCTTTACGATGAGTCAAAGCCTTTGGCTCCTTGGCTTAATAGGATAATTTCAAATCAACTTAAAAATCTCATTAGAAACAATTATAGTAATTATTGTAAACCTTGTTTAAAGTGCGCAGCTTCAGAACCAGACTCAGCATGTTCTATATACGGAACTCAAGATGGTAGATGTCCATTGTTTAAGTCGTGGCTTCAGAAAAAGAAACCAGCTTATGATGTAAAGATGGCGTTACCTCTAGAGAATCATAAAGAGCAGATTAATGAGACCGAGGTATCTTCAGCTAACATAGAATTAGGTATTCAAAAGTTAAACTTTAAATTAAAAGAAATTTTAAAGCCTAATGAGTGGATAGTCTACGAAGGATTCTATATAGATAATAAGACAGAACAAGAGATAGCTGAAACTTTAAATTTTAAAACAACAGAGAAGAATAGAACACCGGGATACAAACAAATAAAGAATATACAAAAAGCTATTATAACTAAAGCAAGAAAGATTTTAGAAAAGAATGATTTAGATTGGATATGACTTTAACTAATGAACAAAAATTTGCTCTTACTTCTGTAAGGGATAGATTCTTAGCTGGTGAAGAAGTTGACATATCATTAATGTACTTAATACAGGATGTCGCAGGTTTCACAGGAAGGGATGGTAGAAGTAAAGAGGGTAGGGCTGTAAAAGCTTATCTTAGTGAAATAGATTTCAACGCAATACCAGCCAGTGAATATCAGAAAGTAGACAAGCCAGAATTATCCGAAGAGCAGAAAGAATTCATTGCAAATCATAGGGGTACAATGAAATATGTTGAGATGTCTCGTATAATTTTTGGAGACGAGACTCTGACAAGCTTAAGCGCGGAAACTAGAATGGTCACAGACTATTGCAAAAGTTTAGAAGGTCAAGATTTTGAAACGCCAGAAGAAGATCAAGAGAGATTTGAGTACAAGCCACCTAAGCATCCTGACAGGGTACTGAGTAGAGTTAATAGGTTTATCCATGATAGCGGAATAGATAAAGATAGAATAACTCCAAGGCAGAAAAAGAATTTAGAAAAGTTGATGGGCTACCTTCATACTTTTAGATTTGTTCATCAAATAAGTAACTATGAACATGAAACAGAAAGAGAGTTGTTCGAATCTTCTTTTGTTAGATACACACACGACAAGGCAGATTTAACACAAGAAGAAGTTGATCAATATATAGTCTTATCTGGAGAAGTGGTTATAGCATCTAACATTCAGAGAAGAGTTGGCAGGCTTCAGAGACTACTTGATGATACAGCTAACGATAACGAGGGCAGAAGAATCTCCATGAGTTTAGTTGAGGCTATAAGCACGGCGCAGAGTGAGTATAACTCTTGTGTTAATAGACAACACAAGTTATTAAGTGATTTAAAGCAGAAAAGAAGTGATAGGTTAAGTAAGCAAGTTCAAGAAAATGCCAGCATACTCAACTTAGTAGAAACTTGGAAGGAAGAACAAAGCCGTAAGGAACTCATAAAGATGGCGGAGCTTAGAAAGAAAGCTATTAAAGATGAGGTCGATAAGCTTACAACTATTGATGATATTAAAGCTAGAATATTTGGCTTATCAGAGGAGGAAGCAATAAATGGATAAACCACTTAGTGAATGTATGAAGATGGAGTATGTCTGTAAGATAGACGGAGAGAAGTTCGAAACAGAGAAGAAGTTACATATGCATCTCCGTAAACATAAAATGCGTATGGCTGAATATTATCAAAAGTATTACCCAAGGAGAGACTTACTTACTGGAGATTTAATTAAATTTAAAAATAAAGCTCATTACTTTGCTAATTACTTTAATTCTAGACCTAATATGAAAAAGTATTTAGAATCCGCTTCTGAGGAAGATGCTAGAAAGTTTTGCGTACAAGTTATTAAAGATAGAATGGAGAGAAGAAAGATTAAATATTCTCCTACTCAAGTGGAACTTCGTTCGTCAATGATGCCACCTATATTTTATTATCAAAAACTTTTTGGTAACTATTATGACCTGTGTTGGGATCTTGGGTTATTAAAAAGATTTAATAAGCTACCTAAAAATGAGATAAAAGAAAGCATAGAAGAGGGTTATGAAATTGTAGTTGACACAAGAGAACAGAAACCTTTAAACATTAATTATGGAACTAGGAGAGAAGGTTTAAAATTTGCAGATTACTGGCTTGACAAAGAAGGTAATAAATGTTATGTAGAAAGAAAAGAGACTAAAGATTTTATAGGCACATTTACTGGTGGCTGCGATAGGTTCTCTAGAGAATTAGAAAGAGCAGAAGAGCAAGATGCTTATGTTGTTGTAGTCGTAGAAAATTCTTTAGATAACATGATGAAGTTTAACTATTTAAAATACATCACCAAAAAGGTTCAGGTTACTCCAGAGTACGTTATGAGAAATGTGAGAGACATTATACAGAAGCATGATAACGTACAGTTTTTATTTGCAAAAGGTAGGACAGAGGCTACTAGATTAACTAGAAAACTTTTCTTCTGCGGGGAAGATTACAAAAAATTAGATTTGCAGTTAGCTTACGATCTTAAGTTATTATAATGTGGTCAAGTCCTGAAAAGTACGAAAGAGAAGTCGAAGATGTCAATAGTAGATTGGCTAAGATAGAAGGCTTCCTAGAGGAGAAAGAAGCTCGTAGTACTTTAGCTCAGTTTCTTAGAAACAATTTATATTTTACCACTTTTCTATTGACTGGTATAAAACTAGCCCCATTTCAAGAGATAACTCTAAGGGGTATGTTCAATCGAAACTTCAGTATGTGTGTCTGGGGTCGTGGCTGTGGAAAATCTTTCATAGCTTCGATTTATTGTTTTCTGCAATGTATATTTGAACCAAACACTAAGATACTTATAGCTGGCCCTACTTTTCGTACAGCGAGGTTTATATTTAACAATATAGAAAAGATAGTAGAAACGAAGGAGGCTACTCTTCTAGCTCAAGCTTTTGGCGCGAAGGCTAAAAGAAACGATCAATACGAATGGAAGATAAACGGGGGCACTATAACTGCTATTCCTTTAAGTGGTGAAAAGATTCGTGGTTTTCGTGCTAACATACTTGTTCTTGATGAGTATCTACTATTGCCGGAAGACATAATTAGAAACGTACTTATGCCATTCCTTGTCGCGCCTCAAGATATGAAGCGCAGGATGGAGATAAAAGAAATAGAAGATAAGCTAGTAGCTGACGGGATAATAAAAGAAGAAGAGAGAACTAAGTTTGAGAATAAATCTAAGATGATAGCTCTATCATCAGCTAGTTACACTTTCGAAAATCTTTACAAGACTTATCAAGAGTGGGTCAACAAAATTCAGTCAGACGAAGAAGTTGGCGATGCCAAATACTTTGTTTCTCAGATGGGTTACGAGTCCTTGCCTGAGGAAATGATAGACAGGACGATTATTGAAGAAGCTCAAGAGGGAGGCTCATCACACTTTTCATTTCAGCGGGAATATTGCGCTCAGTTTACGGATGGTAGCGATAGTTATTTCAGCGCAAAGAAAATGGAGATGTGTACTCTCAAGGGGGATGAAGAGCCCTGTACCTTAATGGTAGGTAGGGGCGGAAAGCGTTACGTTATGGGTATTGACCCTAACATGAGCGATAGCCCCACGGCTGACTATTTTGCTATGTCTGTCATGGAGATAGATGATGATACAGGGCAGGGAACTTTAGTGCATACTTATGCTGGGTTAGGTAGTTTAAATAAACATGTAAAATATTTAGCTTATATTCTTCAGGCTTTTAATATTGTTTTTATATGTCTTGATAATGCTGGCTCTGATACATATTTAGATAGTTGTAATGAATCTCAATTTTTTAAAGATGTAGGTATAAATTTAAAAACCATACCTTTAAACTCTGATGCAGAAGGTATAGAATATCAAAAATCTATAAAGCAAGCTAAACAAAAATACAATCAAGAAAATTATCAAATTTGTTTTAATCAAGTATTTACTAGTAATTTTATTCGTAGGGCTAACGAACATCTTCAAGCTTGCATAGACTATAAGAAGATTTGGTTCGCTTCTAGGACAGCTTCTAACGAATCCTTTTTCAACAGGACTAGCTCCATAAGATTGCCGTACCCTAAAAAACTAGTATTTATTGATGATCGGAAAGACTGGTCTATGCTTGATTTTATTGAGCATCAGGACGATATGATTTATCAAACTAAAAAACAATGCAGCTTGGTTGAGCATAAATCAACAGCTAGAGGCTCACAGAACTTCGATCTTCCTCAACACCTCAAAAGATCCACTTCAGCTAACAAAGCAAGAAAAGATAATTATTCTTCATTAATGTTGGCGAATTGGGGGCTTAAGCTCTATAACGACATAACTAAGGCCGAAATCAACACTAATAAAGAAACTTTCGAGCCTATAATGCTTTTTTAAGTGTAAGTAAAGTCGAATAAGCTTTTATGCCTAGTAAGATAGCAACTGGACAAATAGACGAGGCAGGTTTTCGAGACCTGTTCCTCAAGAAACTCTCGGGTTCTGCTACCGTTTCATCTGGATTTTATACCATAGCGAACCCGTCTGGATATGTACCTTTGGCTGATGGGCCAGAATCTCTAACTGGATACAGTGGAGATATAATGTCTAGAACATCTGGATTAATATCTAATGTTTCTGGAGCTTTGGACGCAAGTGGAACTTTGCTTTTCGATAAAGCTGTAGATGTCTCTGGCTTTGCGACTGGACTGAATCATGATACGAGTGGCTATCTTCAAACAGAAATAGAAACTGTTTCTGGAAATTTTTCTACGGTCAGTGGCGAGTTTTTAAAGTCTGGCTCTTTCTTTTATTCAACAACAGGAGATTTTAGAACTGATGCTCCCACAGGAGCTCTATCTTACACTTCTGGAGACACTAGAGGTCTTTACGTTGTAACCGGAGATTCTACACATAAAGAAGGCTGGTCTAAAGTATCACAACATGCTGATATGACAGGTTACGTGTCTTTGTCTAGCGGGGACATAAAGACTAGCTTAGAAGCTACTGGCACTAGCCTGACAAGTTTAATATCTAATGTAAATTCAGATAGTTCAACCAAGTTTACAGCAAAGAAAACTTTTGGAGCAGGATTAAAAACTGACTTAATGGAGCTAGGAACCAATGGAGTCACAATGCGGGTCAACTCTAATAACTCTGTTAGCTTCGATGACACAAGTGGTTCTTTAGTTACTATAGCTCCCGGTTATGGTGCTGATGCACCTGTGTTTTCTGTAACAGATAAAGCGGGACTACCTTTAGTAGATATATACGATGATGATAGGTTAAACTTTGGACCTTATGGCAAAAATCCTTTTAACATTAGCGGAGAAAAAGCTTGCTTCGGTAATTACAGATCTTACTTTAGTGGCTCTGATATCCACTTAAGCGGAGATCTTACAGTTAACGATCTAATAACAGTTAGCGGCTTATCTGGTGGATACGCTATACTATCAAACTTACCTGAACATCCACATACAGGTGGTTTGCCTATTGGCACACTTTTCGTAAGCGGAAACAATACTGCTGGTAAAGGCAGACATTTAATGATAATTTAAAATGACAAAGAAAACAAAGAAACAAGAAGACGAGATTAAGCCAATGATGACTAGCTTTGCGGCTTCGCCTTATACTACTCTTGATAACCAATCCACTAGGAGCAGGAGGAATGTTGGAGGTCAAATAGAACGAACCAACAGGTTTGAAAATATTGATAATGGCTTAGTTCCTTATAAATACACAAAAGGAGTAAATAATAAAAGCTCTCTTGATGTTAGGGATGTAGTGATTCTTTGTCAAAAAGCTTATTATAATTTTGCTGTCTTTAGGAATGTCATCGACCTAATGACAGAATTCTCCTCCACTAATCTTTACTTTACAGGAGGCAGTCAAAAATCAAGAGACTTCTTAGATGCTTTATTCAAGAAGATTGATATGCAAAGTTTTCTTGATAAATTTTTTAGAGAATATTATAGATCTGGAAATTGTTTCATTCATAGATTTGACACTAAAATTCAACCAGATGACTTAAAAAGAATTACCCAAACTTACGGCGGAAGCAAGCTAAATTCAATTGCTGAAGAAAGCAAGCTGCCCTCTAGATACATTATTTTAAATCCTGCTGACATTCAAATGGGAGGAAATATATCTTTCTTTTCTGGTCAGTATTATAAAATATTGACGGACTATGAGCTAGAAAGAATTAGAAATCCAAAAACAGAAGAGGACAAAGAAGTATATGATTCACTTGATCCAGCAACAAAGAAGAGTCTGCAAGGAAAGAATGTTGGAATTATTTCTTTGAAATTAAATCCCGACAAAGTAACGCCAGTATTTTATAAAAAACAAGATTACGAGCCCTTTGCTGTGCCTATGGGCTATCCGGTTCTAGAGGATATAAACTGGAAGTCAGAGATGAAGAAGATGGATATGGCTTTGACTCGTACTACAAATCAAGCTATTTTGTTGATAACAATGGGCTCAGAACTTAAGGATGGTAGTTTGAACATTAACCAAAGAAGTATTGAGACTATGCAGAAGCTTTTTGAGAATCAATCTGTTGGTAAGGTTCTTGTTTCTGACTATACCACCGAAGCTAAATTTGTTCTTCCGGACATAGCAGGTATACTTGATCCTAAAAAATACAGTGTTGTAAATCAAGACATTCAAATGGGTCTCAACAATATTTTAGTTGGGGAAGATAAGTTTGCTAATACCAGCATTAAGATACAGGTATTTATTGAAAGACTTAAGCAAGGAAGAGATGCCTTTATTAATCAGTTTTTAAATCATGAGATTAAACGTATTTGTAAATCTCTAGGTTTTAAAAATTATCCTAAAGCTAACTTCCAAGAGATCGAACTTAAAGATAAGACGACTTGGAATAGAGTTGTAGCTCAGCTGATTCAATATGGTATCCTTACTGCTGAAGAAGGTCTTCAAGCTATAAGTTCAGGTAGACTTCCAGAACCTGAAGAGTCTTTAGAATCTCAAAAGAGATTTAGAGAGCTTAAAGACCAAGGTTTTTATTCTCCTCTTCTAGGGGGTGGCGGAGCTGGAGCACCGACTCCAGCAGGTAGGCCTGACGGGTCTACATCTCCCCAGACTACCAAAAAGGTTTCTCCTATTGGAGAAAATACTTCTGGCTCTCAGAAATTTAGCGTGGACAAAATAAAACAGAATTTAGCATTAGCTGAAAAGTTAGAAGCAGAGATTCAAGAGAAGCTTAAACTAAAATATGATAATAAAAGAGTAACAAATAAAATTAAAACTCTTTCTTCTGAATTATGTAAAATAGTTATTGCCAATGAGTCATCTGATAAATGGTTAGATAAAGCTGCTGAATATATTAATAACCCAACAGATACAAATGCAGAAGTTGTTAAAGAAATACAAAGTATAGCAATGGAGCATCAAGTTGATGAGTATTTAGCAAGTTTATTATATGCAAGTAAGGTTTAAAACATGAGTGAAAATCAAGAAAATATTCAAGACGTAAATCAGTACTTTGGTGCTGCAGAGATAGATGTAATGGTTCCGGATATTCCTTTACCTCCAGAGCCAGAAGAAAAGAAAGAAGTTAAGGACGAAGTAGACGGAGCGTTTAAATTTGCCTTTATCGGTGCTGGGCAAGGTGGCTCTAGAATTGCTGAAAGCTTTCATAAATTAGGATACAGAAAAATCGGTATCGTCAATACTGCTCAACAAGATCTCAACTCTATAAACGTAGAGAACAAGCTTTGTATTGGTGCTGGTGGAGCAGGTAAAGATAGAAGTGTTGCAGCTAAATGTTTTGAAGAAAGAAGAGATGATGTTCTTGATTTTATGCGTCGTTCTTTTGGGGAAGATGTAGATAGAATCTTTGTTTGTGCTGGGGCTGGAGGAGGATCTGGTGCAGGTACCTTAGTTCCTTTGGTTAAGACCGCTCAGGAGCTTCAAGAGACAATTAAATCTGGCTCTAAAAAGGTTGGGGTTATTTTGGCCTTACCTAAGTATTCTGAGGGCAGGAAAGTAAACGCTAATGCTTATAACACTTTGAAAGAAGCTTGCGAGTTAGTTAATCAGGGTGTTGTGTCTCCTCTTGTTATCATTGATAACGAAAAGACAAGTAAGTTGTATTCTAATGTGTCTGTTTCTAATTTTTGGCAAACAGCTAATATGAGCACGGCTGGAGTATTTCATCTATTTAACATGACAGCTTCAAAAGATAGCTCTTATTCTTCTTTTGATTCTAGTGACTACAAAAATGTTCTAGATTCTGGTATTACTATCTTTGGGGCTACACCAGTTCCTAAGTGGGATGATCCTGTAAGTATTTCTAGAGCTGTCAGAAGCATCGCTCAGAGCGGTAGTATGTCAGGAGGTATAGATGTATCTACAGCTAATTCAGCTGGAGCTATCCTTATAGGAGGTAAAGAGGTATTGGATAATATTCCACAATCTAGTCTTGATGAAGCTTTTGATCAATTAACTAGAATTCTTAGGTCTGGAAGTGTAGTACATAGAGGGATATACAGTGGTGATAAAAATAACCTTACTGTGTTTACAATTATTGGTGGTATAGCGACTCCAGAAGAGAAGCTAAAAGAGCTAATGAAACTAGGAGATTTAGACAAAGCAGTTTAAAAATAAAATTTCCATAATGGAAAAATTCAATGTAATTGATTGTATAATAGGAGAAATTTAAAATGGCAGTAGGAGACTCAGTAAGAAACGTATTCATGCTTTCCGCCAACTCGCCCGCTGGAGGCGCAGACGACGGAGGCAGCAAGTTAACCTTCCTCACCAGTGGTGCAGGAGCAGGTAAAATCAAATTCATGGGTGCTGGCGCAGCAATTAAGTCAGCAACTGATGTAGCTAAAGCAACCGATGTAACAGGTATTGTAATTCCTTTACATGGTGAAACTTTAGAGTCAGTTGGCGCGACAGAATATACTCACGGCCCATTGAATATAGTCGGTGACCCAACCGTATCGGACTACTCTTTGACCTCTGGTGATCTATTTGATAACGCAGGAAACGAAGTCCACGGTGGAGCTCAAAAATTTGTAAACGCTGTTCTTGACGGAGCTTTTAGAGCTTACACTTCAGGTGTTGATCAAGGTAGCGGTATTAGCAGCATGACAGTGAGTAGGGGAGACTTAAGTCTGTCTAATACTTCAGTTACTGATGGAACCGGTATTGTTAATACTTATACCAGATCTTATACAGTGAACTTCAAATATTATCAATCTGGAGTTATCCAACAAGGCGATAATGACACCGCTGCAAGACCTGATATTGCAACAGATGGTTCTGATGGCGTTCCGTTCTAAATCTGACCGCTAACATTTCTCTATTGACCCCCCAATAAATTTGGGGGGTTTTTTTTATTTTTTTTATAAGTTTTTTAAAAATAAGTGTATAAATACTTAGGTAACTTAATGCAATCTTATAGTAAAATGATGTCTCTTGATGTAGAATACTCCTATGGGAAAAGACTTACTCCGATATCCGGAGATGATAACGCCGCAATGGAGTTCTCAAGTAAAGTCATGGAACTCTTAACTAGCAAAGCAAACGAACACAATTATACCACCGAACAGGAAGTTACTTCTGAAAAATTAAAAGAAATTTTTATAAAGAACTTTTCTGAATCTTTGCAGACAACACAGGCACTAGCCTCTGTAAATACTTTCTTACAAACTTGTTCTGCTGGAGTTGTAGATGACGGAGATCACTTTGAGCCCTCTATGGAAGAAATAAAAGAAGCGGAGCGAGAAGTGAAGAGACACAACTTAAGTAATTACGACTTTAGAGATGTAGATGATTTATACTTTCAAAGTGATGAACAAGCTAGAGCAGAAGCAAAAGAATGGATAAATAGTGTAATATAAAAATAAGGATAATTTAAAATGGCTAGATCAACTAATTCTCAACAAACTCAAGGAGTACCTTCTGTATCAAGGACAGCCAATAAAACAGGGGCTGGCGCGGTAGTCGCAGCAAGCAGCGGTGATACTATTGTTATAACAGATATACTAGCCTCGGCGGCTACAACACTAAGTACTTCGGCCGCAGGAGCAGACACTATTATTGCATACGCTCCGGCTGGTGGAACAAATTTAAACCAAGGTATTCAAGTACCAACTAGTTCTGGTGTCTACAGTAGCGCCGGTAACGTAACAATGAACTATTATATAATCTGATGAAATATACAACTATTTTCAGCTCAAATGTAAGGCCTGTAGTATCTGAAGAAAAAGATAAGTATTTAGCTTTAGCTTCTGCTATTGAGGTAGCTCAGTTCGTCCCTGAGGTTGATGAAAAACAAGTAGATCTTTTACCAATAGCTTTTAATGCATTTGTTGCTAATAGAGTTAATAAGAATGGCGATGTAGTTGATACTGATACAGCCATGGCCTTTTATAAAGATTTCAAAAACAAGCCAATTAATATTGAGCATAATAGAGATAGAGTTATTGGTACTATTTTAACTGCTGGATTTTCTGAATTTGGTACTGACAAACCCTTAACAGAAGAACAGGTTCAAGAAATTAAAGGGCCATTTAATGTTACTTTAGGTGGTGTGATCTGGAAGGTAGTCAACCAAAGAGTAGCAGATCTTATTGAAGAGTCAGCTGACCCAAGTAGTAACGACTATATGAAAATTAGTGCTAGTTGGGAATTAGGTTTTAAAGATTATAATTTAGTGCTTTTAGAAGGAAGTGATAAGAACATAGAGAATGGGCTAATCGTTGATAATGTAGACGAAGTTGCATCTATGGAAAAAGATTTAAAAGCTTTAGGGGGAGAGGGTAAGACTAGAGATGGAATGTTTGTTTACAGAAAAGTTGTAGGCGATGTTGTTCCCCTTGGTATAGGTCTTACTGAGACCCCTGCTGCCGACGTTGTAGGTGTTTCTACTAAAGATACAGTAGAAAAAGAAGTCGAGCAAGAAAAAGACACTTTTGCTGAAGTAGAGACTGAACCAGTTAATGCTTCACAAATAACAGAAAATAATGTAATAACCCAAAACGAGGAGTTTGAAATTATGAAAATAGAAAGTATTAAAGACATCACGAATGAGTCTTTGAAGGAGCTTTCTGCCTCGGCTGTTTCTGATTTTATCGAATCGGAACTCAAGGAAGCTTCCGAGAGATTTTCAGCCGAAAAGGAAAAGGTGGAAGCAAATCTCAAAGAAGCTCAAGAGAAGATCGAGTCCATTAACTTGGATTATGATAAAGTCAAAGCAGAACTCGAGTCTGTCAGCGAAAAGCTTACCGATCTTGAAGCCGAAAAAGCGGAAAAAGAATCCGAAGAGTTGTTCTCTCAGAGAATGGCCTCTTTAGACGAAAGATTCGCCTTGGAAGCAGAGGATCGTGAAGTTCTTGCAGGTCAGATCAAAGAATTGGACGCAGAAGGCTGGGATGCCTTTGCTAAGAACATTGAAGTTCTGCTAAGAGACAAGTCAAGAGAAGTCTTGGCTAAGAAGGAAGACGAAGCTTCTAAAGAAGCTGAAGTTGAAGAAGAAAGTAAAGCTTCCGAGGAAGTTGTGGAAGACGCTATTGATAGAGGCGAACAAGATACTGATGTTGTTCCAGCTTCTACTCAGGCTTCTGAAGGATCTACCTACGACAAGTACAAAAATGCTTTCGAGATTGATCAATTTGATATTAGTTACTAATATAAAAAGGAAAATAAAATATTATGGCAGCGTTTGTTAAAAACACTCAACGGCTAAAGCCTTTTAGGCAACACGCCGAGACGGACGTCGTAAATCTTTTTAGCCTTCAGGACGATGACGGAGACGTGATCGCTTCTTATGCAGATCTTAAAGCCGATGGCGCTAAGATCAATAAGGGGCTTCTTGTTTCTGTTAAAGGCCATGGCTGGAAAAATTCTGACGATCCAGTAGGTAAAACAGGTATCGGTAACCCCGGTGCTTCTTATAATAACACGGTATCATTCCGTTATGGCACAACTGCGACAGTAGAGCCTTTTAAGAGTGGTGAACAACCTCTCGGTGTTACACTTAATGATGTAGCCGAGGTTGATGAGAACGGCGAAAAGCTGATCTATAACCCTCGTAAGGCAGCTGAAATGCAGGCTGTGGTGAGTGGTCAGGCAGTTCCTGTCTTGACTAAGGGTATTGTACTTTACAGTGGTAACTTGACCAGTGGCGGCGCTAACGCTGTTACTGCAGGTTCTGCAATCTATGCTGATAACACTAACGGCGGAGAGCTTAGCACTTCTGCTACCTCTGATGGAAGTGTTGCTCAGCCTCAGATTGGTACCGCGCTTGGCTCTGTAGATGCAGATGGTTTCATTCTGTTGAAGATTGATCTATAATTCGAAAGGAGATTTAAGAAAATGAGACTTAAGTTAAAAAACACTCCAGAACAAGTTGAGCTTATTAAAGCCATGGGTTCTAAAAACCAGCTTGTTGCTCGTGAAGCATCTGAAGCTTTCGCGGCTTTTCTAGGCCCGGTAATCCAAAGAGTTTTGCAGCAAGCTGCAACAGCAGGAGCGATCTATACAGACGCCCCTTTCAACCAAGACGAAGGCGCTAGCTATCCGTTGGACTTATATTACAATGAGACCAATGACGGTTATGTAAGCACTTGGTCACAGAG
>Ga0163179_10001013_pt1 | contig 20108 bp, 30 predicted proteins | sample AtlANTMetagenome_FD_109643 | JGI IMG/M metagenome (GOLD analysis project Ga0163179, IMG submission 109643) | Marine eukaryotic phytoplankton communities from the Atlantic Ocean - Atlantic ANT 2 Metagenome | ecosystem: Environmental > Aquatic > Marine > Oceanic | place: North Atlantic Ocean... | reverse complement strand
TCCGGATGGATTGGCTCCGGTCCTTCATAACTACGAAGTTGGTAGAATGAAGGTATCCGGGCCAGGTGTTAATACGTTTATGCGTTAGTTCTTCTGTAACGGAATATTATTATCTATTAGAAAATTCTTTAACTTAGTATTATTATGAAAAGCAGATAATTTTGTTTCTATGTCTGTCTTAGCAATTGGAAATAAACCAATACTTTTAAGCCCTTCAACAAACTCTTTCCTTTTAAATACATTATAAACGTCTTTCTTAATACTTTTTAGTTCAGGTGACTTCTTAGATGCAATTAATGCAATAGGACTAAGAAACGGAAATTCTTCATCATAAACATTCTCCCATGTAGGAACATCTAATCCTAAATCTTGACTTGACATGATGCTAGTAATATTTTTATCTAAATGATTTTTTACAGTAGGATAATTTGCAAACATACAATCAATATTTCCTGCTAGTAAATCACTTAAAGCAGTAGTTCCACCTTTAGCATAAGGAATGACTTTACTTTTAATTTTTAGTTTTTTGATTAATACTTCTGTTGCAAGATGTTCACTACTTCCATATCCAGCCGCACCAAACAAAATCTTACCTTTACTAAAATTTTCTAGTTCAGCAACTGTTGAAATTTTTCTATCGTTATTACAAACGAGTAAGTTAGGCATTGTAGCAACAACCCCTAAGAGTACAAAATCTTTAATAGGATCATATGGTAGATCTTCAAATCTAATTGTATTGGTAACATAGATTTGAGCCATTGTTGCTGTAATAATACTATTCTTAGTTTTCATCATATGTTTAATAGCAATTTTTCCAGCGGCCCCTGGACGGTTTACTACATTATATTTGTTAGGTGAATCAACTACATTTCTTTCAATTAATCTTGTAGTTTGATCACTTGGACCACCGGGTCCATGGTGTACGGTAAATTCAATATCTGCGGCAAAAGCAGATGAGATAGACAATGTTGCTACAGCAACTCCAGTTAAAAATTTGTTCATCATATATTAATACTTCTCTGTTAGGTTGACATCTGAGTCAATATGCTATTTTATATATCTAAATTTTAACCTAGTGTATAACCAAGTAAATACGGTAAATAATAGTATATGGAGGACAATTGAATGGATGCAACAACGATTGGTATTGATTTTGCAGAACTTATAACACCCGGTTTAACAGTTTTAATTGCATTAGTATTTACTATGTGGTTTAAAGATTTAGCAACAAAAATGGCAAAAGGTTTGGCCTTTAAAATGAATAGAGCATTCAACGAAGGAGACTCTGTTATCATTGATGGCGCAGATGCAGTTATTGTTCGTATTGGAATGACAGAAACAGTTTTTGGAATTTATGGAGATAAAGGCTATACCTGGAGATATGTTCCTAACGAACGTATTCCTTTCTTAAAACTAGAAAAAATTGTTAATAAAGATGTACATTTAGATACTCCCATGGAGAAGGCTCTTCAAATACAAAAACAACTTGATGCATTACAAGATCAAAAGATTAGTGAAAACCAACAGAAGATAGAAGAGATTAGCAAAAAGAAGTAATGCCGTATACAAAGAAACAAATAGATAGATTGCTGAGTAATGCAAGAATTGCATATGATTCTTGCAAAGGCGAATGGGGTAAAGATTACTGGTCAAATGTATTATATGAATTGCAAAAGAGGTATAATAGACTAAACTAGATAGCCTTTTTTATCTAGACGCTCTACAAGCTCAGTCCAAGGAATTTGAGGATCTAGCTCTACAGTAATGTTAACTCTGTGTTCTGTTATATCATCTAAATCTAATTTATGAGCTTTATCAACATGATTCCAACAAGGTCCTGGATCTTGCTCAATGTGTACTGGTTCGCCCCAATCACCATCTCCTGCCAAGTAACTAAAGCCTCGTTCCATTTTTTGTGTTTTACTATTCCATTGCTCGAATTTTCTTTCTAGCATCTTAGGATCTTCTACACCAGTTTTCCACCAACTTATTTTAGCACCAACAATTCCTTGTATAGGTACGTTTAGTCTAGCAATCATAGGTATATCAAATTTATGTGCATCACAATGTGGTTTTGCGGCATGAGCACCTTTATAACCAATAAACAAACAAAATCTTCTAAAGCCTAATTCTAATTCTTCTACATGATCTTTCATACGTTTACCAATAGGACTATTATCAAATATAGCCTGATCTAAATTTGCCTTATCAAATTTTGCTCCGTACTTTTCGTATAATTTATCTAGTGCTACCTGTGCATGTGGCATTAAGTCAGTTTTAGCCCATTCTAATTCTTCTTTAGTTGGCTCTAAGTGTGGAATTGGAATGTGATAATCTACGTTCATTTAATGTTGTTTCCATACTTTTCGATACTACGGTCTAATAGTTCTTCGTAACCCTTCCATTCCCAACTAAGACTAATACTACATAGAATTTTACTATAGAAACTACCATCTTCTTTTTGTAGTTTATGAGCTCCATGGCACCATGTATGATTGTTGTAAACAAAGGCACTACTTTCTAAGCCTCTTGTCTCAACGTATACAGCATTTTCATTGTCAAAAGGAATTCTTTCAGAACCAATACCTTGCGATCCTTCTCCTAACGGTTGTAACCAAAATGTTGGTGTAGGATTTTCATCTTGTATCATAATTCTGAGACTATTTGGATAAGGTAACTGCTCGTTTTTATCTTTATGTATTCCAATAGGTCGTTGGTTACTCCAAAACAATATTTGACTTATTCCGTTTGTTGGAATATTTGTATGAAGGTAATCAATAAACTTAGGTAGTATATTTTTGCCATCTATCATTGGTTTTGTCCAACGGTCATCTGCTCCTGGGCTATCAATAATATTAATGCCATTCCAATTTGGCATTGTATATTCATTTAGTTTTCCTGTTAGTCTATGCATACGTTCTGCTTCGTAAGGACTATCAGTATATCTTTCATCTGGTTTTAGTCTAACGATAGGAGCATTATGATTATCCCACATTTCTTGAAATGCGTCATCCATAACAACTGGCGGAATGTCTAAAACCACAAATGGGATTCCTTTATATTTCTCCGCAAAATGCTTTGGATAGTTACTGTTTCTCATGCTACTATTTATATTTAGGTAATACGAGTGTTACTCAAAAGCATAATTATTAATATAAAACATTGGGGACTACATTTGGCCGATAAGAAAAAATTTAAATCTAAAGCAGATAAAACAACTGAAGAAGAAATACAAGAATTTTTAGCAAAAGGCGGCGTAATACAAAAGATTCCAATGGGAGTTAAAGGCTATACAGCAGTTAATGTTTGGGGAAGACGTGTTAAGAAGCCGGATACAAAAACTACCTCTAAAACAACTAAAACTAAGAAAAAACAATAGTACGCCTTTAACTTAGTACAATTCTGTTTAAATAATTAAATGAAAAACATAATCTCATTTGCAGGTTGTTTTCATATCCTATTCGTTTTCTTTTTGTATACATTTTTATGGGCTGATTATGATCCATTAATGTATCTAACTTTAGTATGGGCCATACCTGCTTGGCTTCTTTTCCTATATTGCCATTTTACTAAATAATTGGTAAGACAAACTTATAAAAATACGTTAAGTAGAGCATAAGCAGATTCGTAGGAGAATTAAACATGGCAGAATACTGGGGCTATCATACACTTTTTGACTGTTTACATGGAGATCTTGAAAAGGTACGTTCAGGTGAAAACATTAAAAACTTTATTGAAGAATTGGTATCAGCAATAGGCATGAAAGCCTATGGCGACCCTATAATTGAACACTTTGCTACTCATGACCCTGATGCGGCTGGACATAGTTTAGTACAGCTAATTGAGACTAGTTCTATTACAGGACATTTTGTAGACAAGAACGGGGATCTATATATAGATGTTTTTTCTTGTATGGAATATGATGTACAAAAAGCTCAAGCAGTCGTAGAGAAATATTTTTCTCCTGAAAGGATTAGAGTAAACTACTTAACTAGACAGGCTAGTTAATATGTCAAAGAAAAAATATCCATTCTGGGCAAGAGCAAATCATCATCTAGAACATTCTAATATGGGTTACTGGTATCATTTATGGCATTCGTTCTATAACGGAAGTAGACTTTTAGTATTTGTTCTTTCTAGTTATGTTCACGGTATTTTTCCTTGGTTGTTTAAGTTTCATGCCGCACACGGAGTTATTCGAATTAACGAAGAGTTAAAAAGAATGCCTCATTTAAAAAAGGCAATGGACGAGATAGCAGAAGAGTATAAACAAAAGGATTAAGTTTTGTCTTGGGGTAACCAAATAAAAGAGAAGGTCTCTTTTTTCCATATGAATGCTTGGAAGAGAAGGCCTAATGCAAATATATTTTACAGTCCAGGAGTTGACAGATGTTTTGCTGTTGATACGTTTGATCCTTATACAGCCTTTGAGGTTGCTAAGATATTAAGCAGTAAAATGCCAGCTATTGCAGTAATTGTTCTACATTATGAAGATAGAACAGACGTCAATAATAATAATGTTACAAATTTTACAATAAGCGATAAGCAAGTTATAGGAGGATCTGCTGGATTATTATTCAGTAGGCAAACTCCAGTATTTAGAAAAATGCAGAAGCCGGTTCTTGAAATTTGTGAAAGTATGCCTTTAGATTATATGCCAGGATCAGATGGCTATAGTACTTTTATGGAGTTTTCAGAATATACCAAATTTGTAATACGTTGTTGGCATACAACAAAATTATTTGATATGGTACATAACTTTCTACCAATGGAAGAATTTGCTAATGAATACCTGTCGGGAGAAGTTCCCCAAGATATGTGTATACCACCAGATAGTAGTAATAGTGATAAAACAGCATCAGCATTAGGTCCTAAGAATGAAATTCGTAGAATACTTTATAACTCAGATACAATAGATGAGGCTATGAATAAAATTGCAGATATGTGGAGAAACAATAATACTCCGCATTCATTTCCTATGAGGAAAATGTTTTATGTTGTTCTTAATCACCCAAATTATCCAGAGCCAAGAGATTTAGGCGAGACACAATCAGAAACAGATTTAACACATTACTCTGGTTATTTGTTATGAATTTAGATACAAAAGTATATTATACATCAGTTAATTGGGATGGTGCAGAAGCTAACACATTCTGGAACAATACTTACAACGAAGTTGGTGCTGGTGGAAAGTTTGTAATTGATTTTGCTAGGCGTATAAACCCTAGCAGGTTTTCTACTAGGGATAGTTCTATTTGGACTTTGCCTTGGCCTAACGAGATCCTACCTAAATATAAACTAGTTGATTATAATCCAAATTTTACAGGAACATTTTTTGAAGCATCTGATAGTAAAGCAATGGATTTTGCTAGACGTATAGATGAGAACAACGAAAAGTTTGCTATAATGTATTCAGGAGGATTAGACTCAACTGTTATTACTACAGCATTAATTAAAAATTTAACTAAGGAGCAACTTAAAAATGTTGCTATCTGTACTAGTGTTCAAGCAGTAGTTGAAAATCCAAATTACTGGAGAAAATTTATTTTTGGTAAGTTTGAAATTATTGATTCTATGAAATATAAGTATGACACTCTTTTAGAAAGAGGATATACACCTGTAACAGCAGATGATGGAGATTGTTTACATGGCACGGTACTAGGCTTAAATTTTTATCATGCTTGGGAACAGAAAATAGGCGATAAACTTACAGCAGAACAGAAAGCACATCTAAGAAATAATCTGCATAAACTTAGTGATAAGGATACTCACTATAGTGTCTTCAAAGATGCATTAATAGAATATTTTCAATACGGAGATAATCCTTGGTGGCCAGTTCCTAAGAATCCAAACCCTGATAAAACTTTTGGAAGAAAGTTATATGACAAATATGCCCTCAATGCAGAAACAGCTTCATGCCCTGTTGTTAGTTTACATGATTTCTTTTGGTGGTTAATTTTTAATGTCAAGATGATAAACTGTGGTGTCAGAGGAGCAATGTATTATAATGATCGCTATGATATGAACATAGCAATTAATAAGGTTGAGAATTGGTATCTATGGCCAGAGTATCAGCAATGGTCAATGAACAATAATAATAATGGACAAAAGATAGGATACTCAGCTGGTACATATAAAAAAGTAGTTAGAGATTATATTTTTGATTTAGATAAAAATGCATGGTATAGAGACTTTAAATTAAAGTTAGAGAGTATGGGGCAAAATAGTGTTCGTCAAACTGTTGATACAACTGTTTTCCCTGCACCTATGCATAGGTTTGGTATTACAACAGACTATGAAGTGTTAGATGTACTAGATGTAAATGTACAAAATTATATTAAGCATCATTTATCTAATTTCAAAGTTACATGGAGTGAGGAATAAAATGAGAATAAAAGGTAGAGTGAAAAAAGATGCTAAAGGTATGGATGTTCAGATATGGCATACAGATACTATTGGCCAAGAGGCAGATTTAACAGCATCATATTATAGAGCAACCTTATTTTTACTTGAGAAAGGTTGGGGAATGACTCCGTATGAACTATGCTCAAGTTCGCACAGGGCAATCTTTTTAACAACTACAACAGAGCCAGAAGAGTTTTTAGGCGGAGTCATTTGGGAATATCACAAGTTTAATAGACAGGCAATGATTGTTTTGATATGGACAGAGGATAAATGGAGAGGACGTCATTTATATACACTTCTACAACATGAACTTGAAAGAGAAAGTGTAATATGTGGAGGTACTAGCATTGCAAGTATGGCTCATGCTGATAACGAACCTAGACTGAAAGCTGGTGCAAGAGAAGGTATGTTACCTCAATTCCATAGGCTTTACAAAGATCTATCCCCTGATCTCTTTGAGAGAAAAAAGCAAATATCCGAGGAAGCCGGAAAGCCTTGGAGAGAAATAAACAGAGATAGATATAAACTAGAATCTCAAATGACAACAAAATAAACAGGTTGACATTAGTAATTATTTCGTATACTATAACGAACAATTTGGATAACTGCCCGTAGCTCAGCTGGATTAGAGCAACAGCCTTCTAAGCTGTGGGTCGTAGGTTCGAGTCCTACCGGGCAGGCCAAATGCAAGACCCGTTCGTCTAATGGTTAGGACACCGCCCTTTCACGGCGGCAATACGAGTTCGAATCTCGTACGGGTCACCATTAATTTTTGGATTAATAATGTCAAAGAGAATATTAACATTTGAAGATGCAGAACGAGATCAGCAATTACACGTTAATTGGGTTTTAAAAAAAACAAATTTTAAAAAAAATGGCTTCTTTGTTGAAATGGGTGCAGTTGATGGCATCAGACTCAGTAACACATTAATATTAGAACGAGATTATAGTTGGTCGGGCATCTTAGCAGAGCCTGATCCAAGACACCACGAAAGCCTAAAGAAAAATAGACCTAGTAGTAGCATTGAGTTTGATTGTGTTTGGGCAAACTCTGGAAAAACAAAAACATTCTTTCAATCTAAAAAAATTACAGATCAACGTAGTACACTTTCAGATTTTGCAGAAGAAGGTGATGCAAAAAAGATTCGAAAAAAATGGCCTACCTTTGATGTTAAAACTATAAGCCTATTAGATATGCTTGATAAGCATAATGCGCCAAAGTATATAGACTATCTTAGCCTTGACACCGAAGGTAGCGAATATCAAATTCTTAGAACTTTTAATTTTAGCAAATACAAGTTTGGATTGATTACAGTAGAGTGGAATCATCGTAAAAGAAGAGGACAACGCATCTGCGATCTTCTAACATCTAATGGGTATTACATACCCGAAGACTCAAAAGACATATTTGAATTTGACTTTGCCTTTGTTAATAAATAATGGTATGGAAGCCGTCTTTCTTTTCTTACTAATATTAAAACATGCCATAGCAGACGTTGGAATTCAAAGACATTTAGGAATTCAGAAAAAGCACGAGTGGCTTAGTAAAAAAGCACAACTTCATTATCTTACACATGGCATTGGTACTTTTATAGTATTATCACCAATTGATTTTATTATTGCTTTTATTGCAGGAATCATAGATTGGATTGCACATTGGCATATTGATTTTGTTAAGACTAACATTAATAACAAATATGAACTTAATAATACAGATTATGCATACTGGTGGCTACTAACTGTTGACCAAGTCTTGCATTATACTACCTATTTTCTTATAATATATTTCATTTATTTTTAATCTTTAAGTGTCTACTTTATGCCCAATTTGGTAAATATTGGTGTTATAAGGAATTAAGAAATATGCTATCAGAAATGAATTTTAAGGAGCAAAGTCATTTGTTTTCGCTCCTATCAGGTATCGCTTACAAAGATGAAAAAGAAGCCACTAAACAATATAAGAGCCACGGCTTTACTCAGGTTAAATTTATAGATGTAGATTCTAGCCAAGCATACCTTGTTTGGAATACAAAAGACTTAGTTATATGTTGCAGGGGTACAGAACCAACAGAGTTTAAAGACATTGCTTCAGATGTTAGATTTTTTCTAGTCAAGCCAGAAACAGGTCAAAAAGGAAGAGTACACAAAGGATTCAAAGTAAGTGTTGATAGGATTTGGCCTGGAATTATACATACATTAAAATTAAAAAAACAAAAGGTTTGGGTTTGTGGACATTCTTTAGGTGGTGCTATGTCATGCCTAATAGGAAATCGTTTCCATGAAACTGAAGACCTTCCTCCTGTTGAAGGAGTTTTTACTTACGGAGAACCTCGCTCGGGCAATAAGAAATTTGTAACCAGCAGTCTTAGTGTTACTCATTATAGATGGGTAAACGGTGCTGATATTGTACCAAAAGTTCCACCATCATTGTTTAATAGATATAAGCATCACGGTGAATTGCATTATATGAATCACTGGGGTAATGTAAGGAAAATGACAAATTGGCAAGCAATAAAAGACCAATGGAGAGGATTCTGGACAGGAATTCGTAAAGGAAAAATAAATTTCTTTATTAATCATAGTATTGATAGATATCAAGCAAATTTAGAACGTTATAAAAACGGCGACGAACGCCCTCAAATATAAAGCAAAGGTAATTCATTAAATGGAACAATCAGGAGAAATACAAAAAGGTGCTAGTACTTCAGCCGAAACCGGCAATGAAGATACTGGTGCATCTGCAAACGTAGAAGCTGAAGCTCATGTAGAGGCAGACGCCCATGCAGGAACAGAGGTTACAGATTCAAGTGTTAGTGCAGAAGCAGGAGCTCATGCAGAAGTTGGAGCATCAGCAGGAGCAGAAGCAGAAGCCCATGCTACACAAGGAGCATTAAGCGAAAGTGCAGAAGGTAGTGCTGGAGTTAGTGCTACAGCCGAAGCAAGTGCAGAAGCATATGCAGAAGCAGGTTTTGATGGTAGTGATGCTAGTATTGGAGCAGGTGCAATGGCAGAGGCAAGGGTAGAAACAGAAGCCCACGCCGAAGGAAGTGCAGATGTTACAGTTGATGCTGGACCTCTTGGTGATGTTACTCTTGCTGGAGCAGACGGAGAAGCTCATGCTGGAGCATATGCAGAAACCCATGCCGGAGCAGAAGCTCATGCAAGTGTTGGAGAACATGGAGTGGAAGTTGGCGGCGGAGCAATGGCAGGTGCAAGTACAGGAGTAGATGCTGGTGCATCAGGAACAATAGATACTCCAATTGGATCAGTTGGTGGAGAAGCTGAAGCAGGAGTTAGTGTTGGTACACAAGTAGGTGTAGAAGGCGAAGCTCATGCAACAATGGATGATGGTGTTGCAAGTGTTGGTATTAGTGGTGAAGCCGCAGTACTAGTTGGAGCAGATGCAGATATTGATGTTGAAGTTGATATGAATCCTATTCTTAATATTAGTAAGTGTACCTATGATGTTATCACTCATCCAAATGAAGCAATTTCTGAAGCTAGAAATATAATGTCAGAAGCTGAACAACAATCCAATATAGCCTTAGCTCAAGCAGAAAAAATTAAAAATGCAACTATTAAAGCCGCAAATGATGAGGCTGATAGAGTTAAGAAAGAAGCAAATAAAGAACTTAAAGCAACTGAAGAGCATTGTCAAGGTGTTATTGCTAGTGCCCAAAGATCCCTTAAAGAAGCCGCAGAAGAAACAGCAAGACTTGCGGCAGAACAAGCACAAAAGGCAAAAGAGCAGGCAGAGCTAGCCGCTAAACAAGCACAAGAGCAGGCAGAGAAAGCGGCCGCAGTCGCCGCACATAGAGCCGAAATGGTCAAGCAGAAAGCCGCTGAGCAAGCCGCTAAAGCACAAGCCGAAGCCCAACGTGCCGCAGAAGTAGCACAACAACAAGCATTACAAGCTCGTAGACAAGCAGAAGCACAAGCACAAGCCGCATCGGCCGCGGCTCAAAGATCAGCAAATGCCGCTAAGGATGCCGCTAAGAAATCAGGAAGAAAGATTAAAAAGTTCTTTAGTGATATGAGGCTAAAAGAAAACATCAGCTTTGATAAAATAGAAGGTGGTATTTCCTGGTATTCATACAACTATGTTTGGGATAGGAATGAAATACATAACGGAGTTCTTGCTCAAGACTTATTAGAAACAAGACACAGAAATGCCGTAAGTATGCACGAAAGTGGATATTATATGGTTGATTATAGTAAACTTCCTAATTAGGAATTTTTAGGTTGGCCCATGGTTGTTGAAATCTTATTGATAAAAGCAATCGTGGGCTTTTACCGTCCCAGTTAATAGAGTGCAAGATATCAGTTCTAACAAAAGATGATTCTTGATTTAGTTTGGCTAGAGTGTTACATTTAAAGTCAGGTTCACCTAATAATTCGTATTGTCCTTCTCTACTTTTTTTAGCACCACCTTTGGCTTGTAAACGTTTAGCAGGAACACCGTTAGGTCTTGGAAATTCAGCAACACGGACCTTCCAATGATCTCTGTCGCAGTTCCACCAAAACATTTCTTGGTTTTCGTCTCCGCTTAGTAGCACATTAAAGCGAATAGGAATATTGTATTTGTCTCCACTATATCTATCTGGACCAGTAGTATCAATATGCGGATTACCTCGTGGATCTTCTAAAGGTTTATCAAGTGATTTATAGATAAAGAAATTTACTTCTCCGTCTTCTAATCCGTATGTTTTTGTAAAGGCATTAATTTCAGCATATGCTTTTGATTCTTTCCATGCTTGTATCATATCAGGTTCTGGAGTTATTAGTGCCGCAGAAAGAGGAGCATTATCTTGATAGTCTTGAACCATTGGTTTAGTTATTTCTTGAGCCCATTCCCATGCTTCAGGTGAAAGGCTAAAAGAAACGGTTAAAAAAGGTTGCTCCATACCAATATTTATGGTTGACATTATAATAGATATACCATATAATATTAAAATACGCGGGTATTGTGTAATGGTAAGACCTCAGCCTTCCAAGCTGATGATAGGAGTTCGATTCTCCTTACCCGCTCCAACTATAAGGAATAGAAATGATTAGTTCAAAAGATATAGTCCACATTGATGTGGGAATTGATAAAAAAGAAGGTAAGTGGCTTGGAGAGTGGACACCTAAAAACCCAGATGCCGTTGCACAACTGTATAACGAACCTCCTTCGACCCATCATATCACTGCCAATAGGCGTGAGGAACTTGAACGCAAACTTGAAAAAGCATTGCGTCTGGCTTTCCCTAAAGCAAATTACATAGTTCAGCATCGTGAATCTTTAACTGAAGCACAAGATCCTTTAACAGGCTATACTAATGCGTAATACCGGACACGAAATGTTAGGAATTAGAATAATACGTTCTTTAATGGGGTGGTTAATGGTGCTTGGAACAATTGGTTTACTCTTAGGATCTCAAGTTTGGGTTTGGGAAAATTATAGTGCCAACCCAGGTATGTTGGTACTATTTGAAGGTTTATGGTGCATTGGATCTGCTATATTTTTAGGTATAATTGTAACAGCCGCCGAAAAAAATTTACCTGGAAGGAAAATTAATTTACAACCTCTTGATAAACAAGACTAATTTTTTATACTATTTTCAACAAAAAGGTTGACCTTTGGGCCTGTTTGTCATATACTGTATATAATAAGAAATTAGGCAATCAAGGAGATACGTTATATGGCTTATTTAAATGCAGAAGATACTAAAGCAATTAGACAGGAACTTAAAGCTCAGTTTCCTGAGTTTAAGTTTAATGTAAAAAAGCAATTAGGTGGATCTTGTACTGTTACTATTACAGGTGGTCCTACTGATTTTTCAGACATTTATAGGCAAGATGCATATGGCGATGAAGGTTATTGTCAAGTTAATGTTTACCACATAAAAGAAGAATATTATGGTAAGCATACAGAATTCTTAGCAGATGTTCTTAATGCAATTAAAACTGGTCCTTTAAAAGGAAATGGTTTTCATAAAGGAAAAGGTTGGTATGATAACTCAGATGCAATGACTGATTATTTTGATACTGCCTTTTACATTGATTTAAACATTGGGCAATACAATAAGCCTTATGTACAAAGTGGAACTAAAGCACCTAAGCCTTCTACTAAAGAAGTAAAAACGTTAGAAGAGCTAGTTGGTGCTGAAATGGCTTCAACTCTTAGAGAACTAGCAATGGTAAAGGAAAACGTATAATGAATAATACTTTTACAAGTCTTGCATTGGTTGCTATATCAGCAACCTTGCTTGGTGCATGTCAGACAACTAATAGTCTAGCACAGAACGACGATACTGGTATTGTGTATGATGGTAAAGAAGTTACTAACAATAACGTATCTGTTATGCCTGGATATGCTCATTATATGAAACTAAATCCTTTGAAATCTCAGATTCCAAGTTATGATGGTAAAGGTTTACTTGCCGCCAGTTGGAATCCTTCAAACGACCTTTTTAACAATCCAACTATTGTTATAATGCATGGTGGACATGGTGTTGGTAGCGGTATGTGGATTAAGGCAAGAGACTTCAAGAAAAAACATAATGCTAATGTATTGCTTCTTGATAGTTTTATGTCTCGTAATATGCCTAATAATTGGGATAGAGGTATAGAAGCAGATGCAATCGTCCGTACGTTTGACGTTATTGCAGTTGGTAAGTGGTTAAAGACACAAGGCACTGATCCTAACAAGACGTTTATGATGGGCGGTTCTCAAGGTGGTTGGACAACTCTTAAAGCAATGTCTGCAGAGCCAACTCAAATTAAAGAGGTAAAGCCTCTTTATGCTGGCGGTATTGCATATTATCCTGTATGCGACAATTACAATAGAAATGGTCACCTAAGGGCAGGACAACGGTTTATTACTTTGGCTAAAAAAGGATTTTGGGGTCCTGTGTTACTTTTGACTGGTGATCAAGATTTTGCTACTCGTATTGAAGATTGTCAGCAAACTGTAGTAGAGCATGCCACTAAACATGTTAGGTTCGAAAGAGGAACACATGGTTGGGAGATCCGTTGGAGGCAAAACGGAGAAATGAATAAGGACGGTGACTGTAAGTGGTCAGGTAACAAAAATTTTAAGATGTGTTACGACAAAGCTCATACAACTGAAATGTATATTGAAATGAGTAAATTTATAGAAGGAGTATCAAAATAATGAAAAAGTTTTTAATAGTTCTAACTGCAACAGCCTTAGTCTCAACTACGGCACTTGCAAAACAAGCTAAAGTTTCTGTTTACCGTACTACTGGAGGTAATGCAGTTGAATTTCCTAATAAACATATACCTGGTGGGTATGGAGTTAATCAACTTAAACCTTTTGATAAAGAGCTACAAACAAGACACGATATAAAATCGTCAGATCGAGCTCATAAGATGATGGAACGTAATAGCTCTGCCCTTACTGGATTGTTAATTAATAAAGGACGTATTGTATTTGAAGGCTATAGAGAACCTGCAAGGTCTAATAGTAAAATGCATAGTATGTCTATGTCAAAGAGTCTAACTGCTCTTGTAATTGGAAATCTATATTGTGATGGGAAAATTAATAGCCTTGATGATAGAGCAATTGAATATGCTCATTGGCTAGATCCAAAGACATATGGAGATACTACAATTCGTAACCTGCTAATGATGGCAAGCGGAATGAAAAAACAAGGTAACCATGGACAACCTATCCCTAAAGCCTATCAGAAGTTAAGAGGACAATATGTTTCTGCTTCTTGGGTGATTAGTAGTAAGAATAATCATGTAAGAACACACGAGCAAGGAACAAACCATCTTTATAACTCTGGTGACACACTAGCATTGTCTCAAGTAACACGAAAGTTTGGTGGGCTTGTACACAATTTTAACTATTACATTTGGTCTAGGATTGGCCCTGAAAATGAAGGCTCCTGGATGGTTGATAAAAGAGGTAGTGCCATTTCTTTTGCAGGGTTTAATGCAAGTCTAAGAGACTGGGGAAGATTAGGCATGTATACTATTGATATGGCAAAAGGACGAGGCGGGTCTTGTATGCAAGAATATGTTGAGGATATGCTTTCACAACAAATTAGAAATGAAAGGCGACCAGGAGAAGCCGGTAGGGCATTTTCTGGATATGGTTATCAAACTTGGGTTATGCAAAATGGAAATGCATGGTGGGTAGGATACGGAGGACAACGAGTTGGTATTAATGTAGAGCTTGAGAAGGTAATGGTAATTCATAGTTATATTGAAAACTATATGGTCGAAGCATATGATGTATTCAACTACTTTGCAGATTGGGATTAATGGAAGAAGTTTTAATTAAAGTAATCAACATGGGTGATCCAGATGACTGGGATTTATATGCTCAAATGGCAATCCATGATTGGACATTAACAGAAGAATATGAGAGAATCAAAGCATATGGTTTAGTAGCAGACTCATACAAATACCACGATCAAAATAGCTGGGGAGGTGATTTTAATCTCTCCGGCTGTGGTGTTTACTGCAAAAGTTATGACCCTGAATCTCTTATGTTAGCAAGACTAGCCGGAATCATACCTTCTGGTAATACATCTAAAAAAATTAAGATTAAGTAATGTATTAGGTGCCTATAGGCGCTTTAATATTTTAAAGGATAAAAGTATGAGCTTGAATACAGACGGTTTATTTTTAGCACCAGCTAATCCTCAACTGTCAAAGTACGATGGGGTCAAACTTCCTCCATTAGTTATACCGGATGGAACAGGACCTTGGGCTCTCAGATATATTTGGGTAAAGCATAAAACCGAAAACGACAATTTTGTGAAAAACTATTTTAACAAAGGAAACAATGCATCAGGTCCTGGACTTAATTTAAGAAAACAAACTTCTCATATGAAAGAGACAGCATGGAATCCTCATAACAATATTTTTGATACTAGCCGAGATAACGGTAACTTAGTGTGGAGGGTTAAAGTACATAATCATTTGGCTAACACAATTGATTATATTGAAATATGGCGTAGTAAGCAAATTATTAAAGAGACGTTTGGAGTTAGAAAAGGCGATAATACAAATAGTGATGTTCCTGTAACTGATTCAGAAAGTACATCAGAATTGGCTAGGTCTGCAGAAGAAATTATTACACTAAGAAAAGGTTTAGATGAAGCCGGGTTTGAACCTAGGGCTTGGTCTACTTTTCCTAATGTCCATCCAATTGTAGCAATGAAATGGTACCTTTATTTTTTAGAAAGACGAGATGGAAATAAGCAATGTGTTATAAACACACCTTATAATAAAAAATTAAATGATTGGGAACCTTTTAAAATAGAAAGAGGAGTTAACTAATGGCACTTGTACCTATGGTAGTAGAAAAGACCTCAGAAGGGGAAAGAGCTTATGACATTTATAGTCGTCTGCTTAAAGAAAGAATTGTTATGGTTGAAGGAATTGTAAATGATCAAATGGCTAATTTAATTGTAGCACAACTACTTTACCTTGAAGCAGAAAACGATACTGATATCACAATGTTTGTTAACAGTCCTGGTGGCTCAGTAACTTCTGGATTAGCAATTTATGATACAATGCAATTTATTGGATGTGATGTTGCAACTTATGCAATGGGTCAAGCATGTTCTATGGGATCAGTATTAGCAATGGCAGGATGTCCAGGAAAAAGATATGTTTTACCTAGCTGTCGTACAATGATTCACAGGGTAAGCTCAGGAACACAAGGAACAAGTGGAAGTGTTCATGTACAAGAGTTACAGTTTGAAGATGCAATTCGTAGTATGGAAGAATCTAAAAAACTTAATGAACGTTTAACCAAACTTTATGTTACACATAATACAAAAGGAAAAACGTATGAACAAATGTTTGAAACTATGAAATTTGATACTTTTCTTGATGCTGACGAAACTGTTGAATTTGGACTTGCAGATAAAGTTATTGCAAATAGGGCTGATGTAAAATGAGTATGACCGAACAGAGCTTAAAGGAATTAGTCGCTAAACAAGATACTATAGGTAGAGTTCCTTTTAATGGTAGTAAGTTTTATAGTTCTGATGCAAACTATCTTATATATTCTGTTGGTGTAGATAGGTTTATACTATCTGATAGGTTGGACTTATGGACTACTTTAGAAACTGCCAAAATACTCTCTTCAAAGATACCATTAACGTTAATTGCCCTTACTAATTGCTCTGTAGATATTAATAATGAAAATTGTTTATTTTATACTGTGGCAGAAAAAACAGGTTGGAAGATGTCAGAAAATGCATGTCCTGAGTTAGGTGCAGTATCAGGTGAAGATGCAGTTGAAGAAGCAGGAATTGCATTAGACTTTAAAGATCCTATTAGTGCTCAATGGCTAGTTAATTTACAGAACTATGCATTCTTTTGTCAAAAAATGTTACATGCAATTAGGGTTGCAGATGCTGAGACTAACTCCGACGATGCAGTATTTTTTAAAGAGCTACTAGACGTAGGTATTGCATCAGTATTACAATCAAGAGCGGACCATACAAGAACTCCACAAGGAGCATTACTGTGGACCAAGAGGGTATTATATACCTCACAAACAATTGAAGAAGCTATAGACGGTATTAATAAGATATGGGATAGCAGGGTACTTAGAGATAAAGATATCAGAGATAGATTTTTTGAGTATTCTGGATTACCTTTTAATCCCGGAGACAACTAATATGCCTGAAAACTTTACTCATGATACTTTTAGTACTGAGCAGTATCATTATGACGTACAGGCTAGAAAGCATCCTACGACAGTCGCAGTTAAGTCTAAACTACCTAAAGCAAAAGTAACATCTAATGGTTTAAAGATAGGTGATGACTTATTTCACCACGGGATCACTTGGAATGTAAGAACAGAAGAAATTTATACTCCAATCTATAATGATTTGCCTTTAGCAGGAAAGTATCATGTTGACTTTGCAAAACAGTTCACATATAATAGATTTTCGCCTAGGCATGGTCGTTGGGTTCAACCATATCCAGTAGTGCCATTACCAGAATTAGCGATGCCGTCTTTTGATCCAAATCATAATAAAACATGGGCAGAGTGTACTGACGAAAGAGCTCAATGGGTAAAATCTTTACTACAAAAAGAATCTAATCGTAAGATTGCATTATATTACTCCGGAGGTATAGATAGCCTAGTCGTTTTAATTTCGCTACTTAAAGCATTAGATACTAAAGAACTCCGTGAACGTTTAACTATTTGTTGTAGTATGGAAAGTGTAATTGAGTATCCTGTTTTCTTTGAAAAAGAAGTACTCGGACAATTTAAAATTATAGATTTAAAAATGGGAACAGTACGATTCAATAATTTAATTAATCAAGGATTTACAGTTATTACAGCCGACTTAGGCGATGCAATGTTTGGTACAGAAGTTTCTACTCAATTTTATTATACTTTTAGAAACCATGCAGAACGTTTAGGCTTTCAAGGAAGAAAGATGGTATCCGATTTACTTGAAGATATAGGTAAGCCTGATGCACATTATTCTGTTTACAAAGACGTTCTAATTGCATATTTGGAAACGCCAAACGTATATTCTATGCCTACCAAGAATAGAGAGAATATACTGACACCTGGCTTTGGAGAATGGTATTATAATAAGCTAGACAAATTAGCTCAAACATCTGATTACACAGTTCATAGTTTACATGATTTCTTTTGGCAGATTATTTTTAATGTTAAATGGATGCATTGCTCTTGTCGTTGTTTTATGTATTTTGGTGACCATACTCATAACAAACCATTGTTTGAGCATACACGTTATATAAACTGGTTTCAATCTGATGACTACCAACGTTGGTCTATGGTTAATAATAATACAGGACAGAAGATTAAAGGAGTAACAGCCTCAACTTATAAATGGGCCGCAAGAGAATATATTTACGATTATACAAAAGATGACTGGGCACTTTATTTTAAACTTAAAATTGCGTCTTTCCAGAAGATTGCTCCTGTTCATAGTTATCCACATGCTATGGATATTATAGATAGGTTTGCATTAGATACAAACTATTCTGTGGTGCGTCATAGTGATCCAGGAGTAATTGACTACATACATCACCATCTTTTTAACTACAATGAACTACTCTAAGACTTTTATAATAAAACTAGCAAACTTCAATATACAAACCTTAATGGACTGTTACGGACCAGAGAACCTTAAGGATTTTAGTGAAGTAATTATTGATGATGAGGATTTTGCACCTATACCCACATCTCTTAGCATGATACAATATCTAGCAGATTCATCTTTAGCAACAATTTTAGCTAAAACAAAAGGACAAGACAGAGAATCTAGATTTTGGGAAGAATTAGCCTTTGTACCAAAATTAACGGTAGAATTTGATTCGGATACTAGGTGTTTTAGGACATACAAGCAATTTAATGGTACTTTTCTTCTAAAAAACGGTTGACCTTTCGGACAAGAGGTGCTATACTGTAAAGACAATAAAGAATTAGGAGAAGGTATTGACAGGAGAAATAATTAATATGCCGCTTCATATTATGAAGCCCAAATTAGATTTTTCTAAGACAAACCTAACTATTGAGACACAAGCTGGGTTGTCTCGGTATATTCTTGATCATAAAGAGCCAGGCGGGTATTTGAGAGCAGTATTAGAGAATGATTTAATGACAGCAATACAGACTGCTGATTCTGCAAATCTAAAGCAACTGAAAGCTCTATGTAATTGGATTTTTAATAATGCTCCTGGTGATAGCTGGGGAGATCAGTTTACAGTTGATAATTGGATATACGGTGAAGAAATATGAGTTTGGTTGATAAGGCTAAGTTATTTGCTACAAAAGCACATGATGGGCAAGTCCGCAAATATACTGGCGTGCCTTATATTGTACACCCTATTGAGGTGTCAGAGATAGTAGCAAGGCACAACGGTTCAAAAGAAATGATTGCGGCCGCTTTGTTACATGATGTTGTTGAAGATACGGATGTTACGATTGATGAAATTCGTAACGAATTTGGTAATGCGGTTGCATTGCTAGTTGATGATTTAACAGATGTTAGTAAGAAAGAAGACGGCAATAGAGCAGTAAGGAAAGCTATGGATCGTGAGCATATTGCAAAAGCAAGTGCCGCCGCTATGGTTGTTAAAGCCGCTGATATGATTAGTAACGGAAAAGATATTAAAGAAAATGATCCTGCCTTTGCTAAAGTATACCTTAAAGAAATGAAAGCACTTCTTGACGTGATGTTTAAGATTAAAGGAATGGATATTTTTAAAGAAGCAGAGGGAGTAATAAGATGAATGATATTTTAAATGATGTTGAAGACTTAGAAGGTGCAGTAGATAGTCTTAAAAAACTAAAGCACACTCCAGAGGTTATAAATGCTATTATAAAAATAGATGATATAATTGAAAGGAAAAAGATAGAGTTCCATAATTACGAACACCAAATGCAAAAGGAGTATGAGCATGGAATTAATTGAAGGTAAAAGAATAAAGTTAAAGGTCAAAAATGTTATGTGGCCTTATAAAGACCGTTATGCTCGTACCGTAAATATTCCTGAGTTCAACTATTATGAAGGTCAGGTGGTTTACGAAAAATGGTTCAAAAAAGATCAGGTTGGACTAACAACAGGACAAGATTGGTTTCCAGTCCGAACTATTCAGAAGCATCGTATTGTAGAAGTAAATGGTGTTGAAATTGAACCAATCAAAGAAGAGGTTTATCCTACTGCAAAAGTTTTTAAAGTTTT
>Ga0163179_10001012_pt1 | contig 20127 bp, 15 predicted proteins | sample AtlANTMetagenome_FD_109643 | JGI IMG/M metagenome (GOLD analysis project Ga0163179, IMG submission 109643) | Marine eukaryotic phytoplankton communities from the Atlantic Ocean - Atlantic ANT 2 Metagenome | ecosystem: Environmental > Aquatic > Marine > Oceanic | place: North Atlantic Ocean... | reverse complement strand
GTCCTGAACAAGTACGCGATTTTTTGAACATCACTGGACTTGAGGTGCATCAACCTCCTCGGATTCATCCAAAGCGTACCGTTTACGGCTTAGAATGCCCAAAAGCTGAGGTCAGTGGCCGGCGTATTTGGACAGCATTGGCCGAGCATTATGGGACTCCCGAAGCAGTAAGTCGTGATCTGTACATTGTCAATCATTGTCCACTTTGGATGTTCAATGAAGCTGGACAAAACATCACTCCTGACAAGTTAACTGGTCGCGCCGCTAAGAATTTGAAAACAATCTGTGACACTCATCTACATACTGTGGTTTCGGAAATGGGAATCAAACGTGTCATCGGTGTTGGCAGATATGCTCAGAAACAGGCAGATGCATTGTTCGATGAAATCGAAGTCGATTGGGTACCACATCCGAGTCCTGCATCTCCTTTTGCCAATCGTAACGGTGGGGCCGATTGGCGGGCCGCGTTCAAGGAAAAACTCGGAATTTGAAGGCTCATTCCGCCGGGGAGAATGTTAAGTGAGGCCTTTGGCCTAGGTGTAAACATGATAACACCCCAATACCTGTTTGAAAATGCAGAAAAATATGGTGAAATGCCAGCACTGTCCACCAGAAAGGGTGAGGCAGTTAGAGGCGAAGAATGGCAATGGAACACAGACACTTGGTCGCAGGTTCTAGACAAAACACTCGCCATTGCAAAGTCATTGCATGCCATGGGCTACGAGAAGCATGACAAGTTGAGCATCTACTCTTACAACCGCCCAGAATGGTTTCTATTGTATGCAGCATCACAGATGCTGAACGGTGTCGCAGTTGGCGTGTATCATACCTGCTCGCCCGAGGAAGTTGAATGGGTGGTTGGAAACTCGGAATCCAAGTTCGTCTTTGTGGGAACCAACCCACAGGGCGGTGATGATCCAGAGAAGATGCCGAACACACGCATGGACAAAATCATGACCAATCTACCATTGATTCAGAATGCAATTGTTCTCGATGATTCTGGAACCATGGAGTCCGACCGGGCCATGACATGGGCTGATTTCTTGGCTGCTGGCGTTGATGTTGAAACATCCGTCATTAAGGAAAGAATGAATGGTGTCCAACCCCATGACACTTGTGCACTCATCTACACGTCGGGCACCACTGGCAACCCTAAGGGTGTCGAATTGACTTACGATAATTTCACATTTGAATTGGATTGCATTGAGAAATTTATTCGATTCTCCCCCGGTGACGGATATGTTTCTTGGTTGCCTTTGGCCCACGTTTTCGGACAGGTTGCCGACAATCACTTGTGGGTGCGTGATGCAATGCATCTTCACGTTGTCGACAATGCATTGCATGCAGTCGATTATGCCAAGAAGGTTCAACCAGCACTGTTTATCGGAGTACCTCGAATATACGAGAAGGTCTATTCAAACCTCAAGAGTACTTTGGATTCCAAGGCAATCATCCGTATTGGGTTGAAGATTCCTGGACTGAAGAAGGTCTTACAAAAAGCTGTCAAGAAAAAGATAGGAATGGTCAACTGCAAGTATGCAATCACTGGTGCTGCACCAATCAATCCGGATATTCTCAAGCTGTTCCACCACATTGGTGTACCGTTGTATGAAGGATATGGTATGACTGAGACCACAGCTGGGGCATCAATCAATTACAAGGGCAACATGAAAATTGGATCAGTCGGCCAAACATTACCGGGCGGAACCGAACTCAAAACGGATACAGATGGAGAAATCATGTTCAGAGGCCGCCACGTGATGAAGGGTTACTACAACAATCCCGAAGCAACGGCTGAAGTCATGGATGGAGAATGGCTACGGTCTGGTGACATCGGGAAAATTGACTCGGACGGGTACGTAACCATCACCGGACGCAAGAAGGAATTGTACGTCAGTTCCGGTGGAAAAAACATCGCACCACTGGTCATTGAAGAAACCATGAAAGGAATCCCACTGATTTCTCAATTCTTCTTGGTTGGAGATGCCCGAAAATTCTGCAGTGGACTGGTGACTCTCGATGTCTCAGCCATTTTGCGTGATAAGTTCGGTATGGACGGTGCACATCTACCCAAAGATCCAGCAAAGCAGATTGCTCTGCTGAATGAGCAAGGGCACCAACTCTCTGAATATACAGATAGTCCAGATGTTCATGCAGAAATTGAGGCGCAGGTCATGGAATTGAACAAGCAATTCGCACCACCAGAGCAAGTCAAGAAATTCACCATCTTACCTCGAGATTTCACAGTAGATGATGGCGAGTTGACACCGACCCTCAAGATTCGTCGGATCCAGATTCGTGAGAACTGGGGAGATGAAATCGAACATATGTACGCTTGAAACCAAATCTCTCGCGCATGCGCACGGTGGCCTACGGCCACCGCCGATGGGCTCAAGCGTCATGCTGAACTCGGAATTGTATGGCGAGTGGAGCATCGGCACCGTCGACCGATGACCTCTCTAGTGCATTTGATGCATCTGGAGTCCCTCTTCGTGTGATTACTGCAGCCTCTCTCTTTGATGGCCACGATGCAGCAATCAACGTCATGCGACGCTTGATTCAAGCCGCGGGTTGTGAAGTAATTCATCTTGGACATGACCGAAGTGCTCTGGATGTGGTCAAGGCTGCAATTGAGGAAGATGCACACGCTGTGGCACTGACCTCTTACCAAGGTGGCCATATGGAATATTTCACCTACATTCGTGAATTACTTGATGCAGCCGGACGCGAAGATATTCGTATCTTTGGTGGGGGAGGGGGAACGATTACTCCCCCTGAAATTCGTGACCTACATGCAGCTGGAATTACCCGCATTTATTCACCTGATGATGGGCGCCAAATGGGGCTGCTTGGTATGATTGATGACTTGGTTAAACAAGCGAGTGAGTGCAATCTCTTGTCCCAAAACATGGGTTTGGACAAAACAGTAACTCCTGAGCAACGCCAGAAAGTTGCACGTCTCATTTCAATGGCAGAGAATGCCGACCCGGTTTCGTTTGCCCAGGCGATGAAAAACTGTCGCAGTCGTCCGATTGAAACACGTGTCCCCGTGATTGGATTCACTGGAACAGGTGGTGCTGGAAAATCCAGCCTACTGGATGAATTGATGCGCAGAATCACCACACAGAATCCACAACTCAATGTCGCATTGTTGTGCACTGATCCTACCCGGAAGCGAACGGGTGGAGCATTGCTCGGCGATAGAATTCGAATGAATACACTCGTCAGTGATCGACTCTTCATGCGAAGTTTGGCCAGTCGGGCCAGTGGAAAGGAACTCTCGGAAAAAACACGAGAAGCTATCGAAGTTTGTCAAGCGATTGGCTATGATCTGATTTTTGTAGAGACCAGCGGAATTGGACAAGGTAGTGATGCGATTACCGATGTGAGTGACATCAGCCTGTATGTGATGACCAGTGAATTTGGTGCACACACACAGTTGGAAAAAATCGAGATGCTCGATGTGGCTGACCTTGTTGTACTCAACAAATTCGAAAAACGTGGTGCAGAAGATGCACTTCGCGCCATTCGAAAACAAGTCAAGCGTAACCGAAATTTGTTCGAAATGGATGATGCTGCTCTCCCAGTCATCCCAACCATCGCCAATCAGTTTGCCGACCCTGGTGTCGATTTACTCTGGGAACGATTGTCACAAATACTCTCGGATCGGCACGGAATGATTCTTGCTGCAAGAGAGCCACAGTTGCCGGAAAATGGCATGCCTGAACCCCAGCACATCATCCCACCTGAACGCATTCACTATCTTGCAGACATCTCGCGAACAGTTCGCGATTACCATACAAGAACCGATGAAATGTCGCAGAAGGTGCGTTTGGTGCAACAATTGGAGGCTACTGCACGGTACATGTCGAGTTTGGCTGATGGGACCGGAAGCACACTATCCACTGGAGCGGCGGCAGCGGTGGCAGACATTCGAATTCAAGCGGATGAGATTCGAAATACCATACACCCTATGGTCTGGTCAATGATTGCTGGTTTCGAAGAAAAATCTGCACAATACCGTAGTGGAACTTACACCTACCAAGTCAGAGGTCGGGATTTCTCTGTAGAAACAACCACCAAATCTCTGGCCCACTCAAACATCCCAAAGGTTGCCTTGCCAAACTTTGCAGATGCGGGTGACCTACTAGGTTGGCTACGTCGTGAAAATGTTCCGGGTACTTTCCCCTACACAGCAGGTGTATTCCCGTTCAAGCGAGCCGATGAATTGCCAACGCGTATGTTTGCAGGTGAAGGACCCGCGGCCCGAACCAACAAGCGATTCCACTACCTTTCAAAAGGTGAGGATTACGCCAGACTTTCTACAGCGTTCGATAGTGTTACTCTGTATGGAAGAGACCCACATACACGGCCAGACATCTATGGAAAGGTCGGCGAATCAGGCGTCAGTATCTATACGGTCGACGAAATGAGTACATTGTTCGATGGATTCGATCTTTGTGACCCGAACACCAGTGTGTCGATGACCATCAACGGACCTGCAGCAATTGTTTTGGCGATGTTCTTCAATGCGGCCATTCGACAACAGGTCACCAAATTTACTCAAGACAACGGTCGCGAACCCAATGAACAGGAACATGCCGAAATTTCTGAGAAGACCTTGCAAACTGTACGTGGAACAGTACAGGCTGACATCCTCAAGGAAGATCAAGCCCAAAATACCTGCATCTTCTCCACTGAATTCAGCCTCAAACTGATGGGAGATGTGCAGCAGTTCTACATCGATCAAGGTGTACGAAACCACTACTCTGTCAGTATCTCGGGATACCACATCGCTGAGGCGGGTGCGAATCCCATCAGTCAATTGGCATTCACTCTGGCAAACGGTTTCACCTACGTCGAATATTACCGCAGCCGTGGGATGAACATTGATGAATTTGCACCTAACCTATCGTTTTTCTTTTCCAATGGATTGGACCCCGAATACACAGTGATTGGTCGAGTGGCGCGCAGAATTTGGTCAGTAGCCATGCGTGATTTGTATGGAGGCAATGAGCGCTCTCAGAAATTGAAGTACCACATTCAGACCAGTGGACGTAGCCTTCACGCTCAGGAAATTGACTTCAACGATATTCGGACCACGCTCCAAGCACTACTCGCTGTCCAAGATCAAGCCAACAGTTTGCACACCAATGCATACGATGAGGCGATTACCACACCCACAGAAGAAAGTGTTCGTCGAGCCCTAGCTGTTCAACTCATTGTCAACAAAGAGAGTGGCTGGACCAAGACTGAGAACCCTCTTCAGGGCTCATTCATTGTCGACGAATTGACCGATTTGGTTGAAGAAGCTGTTCTCACGGAGTTTGAGCGAATCGCTGAGCGAGGTGGTGTTCTCGGCGCCATGGAGACCATGTATCAACGCGGTAAGATCCAAGATGAGTCACTCTACTATGAGGAGCAGAAACATTCGGGTGAACTGCCCATCACGGGTGTCAACTTCTTTGAGAATCCGAACGCTGCCGCGTTTGATGAATCCAGTGCAGATGACTTTGACATGGAATTGGCTCGCGCCACACCTGAGGAAAAACAAGGATGTCTATCTCGTCTTGCACAGTTCCACAAAACTCACTCCAAGGATGCACCTGAGGCGCTTGCGCGTCTGCAAGAGGTTGCGCGAACCGGTGGGAACGTTTTCGCCGAATTGATGGAGACGGTGAAGGTTGCAAGCCTCGGTCAAATTACAGATGCTCTGTTTGAAGTCGGTGGCCAATACCGCCGCAATATGTGATTATTCAGACGATTCTTCTGGAATCATCTTGTCCCACAACAGTACACCGAGCAGAGCTCCCAAGATTGGACCGACGGTGTAGATAATCAGATCGATGTTGTTGGCCATATCACCAAACACCCAGACGCCGAACCAACGTGCAGGGTTCATTGCAGCACCCGTCAATGGACCGCCCATCAGAATGTCTGCCATGACGACCAAACCGATTCCAAAGCCAGCGATGCCTGCTGGTGCACGATTGTCCACTGCAGTGCCCATAATGACCGTCATCAAGAGGAAGGTTAGAATCGCCTCGATCATGATGGCTTGTTGGGTATTCACCAACGCCCCATTTTCACCAGGGAAAGTACCGGGAGCAGGGGTCCCCACTCCTCCAGCTCCAATCGAATAGAGGATACCACCCGCGAGAAGGGCGCCAGCCAATTGTGCGGCGATATATTGTGCACCCAACTTTGTGTCGATACGCTTGGTCGCCATGAATCCAATCGTAATGGCTGGATTGATGTGTGCTCCCGAGATATTCATGGTTGCCGTGACCATCACGGACAGAATCATTCCGTGTGCAACTGCTACCATGAGTAGATTCGGTTCATCCATTTGCATCCATATCGCACCTGCACCAACGAAGGTCAGGGCAAAAGTTGCGACGGCTTCAGCATACAATTTCGGCATGGGGTTGTCAGACATGAAAAACACCTATTGGAAAAAGGCGAACCGAATTCGTCTATGAACAAAGCGGAAAGATTTCACCGACAACGCTGAATCATGCGTCACCATGATGCGACCATTGCTGTAATCATCGTGAAGAAACCAATCACAGGGTACGCCACGAGCGAGATGACTGCTCCAATACCAATGGGTTTCCCACCCGTGGCTGCAAAGCCGTAAATGATCATACCAATGGCGACAAGAGGCGCGGAGCAACACATGAACATGGCAATGCTGACAAGCACATCGATCGTAGCACGATTGTCATTCATCTCGTCATATGCATCTTCGTCCATGGTTTGAACTTGGATTGTGAAGGCATCCTCAAGTAAATCTCCACTGTCAATATTGAACGCTCCTGAAGATACAGTCCACTCACCGATCTCTTTCTTAACTTGAACTAGGATATTGATTTCAGTTCCATAATCTTCGCCATCATCAAATTCAATTTGCCCTGAGTTTTGATTCCATTGACCGACTTGTTCCCGATTGTAATTATCATCCCATGTTTCCTTGATGATTGTGAATTCTTCAGGATTGATTTGTCGATTATTGTCGCAATAGTAACTGCTACTATATTGATAAACTTGAACTTCGCATCCTTCTACTGATTGACCTTCTTCCATGCTGAAGTTTGTGGAATAAGCCGTCGTATTATCTTCGAGAACCAATGTCAATTCGACATACCAATATTTGAAAATCTGCATTTCTGAATCGACATAATCGTGCTCACAATCATACCAACCATTGTTGCTGTAATCGTAAGCATTACACCATTCGATTACATGATTTGGATCAAGAGAATAGGGTGCAGTGTAAGCAGTCCCATTGACAAGTTCAACACTGATATATTCTGATTCATAGTCTTCATCCCAAACAGACATACTGTCTGCATATAGCGATAGAAGAAGAGGGACAACCATCAAGAAAAGAGGGACACCAAGACCGATGAAGAACTTCTTCCAAACAAAAGGCTCCTTTTGGACCGCAATCATTTGCCCATCCGGGCCCATGACGAATTTGACATTGTCTTGAGCCATTGGTGAACCTGTCATGGATTCTCCACCCGACAATGTGGCAGCAGTACCCGACAGCATCGGGGTAGGAGTGAACGTGGTAGTCGTACCGTCACTGAAAGTAATCGGCTCGGGCTTGTGTTCTTCGCTCATCAATCAAGCCACAGCACACACGCGCATTAAGGTGATGATAATTTGAAACAAAAAAAAAAGGCAACCCGAGGGCGCCAAAACGCCCTCGGATCACCTGTGTGTTATCTTGGAGTTTTGTCGAAATTCAACTTACTCTTCTTCGAAGATTTGGTCGCCGAGCATCAATGCTGCTGCTGCACCAATACCACCGACAATCATTGTGCCAAAGACTGCAATGAAGTTGTCAGTGTCTCCGATGTGGCCATCGACGATGGCGCCACCAAGGCTACTTGCCGTTCCAAGAACGACGCCTGCGATGAGTAGAACAGCTGCGAATGCACCCGCTTCCCATCCGCCACCAAGACGGTCCCATACTGTCATCATCAAGAATCCGCCAAGCAGTGCAGTTGCTGCGCTTGTCGCGGTCATTGCACCTGCTGCTTCGAAGACGGCTTCACCTTGCCAATTAAGGATAGCTGCGCCAACTAGACCACCCAATATCTGCATTAGGAAGTTCAGTGTTCCCTGTTGCCATTCTGTGTGTCCTGCTGCCATTCGACCAATCGTGATGATTGGCAAAATTTCTGATCCCTTAAACGTCATCCACATGATTGCAAGAGTTACACCAGCTGCACCTGCCATTACTGCGCCTACGTGAGGTGCTGCTTCTGATTCTGCAACAGTACCCCAAACAAGTAGCGTAATCGCCATGCTTCCAATGGCCTCTGCGACCATTCCCTTCTCATTCATTTCCATTTTTTCATCCTGCTCGCTGCGTGTCGAGCGATTTCGCGTTCCTCGGCCAGTATATAAAAAGGGCGTAATAAAAAATGGCCAAAATGGTCATTTTTTGAGGTTTTTTTGAAATCCGTGAAGGTTTTTTATTAACTCTAAAAATAGTGATTTAGGTTCGCAGTGCAACGATTTAACGTTGACAGCCACTACAATAGAACGTTGAGCGGCCTGATTGGACGAATTTTTTGACCACTTTTACACAATTTGGATTTGCACAATCCTCACCTTCTCGATCATAAACAGCGAATTCATGCGGAAAATAACCTAAATCACCATCCAACTGTTTGAATTGTCCATCTTTCAGTGTTGAACCTCCTGCTTCGATGGCTGTCAACAACACATGCTGTGTTTGTAGATAGATTTCTTTTGCCATCAGAATAGAGATATTTTTCGCGAGTCGTTTAGGAGATATTCCAGAACGGAACAAAATCTCACTCGCGTAAATATTTCCAATTCCAACTACGATATGCTGATTGAGTAATGCAGATTTGATGGAGATGTTTCGATTCCGAAGAGATTCATGAAGTTGAACTCCACTCCAACTATCCCCCAACGGTTCAGGCCCCAAACGTTCCAACAATTTGTGCGATTCACCGGGTCGAATCAAATCCATTACTCCAAAACGACGGGGGTCCGTATACACCAATCTAGTCCCGTCCACGAAATCGACGACAACATGGTCATGTTTGCCCTCCAATCGATGTCCAAACCGTCCAGTCATTCCCAAGTGAACTAGCCAAGTCAAGCCACCTTCCAATGCAATGAGGAGATACTTTGCACGTCGTTCGACATCCAAAATTTTCCGACCTGCGATTGAATCCATGTCATCTGGAAATGGGAATCTCAGATTGGGACGGTTCAACTCGACAGATAATATTCGCTTCCCAACCAGGGACAATAGTCCTCGGCGGACCGTTTCGACTTCAGGTAGTTCAGGCATTACTTCACCACGTGAAACAACATGTGTTTGTCTTCCCACCCGGCCAAATCGATGCATTGAACCAACGTAAATCCAGCTTTGACAAGTGTGTCTTCTGCGTATGCAAAGGCACTTACTGCATCTCTTTCACTCTCTGATTTCAAAGATAGAATACCTGTGCCACTTGAAGCAAGGTATTGTTCACACGCTTGGATGAATATGTCTACTTGTCCGGATTGAGAAACATCTTGGAATACCCAAGGGACCTTGCCAGACAAATATGGGGAAATCGATGACAGGTCACGGCAATCTGCGAAAACCGGAACGATTCCTGGACGCGATTTCGCAAGACGAATGAGATCTCGAATGCAATGCGGAGAAAGGTCGACTGCAACAATCGTGCCGTTGGATTGATTCTTCGCACCACAGACATGATCGTGGAGGTGACTAATTGTGGTCCCATGGCCTGCACCCAAATACAAGCAGGTCGAACCGATTGGAGGTAGAATTCCTGATTGCTGAGACTTCAACAAACCAGCTGCAATCTTTGATGTCCGAGGGCTCCATTGTCTCCATTCCTTACGTCCCTCTCGCTTGAGACGTTCTCCACGCAGACTCACGCCCTTCAAGGCGTTTCTAGACCAGAGACTTCGACCTTTGATGTTGACCCGGTCGGAAAATGACTGCATCTTCATCTCCCCTTCTTTCGTGCACGAATTTCGCCCACCTTCTGTTCGATTGTCAATCGTTCTTTTTCTCCCCATGATTCACCACCAAAGCAGTCTATTCGAACCGCAATCGATGCTTTTGAGGCCAGCATTCTAGCGATGGAACCACGTGCGGATCTCGGACTCCGTGAAATCCAAGTGTGCTGGAAAATATATCCGTGCTTGGGTGGTTTGGTACCTTTCAGAAGATGTGAAAAAAACGATTTCTCCGCACCCAGTACCTGAATGGTACTCGCAGGCATACGTGCCAGACGCTCCCGACCATGGGCAGTAACACAGAGTTGAGCTGCAATTGAAGGACCCAATAGGGCAGACAGAGACGGCAAGTGTGAATTTGCCAATTCATGGACAGAGCGTTCGATAATGTTGATCGACGAATGCGACACTACGATTTGTTTTGACAAAGCATGAATCGAAGCCCACTCACCCAACTCAATTTCAGCCATGAGGACATCATCAAATTGTGATGTGAAGACCTCCCAATCATTGGATTCAACAATCATGGATGCCAGCGACGTTCGATGTAAATCAATGTCAAGGCTTGGAAGGAGAATCCCAATCCAGTCACTCAACTGTGACTCTAGATTGTTCGCAGCACTTCTTGACTCTTCGACCGCTTTGACAAGGTGCTCTAGGCGATAATCAGGTAATGAAACCACATCAATAATTTCGCTTTCCGCTAAAACCAAACTAGATTTTTGCAGTAAATCAGATTCTGCAGTGCTGAGGGGAGGCCAATTCTGTACACTCGAAACTTCGAGTGGGTTGGCACCTGGAAATCGATCCAGTAAGGCCCGTGCTTCGTTTGACATTCGCCCCAATTTTAGTTCTTTGAGACGCTTGACAGTGGCAGCTATGGAGCGCTTTTCATCTTCCCACAGGTATTCATCGAGAACATGGCCTTCACCATCGTAGACACGGGCCAGCCGCCAATCCCAAACCAACTCCACAGCCCCCGTAGACCCCCCTCCTTCAAAGTCCGTACGGAACAGACTATTGGCTAAAGGTGAAAACGTAGAATTAAAGAGAGAATACACAACCGCTAACGCATGTTCTGTCCAGAATGTGGTGCGCTATCTTTCCCTGACTCGAAGGGGAACATCAAGTGTCCTGATTACAACTGTGGATATTCTGGCTCTGCAGAAAACAAAGTTGTCATGGATGATGGGACCGAAATTGACCTCGCTGAAGCGACTTCCAGTAGCAAAACTGAGGCGCGTGACCGTCGTGTAATCGATGATGCGGACCAACAACGAGGTGTGTTGACAAACAAGACCTATGTCTGTCCGAAATGCGACTCAGATAGCGTCTATGCTGAACTTCAGCAAACTCGGGCATCTGACGAACCGGAAACTCGAATCCTGACTTGTGCAGAGTGCGGACATGGATGGCGAGAGTACTGATTTGCCCCAATCACCAAAGGTGAACCAAGTCAACCCTTTTTAGCCCCCTACGCCCAGTACTGAGTGGGTAAGGTGGTACAGTGTTGAACATCACAGCAAAACAGGACACGATGAGAACCATTGTAGAAATTCTGACAGTCCTTGTTGAAGACGCGAAATTCAAGTTTGAAGAAGGGCACATTGAGGTGCGAGCTGTTGATGCAATGCACGTAGCCATGGTTCGTATGGAAATAGACGCTGCTGCGTTTGAAGCGTGGGAATGTGAGCCTTGTACCATCGGATTTGAACTTGTCAAGTTGCGAGACTTGATTGGATTGGCTGAACAGGGTGATCTAATCGAAATGAATTACGATGAGAATGATGGACGTGTCAATATCCAAGTCGGTGAAATCAATCGTACCATTCGTCCGCTTGACAGAGCCACGATGCTTGAACCCCGCGTTCCAGATGTGGATCTCCAAAGCTCTGTCAAACTCTCTGCAATAAAGTTCAGTCGAGCCCTCAGGGCCGCCAAACAAGTTGGTGATTTGGCGACTATTTCCCTCAACGCACAATCGTTTGGTGTCAATGTCAGTGGCGATACCGATACGGTCAATGTCTCATACGACGCCGGTGAATTGCAAGATTTGGTCTGTGATGGACCAGTCAAGAGCCAATACAGCCTGTCACTGCTCTATCCAATGGCCAAGCGAATGGAGGCGATTGTCGACAGTGTCGCGTTATTCTTCAACGAGAACCACCCGTTGCGCTTAGAGTTTGAATTTGCAGATGGAGCCGGTCGTTGTGTCTACTTCCTCGCACCAAGAATTGAAGGCGATGCGTGAACCCGCCCGAAACATGGCAGACCCTAGGGTATGCGTGATTATCCCCACATTACGCAATGCGCTAGAGTTGGACATCGCCCTAGAGGGGTTGTGTAATCAGTCTTGGAACGGGTCACTGGAAGTTGCCATCGTCGGCCCAACCGGGGATCCTGGACAAGAGATTGCTGAGTCGAAGGGGATGACTTGGATTGATGACCAGGGAAGTCGAACTAGAGCAGATGCCTGCAATGTAGCCCTTCAATCAATCACCTGTGACTTGGTATTGTTTACAGACGATGACGTATGGATCTCCGAAGATTGGGTCGAGAAATTGGTCCGATGGTTTGAGCGTGAGGATGTTGCCGGAGTCGGAGGGCCCAACTTTGCACCACCTGATTCAAGGTCCACATTTTGGCAACGGGTAATCGATGTCACATTTTGCTCTAAATGGGTCACGGCTGGAACAAATTATGGGAATCGTGGGACTGAGGATTTAACGCCTGCAAACCAATTGCCTGGAGTCAATGCTGCTTACCGCAAGGCGGTCCTTGATGAGGTCCAGGGATTCGACCCCGGTGCCATCGGATGTGAAGATGCGATGATGGATTATCGAATTGAATCAGCCGGCCATAAATTATGGCAAGACCGAGATGCAATCATGTGGCATCGACGTCGAAACCCGAGTCGGGTACGGAAGCAAATTCGTAATTATGGATTGGTCCGAATTTTGGCCAGTGATTTACACCCTGGTATGAAATCATGGAGCCATACTGCTGTCGGGTTGTTTCCTCTTCTTGTATTATCAGCAATGTTGTTCTTTGGAATCGGTGCTCTCAGTGGGGGGTTGGCCTGGCCCAATTTCTGGGACATTTCTTTTGATACGGTTCCGATGGGGCCAGAGAGAACCATGGTTCACCTTCCAGTCAGTTTAGCGGGGTTGTATGTGACACTCTGCTGGGCAGGTGCAGCCATGGGGACGTCGCCATCTCGATCTTTTTCGACAATATTGATGGCTCCATTGATGACATTCCTGATGCATTGGTCGTATGGAGTGGGTGTGTTAACCGCATGGTGGAGAATCCACATTTCGAAGAATGCTGGTTTACAGGTTGATGACAAGGATCGTTCCTAAATTCTGCGCATCTGGCCTTCTTCATCAATATGGAAGGAGGCGGTTTTTGGCCGCCATATCATTGCAGTCATCAATGAAAAGAATATGCCGCCAAAAGCAATGTTTAGCCAACTTGAGGCAAGATATTCACGGCTTGCATTGAAAAAGGCCCAAGTGAAACTAGGTAAAATCCCAATGACCAATCCGATTACTGTCTCACGCAGAATAAGATTGGATTTCTGAGGAGTATTTGGCATCTTCAAATTCCCCTCATATTCTGTAAACCTCACCAACCTGAATCCCATTTTTTGTCTGGAAACACCTCGTGGGGTCGCCCCCCGAACCGTCCTTTCACTTTGCCAAATTCTCGTCACGTGAGCTGTGTGGTCAGAAACACCTCCCGCCCGAACAGGTGGAAGCCATGGTCGTCCATCACAGGGGGCACCCCAATATCCACTTCTTGGGGGGCGGTCACTCAGAACCTCAATTTCAACAGAACCACGATCGATTACACCTTGTGTTACAGCCAAAGCCCACTCAGCTTCTGAGGGTGGACGTAGATTGCCATTCATACCAGCCAATCCCGCTTCAATCATTAGTGGAGTTAAGCGATTCAGCGGTTGGTCAGAATCCTGTCCTGCAACAGCATTTCCAGTCAACGATTTCCATTGGGCAAATGTGATCGGTTCTGAACTAATCTCAAATTCACAGTCGATTTTGATTTGATGACGTGGTCCGTTTCCTGCATGCAATAGCGCCCCTCGCTGATCGCCCAACCAAGCAGTTCCAGGATGTACCTGAATCCACTGGATTTCGGACATGATCAACTCTCCTCAAGTTGCCCTGTTTGAATCGCCCATTGACTGGCATAGACCCCATTATTGTCAACAAGCTCAGGATGTGTACCACGCTCTACAACCGCTCCATCGACCATGGATAGAATCTCATCAGCATTTCGGATCGTAGAAAGCCGATGAGCAACCGCAATCGTTGTTCGTGAACCACCAGTTTCCAGCAAATTCGCTTGGATTCGCTTTTCAGTTTCCGCATCCAATGCACTGCTTGCCTCGTCTAGAATCAGTAGACTTGGAGTTTTGAGCAGGGCACGCGCCAAGGAGATTCGGGCCTTTTGCCCCCCTGACAACTTGACACCTCGGTCTCCGACCATGGTATCGGCAGTATTCGCCATTTGAGACACGAACTCTGTTGCGCCTGCCAAGTCAAGAGCATTTTGTAACTCATCATCGGAGGCTGAACGAGCATAGACAACGTTGTCACGGATGGTACCATAGAACAAGAATGGATCTTGACTCACAAACCCGAGGTGATTTCGAACGCTTTCCAGGGTCAAATCTTGGATGTTGATGCCATTGATCAGAACCCGGCCCCGATTGGGTTCATAGTACCGAAGAAGAATCTTCAGAATCGTCGATTTACCCGCACCTGTGTGACCCATGATGCCGATAAATCCACCCGCATCAACCTTGAATGAAATACCGTTCAAAACTGGAGTTTCAGTATTTGGATATGTGAAGTGAACATCCTCAAAATGAATAGATTCGATGGGACCTTGCAACATCATTGCATTCGGATTGTCGATGATTGTTGGTTCCAAATCAACCATGTCAAATACACGTCGGGCAGCTGCTTCACCCCGTTGTAATTGGTTTACGAGCATACCGAAGATGAATAGAGGCATCGTCATCCGAGTCATTACAAGAAGGAATGTGACAAAACCACCTGTTGTGATTTCACCCTGATCCATGAGCCAGCCTCCAACACTGACAAGTAAGCCAAATGCCAATCCGGCAACTGCATAAATTCCGGGAATGAAGCGATTACGATCTTTGCTTGCACCAATGGCTTGGTCACGGTAGTCGGCACTCTCATGCGCAACTCTTTGAGATTCCCATTTCTGAGCGTTATAGGCTTGGACCACTGAAATTCCTGAAATTACATTCTCAAGTACAGCACTAATACCTCCTGTAGATTCTCGTTGCTTGCGATATTTGCGCTGAACTCTGGTCGAGAAGAAATAGACCATAGGAAAAATGAGAACCATTGGACCAAATAATACAGCAGCGAGTTTCCATGACATTAGGATCAACAGTAAACCTGCTGTCAAAAATGTGACAATGATTCGAATAATTGAGGTCGAAGAATCTGATATGACATCTTCTAACTGATTTACATCTGCGGAAAGAACAGACATCAACACACCAGTTTGACGTAAATCGTAGTAAGATGCTTCCATCCGAATCAATGAGTGTGTGGCATCCATCCGAATGTCATGCTGCACTTTGTAACCCAAAGTTTGCCAGCAATATTCGGATATACCTTGCCAAATCGCTAGGCTTGCAAATCCAAGGAAAATGAGGACACCATAACCGATTGCCAAGTTGTCACTGATGAGTGGAAACAGGCTTCCATCCAGCCACTCACGCATCGAACCGTAGAAGCCTGAGAAATCATCATTCCCACTGTAATAATCCACTGCGAATCCGATAAAGACGAATGGAAGTAAATCGCTGAACCTGGCCATTCCATTTGAAAGAATACCCGTTAGGGCCCTTACCCAGTACGGCTTGATGTATGGAATCACACTCCAAATTCGCCGGCCGAGAATCTGTGTATCCTCATCTTCAGTACCAGAGGTACTGATGGGAGTAGGGGCGGTCATGTCTGTCGCTCAAGCACTTTGTTTTTCAATCCCTAGGACGAGCCGTCTGGTGTAGAGAAATAAGTGCGGACGACGGGATTTGAACCCGTGACATGAGGTTGGAAACCTCAGGTGATAACCCCTTCACTACATCCGCGATATATGAGGCGTGGTCGGGTCTCAGTCTTATCCAATTCGGTCGGGACTCGCCCGCAAATTCAAAGGATACCGACTGGTGGACACATCATGCATTGGAGGCGTAAGTTGGGAATTGGCATGTGTTTCGCATTCATGCCCGCAATGGCACCACTTTGGGGAATTGCTTTGGGCATGGAAACCAATACGATGATTCGTATTTTGACCGTATTATTCATTCCAGGATTGCTGATGGCACTCGGAAGTTCGGGACCCGAGGTTAAGGATTCAAATTCGAATTAACCACTTCGATTAATCTTGAAAAACCGAATGCGAATGAGCGCCCATCCAATAATTCTCGCCAGTGAATGGTATCTAACCGATACCCTACTTGTTCATGAGATAGGACGACTTGATCTGAGTTCAAAACTGAAAATGATTGCGGGGCTACATGCATGCCCAATCCACAGGCTTTCTGAACGGCTTCTTTGACGACCCAAGTACGGGTAGATTCCTGCATACCCAGTCGCTCATCGATCGACCAGAGTTGCTCTAAATATTGCAATTCTTCTCCTGAAGCCATCATTGTCAGGATGTTCCTTGGACGGGGTGCATTGAGAGGTTCGGCATCCAATCCAATCATGGATGAATCCAGCGAAACCGCAGCAATCGCGATGCCGTTGGAATGACTGAGAGTGATTTCGGGCAAGGATGGGCTGAGCGGACCACCTGCTCGAGACCGTGCTTCTACATCTCTCCAAACCAAATTCGGCTTACGATGTTCGTCACGGACAATTCGAAGATCATAGGGGTCGAATCCAATGTCTCTGAGAAGGGTTGCCAGAGCATATCTTCCAGCAGCATGCTCTGCCGATCTCTTCTGTGTTACGAATGTAGAAGCTTCGAAAGCATCAACCAAAGGGACTCTACTGATATCCAATGGTGGAGCCGAAGTGGGGGTATCTCCAACGGGCATCCAGACAGCTATGACTTTCGAGGGAGAACAAATTTCAGGCAGTGGAAGAGGGGATACAAGTCCAGCAGGCTGCCATTTAGACATTTTAAAACCTCAATTGAAAAATCAAATTCTTAATTGCTAATTCCCTTACGATTTAGCTGGAATTGGAGTTCTTTAGGGACTGGAGCCATACCCTTCAATCTCAACCCTTTGAGAGATACAATCGGCTTCATATTTTGATCGAAGATTACTGCATCGTGCACAGTTACTCCCCCTCCATCATCACCTCTTCGGTAACTTCGCACGCGGAGAGAGTCTCGTTGACCTGGTAGCTTAATCAGGGTGCAATCATCGATGCCGATTGGCAAACTTGAGATCCCATCGATTTCCATTGTAACCAAACCTGCATTTTGGAAGCAGGCCTCAATGAGCATTGGTAAGGACTCTAAGAGCACAGGGTCTTCAGCGAACAGTGTAGAATTCGGCAATTGACTACGGAGTAAGGCAATTCCATCAGCACCCAGGTGGTCATTGGATGCGACGCCCTTAATCAGCCCACCATGAACTTGGAATCTGGGTCCATGGAAAAAGCGATCATAGACAAAATCGGGCTGAAAAGATGCTTTTCCACGACCAGGTGAATCAACAAAGGCTACCTCGATATCCACCTCGGCCCCCTCTTTCAGCAGATGTACAGTTGCCTGATGGTGGATTCTGGGCTCACCAAAGACTTCACCTTTAGAGTTGGTCAAATCACTCTCGACATGGCATTTGATTGAAACAGTATTCTCATCTTGACTATCAAAAGTTGCGACAATCCGAATATGTGCTTCCTCCTTGGTCAATTTAATCGGTAAACCGAAAGTGACTTCTGTAAATTTCTGTAGGGTGCACATTGGATACAGCAACAGTGCACTTTGAGCGAACATTTCCATTGCCATGACTCCTGGATGATATGGGATGCCGTCAATCGCGTGGTCCACGAGGAAGGGGTAGCGATCTACAGACAATGTGCAATCGGCCACCAAATGCTCGTAAGGCGCATGTTCTGTTATCTGGTCGATGAATGGGAATCTTGACGGCTCTGCGAGAGCGCCTGCAGTATCTCCGGGTAGTTTCTGAGGTGGAGAGCGTTTGCAATTTTCATCATCCAAGATGCCAAGTTCACCTGCTGCTACAACTCGGCGCTTCCCACCTGCGAGCATTTCTTGAACAAAGATTTCAACTCCAGTTTCTACTGGAATTGTTTCAATTCCTGCCTGTTCAAATACGGTTTCAATTGAACCACGAGTCGCCATCCCAACATCCCTCCAGCCGGACCAAGCAATAGCAACTGCGCGAGGTGCATCTGGATGATGACAAATACGGCACATCTCCGCATCAAGGATGTTGTTTGCTGCGGCATAGTCGACCTGCCCCCCATTGCCAAATCGGCCAGCAATAGATGTAAATGCGCATAGAACACGGAGGTCAGATATTCCATCATCTAGAGCATCTATTAATGCACGCCAGCCATCAATCTTGACCGAGATTATGTTTGTGAATGATTGCCAAGATTTGTCGGCAACCAACTTTGACTCCTCAAGTCCAGCCCCATGCACAATTCCCGTAATGGGTCCAAATTCTTTGACGACTGCAGAGAAAACCTTTGCCACCGCTTTTCGATTCGTGACATCACAGGCATCATACAAGGCACGATTGCCAGTTTCCTGAATATCTCTAATTGTTCGATACACTTCTAGAGTCCGCATTTTCCGATTCCATGCATGTTCCCATTCGACCATCGTGACCTTGCCAGAATCGCTGCTGGCAATCATCTCGTCTCTTAGGTCCATCTTTCTAGATTGGAGGGTGTTTTCATCGTCCTGAAGCCAGTGCTCAATGGAAGTGTCCAATCGGGTTCGTCCGAGCAAAACAAAAGTGGAACCGGCATTCTGGCTTGCTTTAGCTACACCGACGACACAGCGGGCCGTAACACCAGCACCTCCTCCAGAAATCACCCATATATCATCCTCCTTTAGTGCAACAGATTCACCTGGAAGATCCTCCTCGTACATCCGCAAAGCCCAACGTTTGTCATCTCGAGACAAGCCAACTTCAAGCGGTGAGGTTCTACCGAAGGCTTCGGCCCACAACTTATATGCCAAAGATTGGGGGTCTGAGAGAAGTTCTGGGTCAACATCGACTGCACGGCAACGAATGTGCGACACTTCCTTCGCATAGGACTTGACAATTCCATGGGCACCGGCTGCAAGTGCGTTAAACCGACTGCTGGAATTCCCATGACATCCATCCATTGCACTGACTGACATCACGACTCCATCTGGAATTGAGCTGAAGTGTGCATCAAGCGATTTGAGCAAACCAAACAATCCATGGGTGGTCGAGGTGAGATGTGCCTGCTGGGTTTCGCTTTCCCAACCAACTCCGGCCAATCGAAGTGGTGCGAGATGAAGTAAAGCAACAACCTCGCCAATTTCAGCCAGTGAGGTGCTAACTTCTGCAAGTTGTTCCACGTTGCCTGGATTTACTCGAATGATATCAACGGGGCCATCCTTCTCGACCTTAATCTTGGAAACAATACTGGGGTCTAGCATGATTCGTACAGCAACGATACCCGCCTCGACCAGGATATGGCAAAGTGTATCTGCAACCCCCCATGGGTCGTCTGTTACTGCAATGACTTTGCCCTTGATTTCAAGAGGGTCTTCCGCCTCTGCATCAACTTCTTCCGTTTCAACTTGCCAACGCCGGACACCGCTTACTGAAGGCACCAATGATGGCGGAGATTGATGTGAAGATTCAGTAGAATTAGAATTGATCAGCACATCTTCCCTGTTGTCAGGTTGAGATGATATAGGGAGGGACTCCATTTGGTCATCTTGGCCCAAGTAGGCAATCATGTGATTGAGAGTCGGGTGCTCACTCAGCACGAAAGATTCGTCCACAGGAAGACCGTAGAAGTCTCGGAGCTCAGCCATAATCTCAGCTTGCTTCACCGTGTCAAT
>Ga0163179_10001011_pt1 | contig 20130 bp, 32 predicted proteins | sample AtlANTMetagenome_FD_109643 | JGI IMG/M metagenome (GOLD analysis project Ga0163179, IMG submission 109643) | Marine eukaryotic phytoplankton communities from the Atlantic Ocean - Atlantic ANT 2 Metagenome | ecosystem: Environmental > Aquatic > Marine > Oceanic | place: North Atlantic Ocean... | reverse complement strand
GCTTTACTCCTTTGTTGAAAGTGGGTGTCCTTTTGGTAATAAGTCTCTGTCAAACTTGCCGCCCTGAAATCTGCCTGTACGCAAGGCGAATAAAAAAGCATTGACCCTAGCAAACGCCCACTGATCGGGTCCGCTCACGTTTGGCCTAACAGACTGAGGGTTAGTGTAATACGCTCCAACGCCCCTTTTGAATACAGCCTCTAGCATTCTTAAGGTCGCTCTTTTTGAAGGCTTATCCCCATGCTTCTCATTATGCTTATCTACTTTGCCTTGCAAGGTCTTTTTTGCTCTAGCTGACACAGTGCCTCTGGATGGGGCTTTATCCTCATGATTGTCATCGTCTAGCGCCTCAACATCATACTCATCATTTCGCTCTTCTGAAAAAATATCTTTTTCTTCTTCAGGGTCTTTTCTGCCTTCAAGGGTTTTTGTCATTTCAAGAATGACTTCTTTCATTCTGCTTTGACCAAGGTCAGGATTTACGGCCCCCCATTTTATAAGGGCGACAACTCCAGCAATTTTGCTTAACGTAGGCTTCTCTGAATCATCAAGAAAAACCTTTCCATCCATTACAGTGTGTCTTGCCGCCCAAGCCTCTCGCTCTTTTATCCATGACAGAACTGCTGGGGTTTCTGACCCCTGCCTTGCTTTTTCCCAAAGCCTAAACGCTTCCGTTCCTCGTATGTTGCCTCCTGCTCTCCATATCTTGCGACCATTAGCGCTCATGTCATTTGCCATATTACGAGCGAACTCAAAATCAAATTGTGGAAAGTTGCTGTTCCTTAAAGATATTTTTTTATCGTCACCTCGTTTTGGAAAATTTGTTACTTCTTCTGCCTTTTCTTCATCTTCAAAAAGTCTTAAATCATCTGGATCCTCTGGGTTTTCTGCTTCTGGTGCTGAAGCTTCATTGAGAGGGAAAAGATTAGAGGGAACAAGCAAATCATCTGCCCCTTCCACTGGGCTTAATCCGACCAATTCTCTAGCTTCATTACGACTCATGACTCCAGCATTTACCGCGCCCAGTACATTTTGATATATCATGCGCCGCCTTTCTGCAAGCGCTGGGATGCGGTCAATATCATATTCAAAAGTAAGGTCTTCTCCCATTTCCTCAAACTGCGGAACTAACCATTCATTTAAGTCTGATTGCACTTTTCTGAGGTAGGGGATAATGGTTTCCTCATATAGAGCAAGTCTAGCTTCTGCCATGTTTGAGTAAGTCTGTGAATCTGGTACGCCTACCAACTGGCTAGGAACACCAAAACACATAGCAATATCCGTTGCGCTCATGTGCTTCAAGTTTAAGAAGTCCATATCCTTCGGGCTAAGTCCCATTTCCTTCCAATCAAAGTCACCCTCTAACAGCATAGGCCTTCCGGCATTCTGACTTCCTGAAAACCTATTGTTTAAATCTTCTAATAATTGCTGTCTTTGTCCGTCCGTTAGTTGTATGGGATAACCGCCATCATCTTGAGGCTTAAATATAACCGCGCCGGATGGCCTAGCACCATTCTCAAGCAAGCCAATATTATGTCTGGTTGCCGCGTTATGCTGGTCAACCTCCATTGCCGCCGCTACCAAGGGGCTTAAACCATAATAATCATCCAGCGGATTCCATAATTTAATTTGCTTTAGATCGCCTTTCCCTGTGTCTTGGTCAATCTCGTATTCATTCATCACGTTACCGCCAACCCGATAAACGAATTTATCTGGGAAAACCTTACTTGAACCTTTAATTTCTATGCGGTCTGGGCGTAATAGGTGAAGCTCTTTGGGCTGGTCATTATTATTTGTGACCCTTAAAAGGTAAGCATTGCCGCCAAGAAGCAAATATGAAAACAGGCTGTTAAAGAACTCAGAATAACTTTGTAGAGGATTGGGTCGGTCAAGAAGGTAGTTTAATTGGGACTGCTCAATGATCTCATCCCCTTGTTTTATTACATAGGGAACAGCAGATGCGCCTTTGCTTATCTCATTTACGCAACGAAAGACAATGCTGTTTTTTAGATAACCGTCTGTAGCAAGGTCAGAATACCCCATCTTTCTGTCAGTGTATGGCCCTACACCGAAGTATCCCATTACTGGACCTGCTCCATATTTCTTTTCAGGAGGAGTGGTTCTAAAAAAATTTCTCATTCCATCAAAAATTGCCATTATGAAATTCTCCAATTAGTTTCGCCGCGACTCTTGCTTAGCTCTGTTAGTCCCCAGACCAGCGCATCAAGCCTATCTGGGGACGGTCTTGTTCGCTCACCTGTGTAAGTACACATCTGCGATTCTAGTTCTGGAAAAACTCCCATGTGGTGAACACGCCCTTGTTCATATAGCGAGGCTATTGGTTCAGCTCGCACTAATTTTCCTCTCGTTGCAACAACTGATTTATATTTTACGCTTGAATCTATTGTTTTTAACAATCTTTCCACTAAGTCGCCACCATTATTTACTTCTGCGACAATGTAGTCTGCATCCCACTTATGGAACATCTCTATCGCTTTTCTGCCCCATGATTCAGGACTCATTTTCCCTGATTGGTCATCAAGAACATAATACTCAGAATTCTCCGTCTTTCCTACCACTGTAATTCCTGTTTCATCGCTATTAGCTCCTGAAGTAACAGCGGGATCAATGCTGACAATAATTTTTTGTAAGTCTGGTAACTTTTTTACCCTTGATTTTTCAATGAGCTGTGTAGACCATAAAGCCCCATCAAGTTTATCAATGATTTCTGCATAAAGCTCTTGTCGCCCAAGAGTTGTCCCCTCATACCTTTCTTTTAAAAGGCTCAGTGATGATTCAGCGAGGTTATCTGCATTTTCAAATGTAGTTCCTCTAGTCGTTACTACATCATCTCTTTTGAGTAGCTGTTGAAGAAGTGGTTGAGGTTTTGGTGTTGTGGTAATAACGCACTGGGGATTTTCTCCAAGACGTAACGCAAACATAAGCTGATCAAAAGCCTCTGGGTGTCGCCACGCCGCAAGCTCATCACACCAAGCCCTATGAAACTGCGGGCCTCTTAATCGGTCTGGTTCAGTTGCAGAGAACCCCATGAGCTTACTGCCATTATATAATCTGATTTCTGATGCTGAGTGGTTATAGCCTTGGCCTCTGCCTTCTAGTAAACATTCTGGTGGCACAATACTCATAACGCCTGAAATGCCTGTGAACGCCACTCTGCGAAGGTCTCCAAAGGTGGGAGTTACTACTGCAACCTGTGATTTTGGGTTTTTTAAAGCATATATGAGGGCATCATACGCGCCTGTGAGCGTTTTACCCCAACCCCTTCCTGCAAGAATTAGCCAAATATTCCAATCGCCGCTGGGCGTGATTTGGGTTGGTCTAGCTTTGCCTGTGATCCATTTAGTGTATACCTCCGCCGTTTTGACTTGCCCTTGATTCCGCAATTTGGTCAAGTTGTTCCAAAACTGATGCGAAGGCTTCTGGTTGGCTAACATCTGCGCTCACCTTGCTTATTTCTTGAGCTTGGCCTAATGCGAGCTTGCCCACCTTTTGCGCTTGAGCCATTGCGCTTGAAAGCTGATTTAGCTGTATTGAGTCAAGCCCCTCATATGATGGGTTTTGTCTTGATAACTCTAATTCTCTTTGTATTTTCCTACCTATTGATGTGATCACTCCCATAGCTATCTGGGAGCATGAATCATCAAGCCTCTTGTTTTCGCTTATCATTCTTTCCATTCGCTCCTCATCCAGCCGGACGCGAAGCTCTGTTTGATAATTGTTTTTCTGTGACTGCCAGTTTTCATTTTCAGATATACGATATAAAGTGGCTCTGGCTACATCATGCTTTTTGTGTAATGCCTCAATAGTGGGGTATTTCCTGACCCCATCGCCATCAACATAGCCATGAACAAACTCATCACGAATTACTGTGGTATCAACGTCTTTAATTTTTTTACTCATTATCGTTATCAAATACTTCCATAAAATCTAAACTTCTTTGGTTCCGTTAAACATAGGATGGTTATTATCCATATTTGCGGGGCCGCTACTAAATATGTGAACAGGTAATACAGTGAGATACTCATCTTCTGTTCTGAAGTGATGAGGACACATGGGATCAAGCACACACACCATTCCTTTAGTAAGGGGTGTTTCAACAGAGCTTCCTGACTGCCCCACAAGGCTATATCCTCTGCCGTCTAAAACATAGACTACCCTGCTGGTAGGATGAATATGATGCACCTGTTCGCTTGTGTAAGGAGGGATGGTGAGCTGTTGAAATGTAGGATCTCCTACCCTTTCTGGAGCAAATATTTGTCTTGAAGCGCAACCATTCACATAAGGCAAATTTACTCTCTCAGTTAATGAAGCTGTTTTATCCCCGCATTGGTAGCCAGACAAAATGACTGCAAAGTGTTTTGATAAAAAACTAGAAACACTCTTTTGTCCTGCCTTAGACTTAAAATGCTTCCAGCTAAACCAATGGGCTTCGCTTCTGTCAGCCGAAAGAGTGATTACGCTTTCTCCGGCCTTGAGGTTACTTATTCTTTTTTCACCTATAAAACACTGATAACTGTATAAATCAGTCTCCTTGCTTAAATTTAGGTTAGGAATAATGGGGGGATAGTAATAGGCTCCGTACTGAGTATTAAAATACGGCTCATCTTCCATTTCTATTTTTTGAATTTCGCTCATTTAAACCACCCATGCCTTTGAAAAATCAGTTTCATTTATGAGTTTACTAGCAGGAATTCCTGCGCGTGATGCAAGCCGTATGACTTCTTCCTCTTCCATTTGTAATCTTTCCATAATTTCCTGCTTAGATACACCATCCTCAACCATTTGTTGTATTATTTCTGACATATCAAGTACCGCGTGAGTCCCTCTGGCCCGATTATGACGAATTGTGCTCATCTTTTGATGCGATGCGTTTTTTGGCGCGGTGAATACAACAGGGATTAGTCCGTCTGTCATTTCTGCTATTTTTGGGTCTTTTGATACTGTCCACCTATGAAAGCCATCTACGATCTCATTGTCACTGTTGGCTACTATGGGCTGTGTCCAGCCATCCTCTAAAATAGATATTTTAAGCAACTTAAGCTCTGGGCTGGCTACTCTGTTTGGGTTATAGCTGTTAGGTTTTAGCGTTTCTCTTTTCACCCACTGAATTTTTGAAATGGGCTGGTCATCATTTTTTGCCATATTTGATCTTTGCCTCCTCTTGAGTGATGCCTAACTTAATACAAGTTTTATTCGCTTCAGAGCTAAGGCCTTGAATAACCCTGCCTTTGAGATCGCCTCTCGTCACCATTTTTGATAAAAACTTCCAAGATAATCCGCTTACTGGATGAGATTGCAATTCTGGGATAGGGTCATCTGTTTTTTTTATGTGAGCATTTATAGCTGAATTGAGCTGTTTTGTAACGTCTATCCTGTTTTGCCCTTCAAATTGCTCAATCACTGACTGCACATGATCTCTCCAAGAGGTCTGGTCCGGCTTATATCCTTGACTGTATAATTCTGTGTTTCCGTATCTTGCCGCTGTTGTAGCACCAGCGACCCTATGAATCATTTTTTGCCACATTTCAGGAAAGCATTCGGCATAAACCCATAACCCGCGTAAAGGCTCCTCTCCGTATGGAGGACAAACTCTTTGCGTTAAATAATGACCATGCCAGTCTGTACGATTAAAAATATCATACGTTTTATTATAATCAGCGTTTTTGACTGAGACTATCTTCCAAACATCACCTGATGACCAATCATATATTGGGTAGGCAAAAACGACCCCTTTTGCTGGCTTGGTAATAAAATTCTCTTGTTTTTTATTTGCAACTGCCCTGTATCTTCTGAGGCTCTCCTCCGTCCTTATACCCTGCAAAACTACACAACTAGTATTTTTAAAATGCTCAGTACCAAACTCCTGCATAGACATTCCGTATTGGAATCTTTCATGCTCTGTAATGCAATCATCAGGGAGATCGCGAACCCAAATATCTTTTTTATCTGGATCCCAACAGTACCAGTAAGGCTCTTTATTTGAGCAAGCGTTTCTGTGCTTAATAGGTATGCAGTACCATTCAAGATCCACTTTAGGATCATTTCTTACCCTTTCAACATATTCAATAGTCGGAGGATGAATTGCCTCTTCGTCATAAAAGACAGCTTTTACTGGAAGTCTTCCAATTTTCTCGGCAACCTCAATCGCACATAAAAGCATTGCTGTGCTGTCTTTGCCTCCGCTGAAAGAAACAACGACATCATCAAAAACCTCATATAAATACTCAATTCTTTCAAGCGCTTTTTCATAAACGTTTTGATCTATGTATTTTTTCTTATGGATTTTAGTCATTATTTAATTAGCTCATATTCAGGTAATGAGTAAAAGAAAGTAAGCTCGTCATGTTTTTTTATATCTTTCAGGGTGAACAAAGTTCTAAATGCTTGAGATCCTTGGAAAAAAACATTGTCACACATTCTTCCTTCAGAATTTGGATCTTCTGAATGATTTATAAAACCGCCCAAAGGAGTTCGCACCCAACCATAATCAGTCCATATATGAGTCATGCCAAGATCTTTTCCTTTTGGAATATCCTCATTTGCAAAAACCCCAAAGCCGTGTATTTTAGATTCTTTTAAAATGACCTCTTTCGGCAAGGGGCGATAATGATGTTTAGAAAAATTTTTAGTCATCGCCTTTATCGGCAACATTCTTATAATTTTCTATTAAGATTCCTAAAGCTTCCCCTGTAAGCCTGATTTGATATTCGTCTTTAATTTCTCTTATTTTTGCTACTAGCTCTTGTTTTTGCCACACCTCCATAACGCAACTGAACTCAACCATGTCGTGATCGGTTTTTTTTGGAACAGGGAAATCAACTACTTCAGCCGGAGTTATTCCATGAGCCTTAAGGCTTTCTTCAACTTCAAACGGAGTGTAAAGTTCATTCACCATTTTTGAATCAAGTTCAAATTGAGAAAACCCCAAATTGTCCATTTGATATTCGCTATCAATTAAAGAGCGCAACTCAACACGCAAAACATCGTCATCCCATTTTGAATTTTCTGCAAGCTTATTGTCCGCAATGGTGTATGCCTTCTTTTCTTCATCGCTCCAGCCTTGAGCCATAATCACAGGAACAGAATCAAGCCCGACTTTTTGTGCGGCAAACAGTCTCCCATGACCAGCGATAACTAAAAATTTTTCATCAACTAAAATCGGAATTGTAAAACCCCATTGCCTTATGCTGTTGGCAAGAGACTCAATCTGTTCTTCAGAATGTATGCGGGGATTTCTGTCATAAGGGATTAAAGTTTCAACAGATACCTCTTGTATTTCTTTCGCAGACCACTTCAACCCAAACCCCTTTTGAATCATGGGAAAACACCATCATAACGGAAAAAAAGCAAAAAAACCAAAAAAAACCCCCTTTTGAGCAAAAAAAACCCATTTTGTGCTTGCATTAAAGGTTTACTATGGTAATATTTACATATCAACAACTAACAACTAGCAGGAGAGACATGAACGTAACTGACCAGAAATTCGGAATAGAGATTGAGTTCATAGGAGCTAATCGCCACGAAGTTTCAAGATTGGTTAACGCAAACAACGTTGAGTGTAAAGTTGAAGATTACAACCACACAACGAGAGATCACTGGAAGATCGTTACTGATGCCAGTGTTTATAATGGATACGAAATTGTCAGCCCAATTCTTCAAGGCGAAAACGGACTTCTTCAAGTAGCGAAAGTTTGTGAAGCCTTAAACGAAGCCGGAGCGAGAGTAGACGTATCCTGCGGACTTCATGTTCACCTAGATGCCAGTGAAATGACAATGGCTGAAATCAAATCAGTTTACACAAGATACGCAAAGTTTGAAGAACAGATTGACCTTTGTATGCCACGCTCAAGAAGAAACAGCCGATGGTGCGCTTCAATCAAACGTAACGTAACAGCGATTCATCAGACTTCAGAAAAAGCGGAAGCAGGACGAGCAGTAGGTAGATACTTCAAACTGAATCTTTGCAATCTTGGAAGAAGCGGATCAATAGAATTCAGACAGCACTCTGGCACAACAGACTTTGGCAAGATTTCAAATTGGATTTTATTCCTGATGCAATTTGTTCAAAGAAGCTGTGAGCTTACCCATCAAGTCAGACGCCCCACAACGAATTCTGCCTCCGCTTTCAAAAGCCTTAGAAAGTCACTAACAAAGGTTGGATGGGAACTAGAGTTTATATCAGGACAACGATGGGTTTTGAAAAGCTTGATAGATGAGTCAACTCGCTCAATAAGCACCGATCAAATCCGAGCTTGGCACAGAGCAATACAATCAAATCTAGCCCAATCGCCATTACGAGGAGAACAGCGTTTAGGAAACATGGATGCTAAAAAATTCAGAAGCAAGGCGAACATAATATCAGAGGCCAAAGCAAAGCAATTTGTAAATGTCTGGTTCGGACAAGACGCAACGTTTTTATCAGGTGTAATAGCCGACGTACAAAACGATGAGTGGCTTGACGGAGTTGACCAAGAAGTAGTAACCCACCTAGAAAACAGAAGAAGGAGTTTAGCATAAAATGATAAACGAATATTTATACGGAGCCTATGGCTCAAACTTAAATAAAGATCAAATGAAAAGGAGGTGCTCTACTGCGGAGCCAGTAGGCTCAATCAAGATGAAGGGATTTAATCTTGTTTTTAGAAGCGTGGCTGACATTGCCGAAAATCCAGATGGCGAAGTAATGATTGGACTATGGAGAATTAGTGACTTTGACCTTGCCTGTCTTGATGTGTATGAAGGGTTCCCTAGCTTATACACTAAGATATACCGAGAGACAGAAAGGGGCCTTGTGATGCTATATCAAATGCGAGAAAGATCTTGGATACAGCCTCCCACTAATGGATACCTTGAATCAATAGCTGACGGCTATGAGGACTTTGGTTTTAATCATCAAGCATTACAAGCCGCAGTAAAGGACAGCTATCGGAGGGATGTTGGATGAAGATAATAATTGGGACAGGGGATGGCGCTCAGTGGGATGAAAGTATTTTCACTGGCATTCAACCCTTGACTAAACAACAAAGATTGTCCAGATGGAAAAGCGCCAGACGGAAATATGTAATTAAATTATTAGATAGGAGCAACCAAAGAAATGACTAAGCATCAAAAAAAGATAGCTAGAGCCAAGCGCTTAAAGAAAAAAATGAACATTGAAAGGGCATCAAAAACAAAGACGGATAAAGATCCGCTCAGAGCCAATCGGACTAAAGTGACTTTTAGTCATACTTCACGGCGTAATGCTAAAATAAGGCTTAACTTAAAAAGATAGTGTGATACAATGATATTGCGAAAACGGCTTATCCAAGAGGCAGTTTGATAAACCCCCTGTTAACCATAAACCTAACGTGGATTGCGAAATGACAGGGGCGTTTATTTTAGCTGTCTGAGCGATACTTGTTTTGACCTTTCAGTTTCCCATTTAGCTTCTGATAATCTGAGTATTCGTTTTGCTCTTTCTCCGGCGATATTTGCTCTCTGGCATTCTAGGTATTTAACCTCCCAATCAGCAGTCGCCCTGACTGTGGAATCAGCCATAGTTGCTGACATCTTACTACCTTGCACCAGAGCAACTTTTTTTGCCGCCTCGTAAGCCTTAAGCATTGTTTCTTTCTGAGCCGCTAGTTCTGCCGCACTAGACCAATCATCAATCGCCTTTTCCCAATTTTGTAGGCATTGATCCATCGGATCCGGTCTTGCGTTTTGATAAACTGCTTCTTTCATGATTGCTCCTTTTAATGATCTTATGTATATCTTCTATGACGTTTGCGTTAATTTGAGCCGTCGTATAGCGTAATACTTTCCATCCTAGTGTCACAGCCGCGTTATATTTTAAAAGATCCTGAGTGTAGCCTCTGCCCCTTGTATGGCGACCCTGAGAGAATATGCCGCCTTCTACCTCAATCGCTATTCCAAAATCCAGCAAAGCAAAATCAAAACGCCAGCGCCGAGTTTCGTGGAAACGATATTCCCTCACGTAATCCACTTTGAAATGATCAAGCAAAATAGACATTTCTTTTTCGCCAACGCTAGTTGTAGCCACGCCAACCCCTTTCCTCAGATCTCATATCTGCTGAGTCAACAAAACGATGCTTAGCCTCATCATAGAAAAATACAGCCTCGCCTATTGACCCATATAGCCCTTGCTCTCTGACCTTTCTAGTCATCACTTGAATGCTTCCGCTGTCAAAGTCCCTATGAACTGTAAGGATGGCGTCTGACATATTACTCCAGTGAGATGCCCCTGCAATATCATAGGCGCTAGGAGGGGAGTATCCTCCCTGTTCATTCTTTGACATTTTTGTCGGATGAGCTACGACCCATGTCGTGACATTTTGCATTTTGCAAAATCGCTTACATTCAGAAATAAAATTTCTTATGTGCTCATCTTCACGAAGAGATCCTTTCCTTGAAGCGTCAACTTCATTGTAGGGATCAATCACTAAGCCATTGCATCCAAACTTTTGAACTGCCCCTTTTGCAGACTCCAGTATTCTTGAAATGGTCGGTATGTTGTCTTTTGTTTCTATGAAGAAAAAATGATTATGTATCCATTTAACAGCATCGCTTAATTCTTCCTCGCTCATCCTTCCGTGTATGTTTGGGTCAAATGCCTTGCCTGTATAAATGATGGCGAGCCTTCTGATGTGCATTTTAGTTGAATGCTCTGGCGAAAAAATAGCGAACTTCCAATTATGTGTTTTTGCTATTTGGATCAGGCATTGATCCAGAAATGTTGACTTTCCGTGATTAGGTATTCCAGTAACGACATGAAATGTTCCTTTCATCACTTTGTAAATCTCATCAAGACTTTGGTATCCAATCTCAATAGGCTTATCATAATTGCCGTTATATAAATTCATCACCTCTGAGTGATAACCAAGAGCGCGATGTAAACCCTCTACAGGATAAGGTCGTGCGTTATCTATACAAGCCTTTAACTCAAGAGGCCCATGCTCCATAAGCATCTCATTTGCGTCTTTTATTCCATCAGGTAGCATTACCCTCCAACACTTATCTTTTCCAAATCTATGAGCTAGCTCAAGTCTTAAGCTGTCACCAGCCTTATCTTGATCTAAAAACAAAATAATTTTTTTTGCTTTTAGGGAATGGGTCTGCAAAACCTCAAACCGCTTATCGTTCTCCTTGTATTGAGCTTCTTTGGGAGCGCCATCTTGCAGAGTAGTAACATTAGGAAAACCAACCTCATATACTGCGAGCGCATCCATCTCACCTTCCACAAATATGACCGTATCTGAATCTTTTATATTCTTATAGTTATATAATGACTTCTTGGGATTCTTGTTCTGCCGGAACTCTTTGCTGTCTGCCTTTCTGCTTTTTAACGCATCACACTTTCCCTTATGTCCGTTGTATGGGAAGTTAATCCAAACATTGTCATCTGAGAAAATCTCAAGATCCTCATACGTTTTTCTTGAAATACCCCTCGCCTTAAACCAGTTGTCAAGAAATACGTTTGGCTTGGATATATATGCTATCGGCTCAGAGGATTTTTTTGGAACAGGTTTAAACTTAGTGCCTACCTCATCATGAAAAACCCCTCCGTGGAACCCACAATGATGACAGTGAAAAAGAATTCTATCTGACTGAACATCTACTGAGAGCGGATCATCCTTGGGATCATGTTGTGGTTGGCAATCTGGACATTTTGTTTTTTGTTGCCCCTCCCTAAGATTGCGTGACGATATTTTATATTTATCAAAAAGCTTATCCTGCAAGCTCATTCAAAGATCTCCTTTTCTTTTTTTGTATCTTTTTAGTATAGGCGGTCGTGAGCGTCCTAACAGATCGGTCATGAGTGTCCGCACCACCCCTGACATCAGCGTCAAGGGTAATGAAGTACCTGTTGCTAGTTCCTTTCCTTGGCTCCACTCTTACCACACCCATTTCTTCTAAGTTTTTTAGGCATCGCCTTACTTGTCTGGTAGATAATCCGCAAATTTTTCCGAGGTGCGCTTCTGATGGGTAACAGCTTGCTCTTTCATCGGCGTAGTTTGCCAGAATAAAAAGGGTAAGCTTTGTGGCTGGAGTAGGGCATTCAATCCACTTTACAGCGGTGATCGCCTCAACGCTCATTTGTTAGCTCATAAAAATCATTTGGCATTACTTCTTCATTCGTAATTTTTGTAATGAACTTCATCTCATCTACCCTTGGTATTCTTTGACCATTGCACCATTTACCAAGTGCGTGTATTGAAAAGTCAGCGCCTTGTATTTTGCACTCTTCATAAAATGTTTTTTGAGTAAGCGAGTTTTGTTTTATCCAATGACTTAACTTCATGGGAGACCTCCTTTGGTAGTTGACTGAGAATAACCCAAAAAGTGCTTGCGCTCAAGTACATTTTGTGCTTTCATTACAAGACTAAAAGAGGAGGGGATCCTATGAATGACCCATTTGAAACACACAATGTAAAAAATCTAAGCCCATCAAGCATAAATCTTTTTATAAAAAATCCTGCAAAGTACATTCTAAAAGTAAGCGGATATAAAGATAACATTGGCGTTCCTGCAATGTGGAGGGGAACAGCAGTTGATTTTGCAATATGTTCTTTTCTAAACGATGAGTGTTCTGAAAATGACTGCCTTGCCGTCGCTCAAAATAAATTCATTGACCTACATAATGTCTCGCTTGAAAGTAACCAATACATTGACCAAGACAAAGTTACAAAGGAATATGAAAAACTAAATCAGTTTATAGATGTGTCTACCCCACACTTCCAGCAATTCGGAATTCCTTTCAGCACTCAAGAAAAAATACAACTTGTGCTTGAAGACTTGCCCATTCCTATTATTGGTTACACTGACCTGCAATACGAAAACACAGTCAGAGATATAAAAACCATTGGCAAATTAGACAAAAACGTAAAAGACGAAACTCTCAGGCAAATGGCAGTTTATGAGAGAGCTACTGGTAAGGTGGCGTTTCTTGACTATATTTATGCCACTAAAAGCAAAGCTGAAGTGCGAACTGTTCTAGCTGAAAACACTGATTATCACTTTGGCGTGGTATTACAAGCCTGCAAATCAATAATGAGGCTTCTTGGAACATCCAGCGACATATCAGAGGTAGCGCAACACATAATGCCTGACTTTGACAGGTGGGATTTTTCAGAGGGAGAAAAACAAGCGGCTAAAAAACTATGGAGACTAGCATGACCGATACAACAGCATTCGTAAAAAACACAGGGAAAGTAACTCCCGAACTATTAGAAAATCTGATTAAGTGTCAAAAAGAATTGACCCATGCGCCCAAGAGAGGAGCGAATCCTTTTTTTAACTCGGATTATGTGCCGTATGAGGTTTTAAGGGATCACGTTGAGTCTGTGTATTCTAAGCATGAAATCTATATACACCAAGTATCCCATCGTTGCGAAAACGGAGTTGGCATTGAAACAATATTTGTCGGGCATGACGGAGCGATCAGTAATGGAATAGTAGATATACCGGCTCCAAAGAATGACCCACACGGATATGGTTCAGCTCAAACCTACGCTAAGAGATACTCTTTGGCTTTGGCTTGTGGAATTGGTGGCGCAAAAGATGATGATGGCAATATGCGAACAAACTCAAAAAAAGCACTTGACGAAATAATGGATGATCCAATTAAAACCCTTGAGGGCATTGGATCCGCAGAGATGCAGTTTGATGTTTTGTCTGGGGGAAAGGTTATTACGACTCTAAAAAAGAAGGGTTATATCACCTATATGGAACAATACGCAAAAGATCCAAATAACAAACATCACCGAAAAATGTATGAGGAAAACAAAGAAACAATAATGGATATTACAGAACTCAGCAAATTAGCCGCGAAGCATAATAAAAAAGAATGGGAAGAGGTGTCCTCTGGTGGATAAATTAGACTGCGCTTCTGTAAGTGAAAAGGTTTACTGGTGTATGCTTGATTTTAGGCCTTGGACTTTTTGGGAGCTTCAACAAAGAATACAAAACGAGTTTAAGTCATTCTATGGTGAGCCAACAATTTCTGCGGCAATCAGAGAAATTCGTAAACAGCCATTTCGTAAAAAGTGGAATGTTCCAATCACCGTTGTAGATCCGGTTTTGAAAACACGAAGGCAGAATGGCAGAGGATACCAGTACAGATTAAACAGAACTATTAAAACAAAAGGAATGTAATATGCAAGAAGCAAAAGGTAAATTTCAGCCAAGAGAAAAGGGAGGAACTCTTTTTAGCGAGCAAGTGGTTGAATGTGTAGGAAGCGGATCATGTTTGATTGATGGTGAGGAAAGATATTTTACTGTCTTGAAAAGATTTGACCGAAAAGGCGCTCCTTTTTTTGAGCTTTTACAAAGTTGCGGACGTTTGTTTTATAACGCTCCAGAAACTAAGAAAAACCCAAACGGCGCTGATCTAAAAGCAAAGGTATATCTTTCTGGAAGAAAGAACGACCCAAATAAGCTTTATTTTTCGGCGTGGTCAAAAACTGCTTCTAATGGAAACTCATATTTATCTTATGAACTTAAAGAAGCAATAGGACCATGAGTCTTCAGAAAGAACAGAGAATAAAGTCAAAAAAACATTTAGAGTACATTACCACTTTACAATGTGCCGCAATTTCTTCTGTATGTAGTGGGCCAGTTCAAGCTCATCATTTATTAAGGCCTTGGGTTGGTTCAAGAGGAATGGGTATGAAAGCAGATGATAGGAATGCGATACCTTTATGCCAATATCATCACGGGGTTTTACATACTCAGTACGGAAGCGAGCGCGCATTTTTTGAAATACACGGAAGAAGGCCAGAGTGGGCATCGCAATTTGCAGAGGCGCTCTGGCACAGCTCCCCTCATAATTTAGAAAAAGAAAATTGATACATTTATATCTTTTCACTTTTTCTTTCGTAACCTTCCTTGGGTCATACGACACAATGAATGAATGTCTCTCTTCAGCAAAAGCTATTGCGACAGACTTTCAATATCAAGATCAACAGTTCTCATTGTATTGCTTAGATACAGATCAATCTGAGCTATCAGCACAAAAAGGGCTTGTGTATTAAATAACGTCATTATATAATCAGCACGATCATGAAAATCACAGGAGATAAAACATGATATATCAAAATGAAAAAAAATTAGAGCCGCTTATCGCGGCACAAAAAATTGTGAATGAGCTTATGGGGGAGGGTTTTGGAGGTATGCCCGAACACATGACCGCTTATTCTTGGGCGGTGAACAGTCAAACAGGACATGACATCAGCGTAAATGATGAATTCTCTCTTGCTGACCAGAAAAAGGTGAACCGTCACGTTATGAGGCTATGGGCAAAAGAGCATGATCTGGATGATGATTGGCGACAAGAGTGGAGGGTATAATGTACGACAAAAAACTTGAAGAACGCTTTTCTTTAAAACCGCTAAATCTCACAGAGTTTGGAATTGCTCCTGCACACTTTGAAACAGTTGGGCATGAAGCAAGGACACAGCTTGTCCAATCAAATGACTTTAATGTGGTTTATAACAAAAGAAACAATAAAGCCGTTGGTTGTTTTAAAAATGATTTTAAGATTACCCCACCTCAAGATGGAATTAATGCCGTTGAATCAATGCTATTAGAAAGTGATTTAGATTTAACCGGAATAAAAAGAAAAATGGAGACTGGTTCAAATGAAGCTTTGCTTCAAGTGACTTGGACTCTACCATCACAAACCATCTCTGTTGGAGATCCGGAGTTAAATGACATTTGCGCTTTGCAAATAAAACATAAAACTTCTTTCAATGGGACTTGGGCTTGGCAAATTGGGTTCAACACACTGAGACTTAAATGCTTAAATGGAATGGTGGGCGTTGAAAATGTTTCTCTTTTCAAAAAGAAAAATACAAAAAGCCTTGACCCAGAAAGCGGGAAAAAACATTTAATTACAATGGTTGATGCTTTCAAGAGGCAAGAAGATACTTGGAATGGATGGCTTAATGAAGAGGTTTCTGACAGAACAGCTCTTGCCATTTTCGCAAATGCCGCTGGTTGTAAAGCGCCTAGTGAAATGGAAGATCCAAATATTGACCCATCTTCAGTGATGAACAGATCGCTCAAGAGCAGTTATCCATACCAAAGAATGAAGAGCGCATATCTAGATCTTGAGAAGAAACGACTTGGCTCTAATCTTTGGGCAGTTTTTAATGTGCTTACTGATTGGTCAACACACGCTCCAGTTTTGCCAAAGCATCAAAATAATGTCATATCAATTACTGACAGAAGAGAGAAAAAAGTTGCTCAAGCAATACGCGGATCTGCGTTCTTAAAATTAAATCAGCTATTAGAAGCAGGGTAAATAACAAAAGACTCCCTTTAGCCCCTCCTGCGGGGCTTTTTTTTGCAAAATATTTGATAAAAAAGCACAAAAAGGGTTGACAGGTTAACCATAGTAAACTATTATTACTACATAAACTAACAAAACAGGAAAAAACATGGATCTTCAAACAATACAAAACGCTATAGAAACTGAAAAGAAATTTAGAGCTACTCCTGCGATATTGATACAAGGCGGCGAATATACAAAAAGAAAGCACCGCGAAAAATTGGACACCTACTTTGATGCGTTTTGCAAGATGGCTGAAGACAAAGCTGATTCATTTGACGCCTTTGGTGGTGATGAGTTTGCCGCTACTTTCAAAGCTTTTTCTGAGATAAACATACCTAACAGAAACTTCTAACTGATGAGATGCGGGGGTGGTTCCCCCGCCGAAACCTTTGGGTCTTAGATAACCAAAAACAGGAGATGAGCATGGGTACAAGAGCAACTTACAAATGGGATAGGGGAGCAAAAACCGTCTACAACCATTATGACAATTATCCTACAGGCGCAAGAAAGTTCCTGATGGGTACTCGTACCGCTGAAGAGTTCTTACAAAGAAACCAAAGAGCTGAATTGACTGAAAGCCATGAAGCTCACGGTGACACTGAATGGCGATACACCATAACAGCTTTCGGCATCCATTCTACAGGTGGAGATGATATTAACCTCGTGATTGAAATGTATAAATACGAGGACTCTAGCTGGGTTACTGTCTACGATGACAAACTGTATAAATTCCTTGAGTGGGATGGGGTAGCGGAAGCCATAGAGCTTGGAGAAGATATTCCTTCTTTGCCGGAGCTGAAGCGATGAAGGGCGGCGAATTCAAAAGAGCTTACCTAACCCCTCGCACTCGCGCCGAAAACGTCAAGCTGGCGAAAAGATGGCATAAAGCGTTAGCAAAGGATGATGGGCAAAAAATGACCCTAGATGAATGTATAGATGCTTTCATGCAAGAAGATGCTAGAAATCAAACCTTGCTGATAGTTCGCAACCAGATTTATACCGTCTACGTTGATGAGCAAACAAATCTAGCGCACAACCAGTTCGCGGGTAAGGTGACGCACCTCAGTATTAAACGGAATGATCGCCGCCCCTGTAACGATTGGAGGGATATGCAGAACATTAAGAATATTCTTGCAGGGCCGGAGCGACAGGCTATTCAGATATTCCCGAAAGAGTCTCACCTTGTAGACACGAGCAACCAGTACCATCTCTGGGTTTTGCCAGAAGATATGATCATCCCGATTGGCTGGTTTACTCGGGCGACCATTGATGAAGAGCTAGACTCAAAAGATGATTTGATTAGTCAGAGAAGCAGGAGTTAATGATGGAAAAGTATTTCACCACTATAGAGGCTTTCGCCGTTAGGCATGGACATTGTTTTAGGGTCTTAGACGCTAGGACTTGGCTCTTGGCTTTGGAGAAAGAGCCGCAACAAGACAGAGCGGGTCTGTATGATTCTGATAAAATTCATTTTAGCTACTTAAAAGATGAGTTTAAAAATAGGTGGGACATCACTAAAGAATTCTTTTATGTGTACGAGACTTGGAAAAGTCTAATAAAAAAGCATGGTTATAATCCTTATGCGTTCACGCGGGATTCCGTAACCTACAAACAAAACAAAGACACTGTGGTAAAGGAAAAAGAGCTAGAAAAAATTAGAAAAATACTTAGAGCATAAGCCCATTTTGTGCTATCATATTAACTATAGTAAAAGGTGATTAAATTATGAATGATGACAACGTAGTAAATTTTGCTCAACCATCAACAGCTAAAGAGACGGCTGAGTGGTTCATGGGAAAGATGCAAGAATCAGAGTACCTAAGAATGAAAAACGTCTACATTAAACTGCTTGATATGGAGCGATTGAATGAAGGGCAGGAGCTTCCGATTTCTATTCATGAGTTTTTAGAAAGCACATTTGACAGCGTTTTTTGGGACCACCATGAAAAGATGTATCAAGAAGTGGATGAAGAACTTAAGCAAATAGTTTGCAATCCAAAAAACAACGTTGAAAGGATTATGCTTTTCCTAGATACACTTAGCCCATTTTACGCAGATAAAGATTTTTGCGGAATGACAATGAATGACATTCTATGTGAAATCAGCGAGCATGACGCTTATAGGCTTCAGCTTGTCATCAGTGGAGAAACAGAAATACCAGAGAGGCAAGAGCCATGAAACATATGTGCCATACTGACATTCTCTGGTATCCCGACATAAAAGGACAAGAGCAATACAGTCTGCCAGTTTGTGATGATTGCATTGACGGCATGACTGGAGAAAAAATGAAGAGACAAAGAATTGATTGCAATGTAACTCAAAATGACCTAGCAAAATGTCTTGACGTTTCTACTCCGATGATTTCTCATTGGGAAAATCAAAGGCGTCCCATAAATAGGATGCAAGCAATAGCAATAAGGGTAGGTATTCAATTATGCGAGAGCCAACAGAACAAGAGATTGACAGAGCAATCTTAGCTATAGAAAGCATCTCTTATTCCTTAAAAAAAATATCAGAGTCGCTACAAAAGATTTCTGATGATTTAGAGTGGGGAGTTTTAATGGATCATGGGAATGATGAGGATGTTGAACATTAGATATTTTTAGGATACGATTATTTCAGCATGAATCTCCTGTTTATGCTTTGTTTTTTTCATGATGATCTACCTTATAGCCCTCTTCGGAGGGCTTATCTTTTTCAAAGGCATACTTTATATTCAGTCCTGCTAGAGCGCATAATCTGTTCTTCTCATCCATCCCCTTATGCGATAGGCCAAGAGTACCATCTGTTGCCTCATTAATTAACTTTTCTTCTTTAGCCTGATCCTTTATCCAATCTGGGAGCTTTTCTCCTGCCATTACAGCGAGCAAGGTTGCCAGCCTTTTAGATTGGGTTTTGCTCAGCGCCATTATTCTTCTAGTGCCGCCATTCTTAAGCTGAGTCTTTTCGCACGATTTGGAGTCTGTCTAGCCCATCTTGAATCAAGCATCTCTTCGCTGGCCTCAATGTATTCCTTATTCGCTATACATTTATTCATTCCTTTAAACTTGCCTACCCCTCCGGCCCCCATCTGGAATACCATATTGACTAAAATGTGCTGAAGCTCTTGAGGGAAATTATTAAAGCCATCATATAATCTCTCACAGCCTTTTATGGCTGTTTGTATGTCGTTAAAAAATAACTCTTTGCATCTTTCCTCGCTGATTATGTGATATGAAAGCGCTTCTTTATCTGAATTATAGGCAAGCCAAGTGCTCTCTGGGTCGCTTTCTAACAGCTTATGGCCTATGCCTATCGTAAGATGATTTTCGCTACAGAGGTAAGGAGAGAGCCGCTTCCCTTCATCTAATGAAATCTCCTCATATAACAGGTCAAGATTCATCTGCCATACTTCCCTATTAGATAACCAGCTATAAACACTAAAGCGATTTCAATCATTTGCCATTTTTCCTTATTGCTTGACTTCCAAAATATACAGAGACAAGACCGCCAATAGTCAGAAAGAAAATACTGCTCATATCAGTAAGATTTTTTCCCGCATCCTCCAGCTTGAATATTGATGAAATCATCAGCAACGCTGGAAACAACAACAGAGACAGGAGCGAGAACCAAATCATTTTGAGTTGAGCGTCCTGCTTCTGATCCTCATTCTTTAATAGCTCTAAGCGAATAGCTCTTTCGGACTCATCATATTCTTTCTGAGAAATGATGTTGTCTCCGTTTGTATCCATCTTTGCCAGTTCGCTGTTTGGCTCTACAGTTTTATTTTCCATTTC
>Ga0163179_10001010_pt1 | contig 20147 bp, 14 predicted proteins | sample AtlANTMetagenome_FD_109643 | JGI IMG/M metagenome (GOLD analysis project Ga0163179, IMG submission 109643) | Marine eukaryotic phytoplankton communities from the Atlantic Ocean - Atlantic ANT 2 Metagenome | ecosystem: Environmental > Aquatic > Marine > Oceanic | place: North Atlantic Ocean... | reverse complement strand
CTTGAATCCCATCATTATGTGGCTAGCGAAAAAGGGCCTTGGCGTGGTCGGCTCCTTATTTGAGTCGATAGTCGATAATCTTGCCCCTGGTCTAAAGGCACTTGACTCTTTGAAGATATCAGACCCTGCAGGTCTGGAAGCGAAAGTTAATGCGCTTGCCAAGATCTTTGACGCCTTATCAGGCTTAGGTGATATTATTGTTGCGCTGGGAGCGCTAACGGTTCTAAATAGAGCAACAGGCGGTGAGGGAGATCTCCTCAAATCAGCTTCTACGTTCTTAGACTCCATGCTAGGGGGAGCGAAAAAACTGATTGTCGTTCTCGTTCGGATGGTGAAAGACATGCCGGAGGGTGATATTAAGAAGCTTGAAGCAATCGCCGGTGTCTTATCAGCTATAGCGACGCTAATGGAAGCCCTTCAGCCACCCCCTGGTTTATTCGACGCGATTACCGAAATGTCTAGTGGCGGTTTCTTCGGCGGAGGTCAAGATGTCGATGTAGAAGGGATTATGGCTGCCTATGCAGAAAGCGCACAGAACATGTTCAATGCGATGAAAGACAGCGTAGTTACGATGATGGAAGAGCTGATGGCAATTGACATTGGTGAAGATCCTGAGATGGCGAAAACGAAAGCAGAGGTTATAGCGACTGCCATTGGTGCTGTTGTAGACATGGCAACAGGTTTTGGAGAGATGGCAGCGGGTGTTATGAATATGAACGCAGAGCAGCAGCCATTCTTTGGTTCTGGTCCGACTGTAGAAGACACCTTAGGTTCGTATATGGAAGTTATGACAACGATTATGGGCGCGATTCAAGCGCAGTTACCAGCGATCGTTGGATCAGTGCTTGCCATTGATATTCCCGACCCAGAAGCTGCAAAGCCAAAATTAGAAGTGATTAGTATGGCAATGAGTGCACTGGCTGATTTTGCTAGCGCCATCGCGACATTCCAGCAACTGATTCCCGAAGACACAGGTTCATGGTGGCCATGGGGTGAAGATACAGATCCTCTAGAAGAATTTATGGGGACGGTTGACGCCATTGTTGGCGTTGCGCTTGCGTGGATTCCGACGATTGTAACTTCTCTCTTAGGAATTAACATTCCAACCGGTGATGAAGCGAAGCAAAAGATGGAAATCATTGCAATGTCTATGTCAACGCTGGCTGATTTTGCAGGAGTAATGTCTGAGATCCAGGGTTCATTCGGCTCAGGAGCTGGTGACATTTATGAATCCCTGGGTGGGACCCTTAAGGGTCTTGCATGGATCATGGGATACCAAAGTGATGGATCCGGTAAAACGCTTCCTGAGCTAATGAACACTATCTCGCTTATGCAATTACCAGATGCTGGTACAATAACTGCGAATGTTGAAACATTAAACCAGTCAATAATGGCTTTGACATCTCTTGCTGACTCTCTATCAACGATGCAGGGTGCTTTTGAAGGTCTTGTTTCTGAAGACGGTGGCGGCCTCGGGGTCGCAACAGTAATTGAGGCTGCGATTGCCGAAGTTACTGCTCTTCAAGAAGCATTCTCAACAATGGGTGAGATCGATCTTCAGGCTGGTCTTGATAGCTTCGCTGGCGCAGTAGCTGTTGGAAATACTCAGATGATGATTGAGAATTCACCTCTCAATATTACGATTAATCTTAATGTTAGTATGGATGCGAACAAGGTTGGCAAGGTTCTTGTTGATAAGTCTGTTATGACGTCACCACTAGCAACAGCAGATAATGCTTAAGGGAGCTAACAATGGCCGATAAGAAGAGGATAGAAGAATTACGGAAAGGTGTGACACATCCCTCAAACATGAAGGGAAAAACGCCTTCAGAAATACCAACATGGATTAGAAAGAAGCGCCAGGCTGAATATGAAAAAAAAGAAGAAGCCCGCGCAAAAGCTGCCCCGCCTCCGCCCCCAAAGAGCCAAGGTTTTACTGAGGAAGAAGAGAAAGTATTTAGGGAGTCAACAAGGATACCACAAAATATAAATGAAGGTCTTCAGAGCCTCCTACTTATGATGGAAGGCATAAAAAAAGATCCGGAAAAGCTTGCTGAGTTTCATCGGCTTGTAGTACAGGAATATGCTGGGGATGAATAATGGCTGAAACCCTCTCCGACTGGATTGCGCTATATAACCCACTTAGGGCAGGTGGTACATATCCAGGCGAAATTACTCTGGATCCACCAGATGATATTGTTGGTGCTGAACCAATGGGCGGGAATTTGGCGCAATATCTTAGCGATGTAACTTCTGATACACAAAGTAGGAACCTATACCCAATACCTCCTGAAGCATCGATGTTTAGAATAACAGCCGACGATGGTAATCCTGCACCTCTTTCATCACCACCAGACAATGAGACTCCCCACTTTATGGAAGGGTGGATTGATACCCCCAATAAATCAGCAGCCAAGAATGCGTTTGAATCTCTTTCATCGAATGCCACGATGGAAGAGTCAGAGCCAACGACCCTCACAGTCAATCAGTATGTTAATAAGGGCAATCGACTCGACTCCACAGCTGGCCCATCAGGACAAATATTACCTTCGTTCGTTTCGACAGTAGAAGATGCCGAACCGGGAATTGGTGCAAATGATGGTTCAAAACAACACTCTGTGCCGTCTTCTGCTCCAGATTTACAAAAGAAGATATCGAATGTTCTGACAAATAATCGTTTCCATCCAGGAGATTCAACCCCGTATATTAAGGACGGTGAGTTTAGTTACAATCCAGATGGCGGCGTTCCGGGTCGTGGTGGATTACCTGAGCAGTCGAAGTTTGGTGTTTATGAGACATCCGGCGGTGGTGTCGCACAATCCGAGCTGTCAAAAGTCGCTGAATCTTTGTTATTAAGACAAACAGGTCATTTTCTAGGTGGTGGCGACCCCACCACAGCAACACAAGCGTCAGTGCGCCCCTCTAACGATTATCAGCGCGGTGAAGAGAAATTACGTATCGATAATTTAGCGACAGAGAACCAGTACGGCACATTATCACATGCTAACCTTCCCGACGCAGAATTAGAATATGATGATATAACTGGCGCCCCTCTATTACCACGAAAAACTTTTGGCGCTTTAAACAGTCCCCTTGAACCATTCGCAAAAAAGAATCGACTTGCGATGATAAACGTTGCGGGTCATGGGTTCATTAGTTTCATCATACAGGGCGTTGTAATATCTGGTGTGATTGACTTGATTGATGGGTCCTCAACTGCTCCTCCGACTTCTGACCCTACCACGATGAAAAAAGGCCAGCACATTCCAGAGTCTACACGGGTTCGTGTTTTAAGGCTGTTGGGTGTTCCAAAGACTCGCTTTTCTTTTACGAAGTGCTTCATTTACGGAGCAGTTGAGTTTTTAGGCCTAGACCTCGACCCATCAGCTCTGCCTCCCGGGATGGGTGGTACCGGCGGCGGTAGTTGGCCAGATTGGGCTGACTGGTGGGATGCTTTAACATCTGGTATTGCTGACATCGCAATAAACGTCATTTTTTCTGCTGGTTATTATGCGAATGTAATGCGTGTTGTCAATAGAGACTTTGAGCGACTCGTTGACGCATTTGCCAGTATCAGTTACAGTGACGCCGATTCCGTTATAGAGATGTTTAGGTTGGTTGGTAAATTAAATTCTTATACATCTTTCAGATTCTTTATGAGCCTCGCGACAATCGGCGAAAAAGTGCTAGATAGAAAGATGAGGAAATTTCCCTTGGGTGGAAAACATAAGAACCCACTTGAGAAAATGCCTGACAACGGTCGTACTGTTATTGCAAAAAGTAGAGTTTCTCATTCAAAGAGGCAGCTAGTCTGGCGTCATAGATCTGCTCCAGCCCTTATTCTTTTGCCAACGCAGATAAGGAACGCGTATAAAGTATTCGATATGACAACTGAGCTTGTCGACGCCACAGTAACAAGGATCGGTGATTCAAAGAGAAAGAAATTAGCTGCGAACCCGTATCCTTTGCGACAAAGACGCAAGAAAACTCAATCCAGTTCCAGACTTTCAAAGTCAGCAAGGATTTCAATCGAGAATGAATTAGAGATGCAATATATGCCGTTCTATTTTCATGATCTTAGAACAAACGAAGTTATTTCTTTTCATGCATTCTTAGGTAATGTAAAAGATGGATACTCTGTAAAGTGGAAAGATACCGGTGGCTACGGTCGAATTGATCCCGTAAAGATATACGACAGCACTGCAAGAAAAATATCACTCGACTTTATGATGGTCGCTACTTCAAAAGCAGATTTTGATTCGATGTGGTTCAGCATTAATAAACTTGTTTCAATGCTGTACCCTCAATGGTCTATGGGTAAGAAGGTGAGGGCTGGTTCAAAGAAATTTGTGATGCCGTTCTCTCAGATCCCAACAGCATCGCCGATTATCAGATTACGTGTCGGAGATGTGATAAAGAGTAACTATAGCAGATTTAATCTTGCTCGCCTATTCGGTCTGGCAGAAGCCAGGCCAGCTGCAACAGCGGCCGACGGTGGCTCAGCTGCGACGTCAGTGTCTTCTGATGCTCCGTTTGATCTTTCCTATGAGTCTGCTCAAGCATCTGCTGACGCAGCAGTTGCGGAAGCTGATTGGGAAGCTTATGAGCTAGAGATTGAGGCGCTAGAAGAAAGAGTCGGTACCGAACCAACATCTGCGTCTGATACAGCTCACGGATATTTCGTGGGTGAGTATGCATGGTTGATGGCAAGTCCCTCTGTAGGATATACGACTTGGGATCGAGGAGCTGGATGGAACACAACACCTCCACCAGATGCGACGCACGTAGAATCGACGCCCTTCAGGACAAGAACAAACATTGACGATCTTGTAGAAATTGGTGAAAGAATGTATATCGGAACCGCCGAGGGCGATGCGAATACTCCTGAAGGCGCTCCAAACCACCTTATAGAGTACAGGGTCCGGTTCCTTGAGCGGGATTCTTACGCAGACCAGTGGCGTCCTGTCAGTGAAAAGGGTCATTGGCATGAATATATCGTCCGTCAGGAAGACATGTACCCAATTTATCCAGAATTCTCAGGATCTGCCGCACCGCCCCAAACAGTTACTCTGGAAGAGCAAGTTACAAACATTCATAATTTCTTTAATCCATCAAATAACGCAATTGTACAATCATTTGAAAGTGCGGGCGGAAAAGGTCTGGCTGGCACTATTAACAGCTTTGATATGGACTGGGGTGATGCAACTTGGGAAACGGGTGAACTTGGTTCAAGAGCGCCAATGTTTATGAAGATATCTATCGCGTTCTCGCCGATCCACGATATCGTTCCAGGTCTCGATAATAACGGTTGGATGCGAACATTCAACTACCCAGTCGGCAAAATCGCTGGCGGCCTGAACACAGACCATTATGATACTGCTGCTCCCCCTGTTGTTAATATCGGGTCCGGTACAGATAGCAGAAGAGCAGGTGGTCCTGACGCTGGTATGGGAACCAGAAACGAGTGGGATAGAGAAGAGGCAGCTGCGTACGGCGCAGGTGGCGGTGCTGGTGAAACTGACTAATATGGAGAAGAAACATGGGATTAAATCGATATAGGAGAGCTCCAAAGTTACGTGGTGGAAAGATGGTCGGCACTTATGATGCGTGCTATATTATTTTTCAAGCCGCTTCAAGATCGATGATAGAAGTAGATGTTAGGAAGACATCTGAGACTGAAAGACTAGACCATATTGCGGGTGAATATTACGGTGATGGCCGTCTGTGGTGGGTAATTGCAGGAGCTAGCGGCATCGGATGGTGTTTACAGGTGCCTCCTGGCACTTACCTTAGAATACCAACCAGTATTGAGCAGGTTGCCCAAATAGTCGGGTAGTTCATGGCGCTTTATGATGATAAACTAAGCTTAGCTGTTGAGAAATTAGGACGTTATTTCTCGATTGTTTCAAAAGAGTCTTTTATGGCTTTACTTGCGTTTGGCGATGACCAATCCATGGATTCATTCGGGAATGTTAGTTTTGATCCTGCTCCTGCGCAAGAAAAGCTTGTAAGAATTTTTACTGACAGTACTGAGGGTGGGGCGATTCTTGTCGATGTTCTTGCTGCGCTTGAAGACCTTACAACTTCGCTGAGTAGTGATGAAGAAGAAGAGCTTTGGTGGGATGCACAGAGCTTATATTTCTTCGTTGGCGAGCCTGATACGTTTGACACAACCTCGAGTGATACACGTAAGCCTTGCTCTCCAATATCTGTGAAAGATTTTTGCCAAATTCCAGATGAGGAAGGCGCGATTAATAGCACTTATAGCTCACCCACGAAATACTCACCAAATTTATCTGGTGTGAAAGTCATACCAGTGAAGCTGACACCAGCGCAGAGAGACACCGGAGCTGTTGCATTATTCTTGAATGCTATTCCTACGCTTGAATTTTCTAGATGTGTTCCGTATTTAGACATTACGCTAATAACTCCACAAGCTCCGCTTAGCGACGATAACAGAATTCAGTCGATGAGCTTAATGAAATTTTTACGCGGTGGAGAACAATTAGCGCCCGACAGTGTTAATTCTACTATACAAGGTGCTCTAGACTTAAGTGCCCTCGGTGATTATTTCGAGAGGATGGAGCAAATGATGGCCGCCGGTGACGATGAAGGCCTCGAAGAATTAAAAGAAGAAGGTATCTCCACAGCGGGTATGGAGATATTTACGTCTCCGCAGACATTGATAAATGCTGATGAAAAATATGAAGACTATTCCGTCTATCAAACGATCTCTGCGGTCGACGAGATGGGCGAGCCCACAGGAGAAATGACATCAGTTGGCGGTAAGCGCGGAGCGCCAATTATTGATAGAATGCGCCCATTTATGGCGATTGATAGCTTTAACATAACAGTCACTCCTTCTCGTGGGATGATGTCTCACAAAACAGCAGACATTACGCTTGTTTTATTTGACAGGTCTAGATTAACTGAAATTGCACCCTTCGTGAAGCCAGACTTGTATGGTCGGACAGAGTTGTTAATAACATACGGGTGGTCCCATCCAGACGATTCAGCTGCAGTTGTGACAACTGCTGGAGGCGATGAAGCTTTAACTGGTAACTTTTTTGGTACTTTCTTAAACGCTCTTAAAGTGAAAGAAAAATATGGTATTGTTAATAGCTCATTTTCTTTTGACGAAGTCGGTCAAGTCAAGATAAAACTTAAGCTTTCTATGAAGGGAGCAAGTAATATTGATACGACGCCTATGAGCAAGGGTGAAGGTGTTGATGAAGTTTTAGAGCAAATGCAATTATTATGCGACGCTATCCAGGAATTAAAAGCTCAAATAGCTGCGGATGCTGAAGCAACAGGGACTGACCAAGCAGACGTATCAGGAGGAACATTCTTAGGTGCTGCTGGTGACACTAGCTCTGCAATGGCAATCGATGAAGAGACGCAAGAAGCTATTTCAAAATATATTAATGATAATCAGAACGCTGAAGAAGGCTCTACTGAAGACCAGCTTGTAGATAACCTCACTGCGATGTTTGGAGAAGACGGTACAGGTGGCGTCGTTGCAGAAGCAAAGGCAACAATAGCGGCCGCAGTTGGTGCGAAAGTGTCTCAAATGAAAGCTTACCGACAAGCAAACAAAGATCCTTTTATGAGGTCGTTTACCGGCTCAGGTGGCGCTACAACTTATGTTGACGTGCCATGGGCGAGCAACGATTTTGTGTCTTTAGGATCAGTACTCATGTATTACGTCGGGAAACCACTAGCAGCGACGCGTAGGTTCGATGAAGTGCAATTTGTATTTTATGCGTTTAATGAGAAAGCTTCGTACCTCAAAGATGTGACAATTGCTGATTTTCCAATAAAGATTGAGACGTTTGAAAAGAAATTTACAGAGATAACAAAAAACACTGCGAACATCCCTCTTGGAAAATTCATTGGGTTTCTAAATAAAGAGTTTATACACAACCAAGCATCTTATATCTACGGACTAGCTGCGTTATACGAAACTGACGAAGAAACAGGTGAGCAGAAATTATCTGAAGAGTTGACTGAAGATGCAACTGCCCTGAATAATGAGAAAAAGCTTCGTCTTGAAGATGCGTATGGCAGTGATGAAGATCTTATGTTCAAAATGCCTCGGGTCACAATGCATATTGAGACTGTTCCAATCAAGCCTTCAGCAACAAATGGCGGCGCAAAAGGTACAATTTTGAGAATTCATCTCTATGATAATCAAGCGACGAAATATAGCGCTCTTGGTAAGATGATGTCTGGAGCAAGGTCCGATTCAATCGGTATGATCTCTTCTGCCGCTTCCGCAGCAGTCAGGGCTTCGGAGACTGATGCTGAGCCCGGCACAGAAGAATATCAACAAAATGCCGATCACCAGAATGAGTTTATTGATTTATTACAAGACGCTTTAGATTATGGAGTTCTAGAGGCAGTACCAGAGTTAGTCGGTGTTGAGTTAGATAGTGACGGAAATTATTCTGTTGATCCCGAAGAATTTGCAAGAAACTATTTCAGAATTAAAGGTGGATTTCCAGCTTTAAAGGGGTTTATTCAGGCATCAATGCCAACAATAATTTATGGAAGCCAGAATTCTGCTGTGGTATCAGCAGATCTTTCATCTATGAACAACGCCAGATTAGCAACAATTAATATGCAGAGGTCTGGTATGGGTGGCGGCACAGGTGCCCAAGGAGCGAGAGATACGGGCGTTCCACTACAGACTGCCCCAACGAAATTATCTCTTACGACCCTGGGGTGCCCGATTGTTGGATATGGCCAGAATTTCTTTGTAGATTTCGGTACAGGTACGACTGTGGACAATGTATACGTTGTTAGCGGTATCGGTCACTCAATACAGAATGGAAAATTTGAGACCAAGCTAAAGATGACACAAGTTGATGCATTCGGTAAATTTACAAGTGCTTTCCAAGCTGTCGAAGGTGCATTAACTGCTCTATCTGATGCAGCTGCTGATGATGAAGATTCACCCTAAGGCTGCTTGAACAATTGACTACTATCGCTTATTGTTAGTTAATGTCTATTCTTTTAAGTAAAAGCTTTCTTGGTACTAAAGACCATCTAGTGCTAGATGACGGAAAAGCTTGCTGGTGTGAATCCTTTGTAGAGACCGATTTCGTACTTGGGGAACGAGGTTCTGCATCTTCTATTGAGCCTATCCTTGAATTATATAAGATAGAAATTCCAGAGCTTGTTCCCGAAGAACATCGAAAGTCAATAAACACATGCGGTATCAAAAATAATGTTCCATGGCGGTATGTACTTCCCAAGGGCATCTTTCGTAAAAATCTGAAGGCTTTTGTGACAAAAATGTCTGAAATAGAGAAGAAGCTATCTTCTGAGAAATATCCGGGCTTTTTTGTTGAAACAAATGAAATCTTTAAAGATCTGAAGATGAGTAGGATAGACTACGGGTTGGCGAATCTTTTGAATAATACCAACGAATCGTCTGTGCTAAAGAATATAATGCAGCTTCAGTCTGGAAGTTTTCTTCCTCCCCCGACGTACAGCAGGGTATCTTCAAAAACCGGTAGACTAACAGTCAAAGGTGGCCCTCAGATTTTGACCCTTAGGAAAGATCTTCGTCAAATTTTTGAAAGTACTTTCGACGGCGGCGCTCTGTTCGAAATTGACTTTATTTCTCTGGAACCTCGAGTAGCTTTAAACCTAACAGACCACAAAAGTTCACTTGATGATGTTTATCAAGAATTTTTAGAAGTCTCCGGAGTGAATGTTACAAGAGATACAACGAAGTTGGCAGTGCTTTGTGCCTTGTATGGGGCCGGCACTCGCAAGCTAGAAAATGTTCTAAAGTCTGACGGTTCTGAAATGCCCGCTAACCAGCTAATGCAAAAAGTTAGGTCATTTTTTGGGTTGTCTCGTCTTTCTAGCGTTTTGAGAGATCAAGCTAAATCTGGATTTATAACGAATTATTTCGGTCGCCCAATTGACGTTGGCGAAGCTAGAGACAGTATATTAATAAACAACTTCCTACAATCAACAGCTACAGACGTTGCCCTTCATGGATTTTGCGACCTTGTGCGTAGCTTTCCGAAGTGTAGGGCAATATTTATTATTCACGATGCCCTGATTATTGACATTCCCGCTAGCGAAATTTCGATAGTTCAAGAATATGCAGAGAGCGGCTTCGTTCATCCTGAATTGGGAAGTTTCCCGCTAAAATTTAAGAGGTTAAAGTAATGAATGAGAACCAGATAAGAAAGTACATTCGAGATATACTTTTTGAAGAAGAAGAGAAGAAAAAAACTAAGAAAAAGCGGAGAACAAAAGTTAAAGCCGGAGAGATTGCAACATCTCTTGGTGGTGGTGCTTGGAGCAAGGAAGTTGGCGAAGCCGGCGCATTAGCAGAGAAAAACCCTGAACAACTGATGAATAATCTTAATATTAAGTCAGGAGGTAAGAATTTGCAAGGTGTTGGAGATATTCTATCGCAAGCGTTTGGCGGCGCTAGCGCAATGGGCCAGGCTTATTCTGGGTTGTCAAAGGTTACCAAGGGCGATATGGAAGCGATCCTTGTAAGCATGGGCGAACTAGATGCAAGAAATGGAGCAAAATATATCCAACACACGCTGATGGGAGCTCAAAATGCTGGAAAGTTTTCTTTAAGCGAACCGTTGCAGATTCACAAATTAGATTCGGGAGAAGTCGCGATCTATGTCTCTGATAGAAAAGGAAGCTGGGACGATGCGTAACGCATAGGAGTATTTTAATGAAGCACTTAGAAAAAGACGGTAAGGTTTTACTTGATAAATTTAACTCACTGGATTCTCCAGACCGAGAACCACAAGACGGTGATGTTCCTGTCGTAATTTTAGATGTCGAGACAACTGGGCTGAATCATGAAAAAGATGAAATAATTCAAATTGCGTTACGACCATTCTTTGTTAACCCACTATCTGGTGAGGTTTCAGGTGTCAAAAAGGCGGTTGAGTTTTTCCAGCAACCGTCGAAACCGCTGCCCCCAATTATCACCGAGATAACAGGTTTCGTTGACAGCGATCTTGAAGGAAAGTCGATCCCGTGGGAAAAAGTTTCAAAGATTCTAAATTACTGCCAATTCATCGTCGCGCACAACGCTTCTTTTGATAGGAAGTGGGTTGAGAAAGCCCTAAAGAGCAATGGCAATCCTGTGCCCTCTGATGCTATCTGGGCATGCTCTATGTCACAAGTTGAATGGAGTAGTATCTGTCGTGCGTCTAAAGCTCTAGAGGTACTCTGCGCATGGCATGGGTTTTATTACGATTCTCATAATGCTGTATCTGATGTTGACGCAACTTTACATCTTTTAAGAAAATCGGACTATATGAAACAGATGCTTGGGAATGCATCTACCCCTGATTATCACGTGTTTCCTGTCGGTTCTGAAAGAGATGAAAATCCTCTCCTTAAGTCAAGGGGTTATAGGTGGAATCCTGAGATCTCCAGCTGGTGGGTTTCAAGAGATTCTCAAAAACGTGCAGAGCAGGAGTGCGAGTGGCTTGTATCAAATCTTAGAAAAGTTGAGCCACAATATTTCGAAATTGAGCCAAAACATCGTTTCTCTTAATAATTAAAGACATGAATGTCTTAAGAGAGTACATACGTCTTTTACTAGAAGAAGAAGTCTTGGGCGAACCAGATATGAGCGCTGAAGATGAGAGAGAAGATAACGATTCAGAAGCAGATGAGCAGTCTGCGGTAGGCGGTGGAAATATCGCAGGTGTAACTACTCCTCTCGGAACAGGCCCAACATATCCTGCTTCAGATCGTAGAAAGAAAAAGCTGACTAAAGGTCTCGATTTAGACAGAAAAAAGAAAAAAAATAAAGATTAAAATTTGAAAAATTAAGAGCTGTCTCTTATACTACTAATGTCCTTTTAGGACAAAAGACAATTGAACATTGCACATTAAAAATTTGGAGGTTAACATGGCAATTGACTTTAACGCGCTTCGAAAGAAGCTAGATTCTCTCTCAGGTAATAATTCACGCCGAAACAGTATGTGGCGGCCGCAAGAAGGTGAAGAGGCGACTGTTCGTTTGCTCGCTTTTTCTGATAATGAAGATGGCTTGCCATTTTCTGAACGTTGGTTCTATTATAATATTGGAAACAACCCTGGACTTCTTGCGCCTTATCAGTTTGGTAACCCTGATCCCATCCAAGAGCTAATCACTAAGTTGCGTGATGAAGGCACTAAGGAATCTTATGAGCTTGCGAAGAAGCTTTATCCTAAGGCTCGTTATTACGCCCCAGTAGTGGTTCGTGGTGAAGAAGAACGCGGAGTCCGTGTGTGGGCTTTCGGAAAGACAGTTTATCAATCACTACTTAATATCATGCTTGACGAAGATTACGGTGATATCACCGATGCTTCTGATGGTCGTGACGTAAAAGTAATGTGTACAAAGCAACCTGGTCGAATGTGGGCAACCACAGAAGTTCGACCTCGTGGAAAGCAATCTGAGCTTTCCACCTCAAAGTCTCAGGCGAAGGAATGGGTTGACAGCATTCCCAATATCGATGACATGTATGAAGCCAAGTCTTACGACGCACTATCTAAAATCGTTAACGATTGGCTCAACGACGATACAGGGGATAGCGACTCACCTTCATCTGGTACTGAACGAGGATTTAACGGGACTGCTCCGAGCTCAAATACGAGTTCAGACAGTCTAGACTCAAAGTTCAAGAGTCTTGATGACGCATTCGCGGATCTTGAAGACGAATAGAGGGTTTAAATTCTTGTTTTATCTCAAAAGGGGCGATTTCGCCCCTTTTGTTTTGAACAGTGCTCTATTTCAGTCTATAATCTAACACGAGGTTTAATAATGGCAAAAAAGAAAAACGGTCAAGATGATTTTACTAGCGACCTCATTAAGTCGCTTAACAAAGAACATGGTTCACGGGTTGCGTACAACCTTTCGACTGACGAGTCGCCCACTCATGTAAATAGATGGATCAGTACTGGTTCAAAACAGTTAGATTATATTATTGCGAATAGAAGCAATGGCGGCCTTCCTGAGGGAAGAATTATAGAGATTTTTGGTCCGCCCTCAATCGGAAAATCTCATATTGCAATTCAGATCGCGAGATCTTGTCAGCAGCTTGGTGGGATCTGTGTTTATATTGATACTGAAAATGCAACTTCTGTTGAAAATTTAGGGTTGTTAGGAGTTGATATCACTAAGCGCTTCGTATACGTCGATACGCACTGCACGGAGGAGGTTCTGTCTATTGCGGAATCGACTATAATGAAAGCAAAGGCTATGGATAAGGACGTCCCTGTAACGATTATTTGGGACTCGGTAGCTGCTTCATCTCCAAAAGCTGAATTAGACGGAACGTACGAACAAAATTCAATTGGTTTACAAGCTCGTGCAATCTCTAAAGGTATGCGTAAAATAACAGGGGTCATTGCAAATCAAAATGTCCTGTTTATCTGTCTCAACCAAATTCGCACCAAGATCGGAGTTATGTATGGCGATCCTACTACTACACCCGGGGGTAAGGCAATCCCTTTTCATTCATCTGTACGAATCAAGCTGGGAGCAGGACAACAGATCACCAATAAAAACAAAGAAGTCATTGGTATCCATGTTCGTGCAAAAACTATCAAGAACAAAGTAGCTCCACCATTCCGTGAGTGTAATTTTGAGATACATTTTGGGAAGGGTATTGTTGAGCATGAACAAGTATTCGATGAGCTAAGAAAACACGGTCCCGAGATAATTGGCGGAAAAGAAGTCAGTATCAAGGGGACGAGTGCATGGAAAACTCTAAATGTTGTTGACGCTAAAACGGGCGAAGTGATAATAGAAAAGAAGTTTTATAAGAATGATTTTAAAGATGTTTGGAATGACCAAGAATTTAAGCCTTATGTCGATTCGTTACTTGACATTTGCATGACCAGAAAAATGACAGATGAAAGTGAAGCGAATCTTGACACCGAGGCCTACGAAGAAGTCAGGGCTGTTGCAATGGAAATCAATCTTGAAGACCTGCCAGACTTAGATGGTTGATCGTCCAATCCTCATAATTGACGGCTTGAATTGCTTTTTTCGTCATTTTGCTGCCAATCCATCGCTAAGTGATAATGGAGAGCCAGTCGGGGGTATTGTTGGGTTCTTAAAAGGAATGCAGCTGTTAATGGAGCGCTATAATCCTGACGATGTTGTTGTTGCGTGGGAGGGTGGCGGCTCTCCGAGAAGAAGGCAAATAGACCCGAGCTATAAAGACTCTCGTCGACCCGAGCGCTTAAACAGGTTTTATTCTGAAGATATTCCTGACACTGTATCAAATCGAAATGAACAGCTTACAAAATTGGTCAAGCTGCTGAGATTTACTTCCACTAAACAGGTCTACGTTTCAGACTGTGAAGGTGATGATGTGATCGCAAAGCTAGTTAACGTTAATTACAAAGACAAAAAATGTGTGATTGTATCATCCGACAAAGATCTATACCAATTGTTATCTAATCGCGTACGACAGTGGTCTCCTTCTAGCAAGACAGAATATTGTCCAGTAACAGTGTTAGAAAAATTCGGTATTCACCCGCAAAATTTTTGTGTAACAAGATGCTTTATTGGTGACGGTTCAGACGGTCTAAAAGGTGCCCCTGGTGCCGGCTTTAAGAGCATGGCAAAGAGGTTCCCAGAATTATCAGCACCTGAACCCGTCACTGTCGACGATATACTTACAAAATGTCGAGTTCTTCAGGAACAAAAGCCACTGAAGCTTTATGATGGAATAATGTCGTCCCAAGAACTCATCAAGAGAAACTGGAAGCTTATGTATTTAGGAACAGGAAATTTATCTGCAACGCAAGTAAAAAAGATAGATGATGTTCTTGAGCTTCATGAAACAAAAAAAGATAAGCTCGGTTTCATTAGGTGCCTTGCCAGGCTGGGCATTCGCAATTTTGATTACGATAAACTTTACATGACGCTCAAGGCGTTAAACACAATAACTAAGTGAGTAGAATATGACAGCTGCAGCAGTTGCAAAACTTTCTCTAATCGACGACGTCGCACCCGGGCAATTCGGACAATATAACAAGAATTTCCAAGAAAAGATATTCCAGGGTCTTTTGTCAGATACTGACTGGGCTGCACAAATGATTGAAGTAATGCGACCTGACTTTTTTGAGCTGCGTTACCTCCAGTACTTGTGCGAAAAGTACTTTTCATATTTCACAGAATATCGCTGCTTCCCAACACAAGGTTTGTTGATTAGTATTATCAAAGATTCGCTCGGTGCAGATAACGATGTTATCTTAAGAGACCAAATTGTCAACTATCTTGTTAGAATGCGTTCTAATCCTAACCCAAATGATCTTGCGTATGTTAAAGAAAAGTCTCTTGATTTTTGTAAAAGACAAGCCTTCAAAGAGGCACTTGAGAAGTCTGTAGAATTGATTTCGACAGATAAATTCGAGTCAGTTGTGTCTTTGATGAAGGGAGCGGTATCTATCGGGCTTTCGAATACAGTCGGTCATGACTTTTTTGAAGACATTGAAGCTCGGTTCATGAAGATCAATCGTTGCGTTTGTCCAACTGGTATTCCGCAATTAGATGCGAAGGATGTCTTAAATGGTGGGCTCGGCCGAGGTGAAATTGGTGTAATTACTGCAAACACAGGCGTTGGAAAATCGCATTATTTGGTTGCAATGGGTGCCAATGCAATGAGAAACGGCAAAAACGTTTTACATTACACATTCGAATTGACTGAACAAGCTGTTGGCCTAAGGTACGATGCGAATCTTTGCGAAATCCCTGCAAGCAACGTCATTGATGAAAAAGAACACGTTACTTCATTTTATAAAGACAGCGAAGACCTTGGTCGTTTGATCATTAAAGAGTACCCGACTGGAGCTGCTTCAGTAAACACCCTCAGAAATCATATCGAAAAGTTGGCCTTAAGAGACTTTAAGCCTTCTGTTATTATTATCGATTACGCAGATATTATGCGCTCTACAAGATCTTATGACTCTTTACGACACGAGCTAAAATTAATCTACGAAGAATTAAGAAATCTTGCGATGGAATTGAAGGTACCGATCTGGACAGCTTCACAAGCGAACCGTGATTCTGCAAACTCTGATATCGTTGGGCTTGAGAACATGTCAGAGGCATACGGCAAAGCCATGGTAGCAGATTTTGTCGTTTCGATGTCTAGAAAAGCAATGGAAAAAGCTACAGGTTCCGGTCGACTTTTTATTGCGAAAAATAGAGCGGGTAAAGACGGGATTGTTTTTCCTATTCACATTGACACTTCTCTTTCTAAGATAACAGTGTTAGACGAAGAAATTTCTACGCTTGCAGAGGCAACCCAGGAAGAAGAAAAAGAGGTAAAAGACGCCTTAAGGAAGAAGTGGAAAGAAATTAACAGAATCTAGCAGCGACCAGTCGGGAAGAAATTATATGACATTTACATACGAGCAAGCCTTAGAAGATTCTTCAAAGTATTTTGATGGAGATGAATTAGCTGCGAATGTTGTGGTGACGAAGTATTTGTTAACAGACGATACTGGAGCCTATCTGGAAAAGAATCCAGATGAAATGCACCACAGACTAGCTAGCGAATTTCATAGAATAGAGAAGAAATATGAAAATCCAATGTCTAAATCAGAGATATACGAGCTTTTTAAGGATTTCAAGTATGTGATCCCACAAGGGTCTCCGATGTCGGGTATCGGTAACAGTCATAGAATTCAAAGCTTATCAAATTGCTTTGTTATTCCTGCGCCTCAAGACAGCTACGGCGGTATTCTATTGACAGACCAAGAGCTAGTTCAGATCGCGAAACGCCGCGGCGGCGTTGGGTTCGATATCAGCTCAATTCGTCCAAAAGGTCAGCAGACTGCAAACGCTGCTCGGACAACAGATGGTATTGAAGTGTTCATGGATAGGTTTTCAAATTCATGTCGAGAAGTTGCCCAAGGCGGCAGACGTGGAGCGCTGATGTTAACGATATCAGTCCACCACCCACAAATTCGTGACTTTATAAAGATTAAGAAAGACTTATCAAGAGTAACCGGTGCGAATATCTCTGTTAGGGTAACAGATGAATTTATGAACGCAGTCAAAAATGATGCTGAAGTTGAGTTACGATGGCCCGTTGATTCACCCGAACCAACGATATCGTATCAGGCTGCTGCTGGTGAAATTTGGGATGAAATTATCGAGGGTGCCCACGACTCCGCAGAACCGGGTGTATTGTTTTGGACCACAGCAGAAAAGATGACTCCATCAGATGTCTATTCGGAAGAGGGTTTTTCTTCTGTGTCTACAAATCCCTGCGGTGAGATTATTCTGTCGCCGTATGACAGCTGTCGACTTATGCTCTTGAACTTGACTTCATTCGTTCAAAATCCGTGGACAAGCGATGCAAGGTTTGATTACCCTAAGTTTTGGGAAATCGCATCGAAGGCCCAGAGGTTGATGGATGATATGATTGATCTTGAGATAGAGCAAATTGAGAAAATTTTATCCAAGATAGAAAGTGATCCAGAGGCATCAGCGGTTAAACAAATCGAACGAGATTTGTGGCGTAACATAGAGTCCCAAGCTCGGTTAGGTCGTAGGACAGGGTTGGGGATAACGGGTTTAGGAGATGCTCTTGCAATGCTTGGTGAGAGATACGGTTCCGAAGATTCGATTGAAACGACTGAAGAGATTTATAAGACAATGACAGTCTCTTCATACTATTCATCTTGTATCTTAGCGAAAGAGCGCGGTGCTTTTCCAATCTTTAATAGAGAAAAAGAAAAGTCACACCCATTTTTGGAGAGGATTTTAGAAGCTGACCCTCGAGTGCGTGAAGCTTATGACGCATACGGCAGAAGAAACATCGCAAACACCACAACAGCTCCCGCAGGCTCTGTGTCTGTTTTATCACAGACTACATCTGGAATTGAGCCGGCTTTTATGCTCCATTACACTCGTCGTAAAAAGCTTACCGGTCAAGACGCGGACGCTCGAATTGATTTCGTAGACGATTCAGGTGACAAGTGGCAGGAGTACGCAGTTTATCATCATGGATTTAAGCAGTGGATGGATTCAACAGACTCTGATTGTGAATGGGAAAAAGATGACCCAGAAGTTGCAGTCTCTCATAGTCCGTATGCCGGCGCTACTGCCAATGAAATTGATTGGGTAGCAAAAGTAAAGATGCAAGCTGCAGCTCAGAAATGGGTGTGCCACGCAATCTCGAACACCACAAATCTTCCTTCAGATGTTGATATAGAAACAGTCAAGCAAGTTTATATGACAGGATGGGAGCTTGGCTGTAAAGGGGTGACGGTTTATAGGGACGGCAGCAGAGCCGGAGTTTTAGTAGCCTCCGAGACCACCGACGAAGATCCCAGGGAAGCAGGCGAAATTATCACAAGGTCAGCTCCAAAACGACCAGAAGAGATGGAATGCGAAATTCACCAAGCGAATATTAAGGGAGAAGCATGGACAATTCTAGTTGGCCTGCTTGAAGGTAAACCTTATGAAGTCATTGGGGGTCTTTCAGAATACGTTGAGATCCCTAAAAAGCATCAGTCTGGTAGAATTCGCCGTCGACCTCGAAAATCAATGCCATCGAAATATGACTTGGTGGTCGGCACGAATGGCGACGAATTCATAATAAAAGATGTCGTGAAGGTTTTTGATAACCCTAACCATTCTGCTTTTACAAGAACAATTTCACTTGCTCTACGTCATGGTGTTCCAGTACAGTATATGGTAGAGCAGCTTCATAAAGATAAAGACGCTGACTTGTTTAGCTTTTCAAAAGTGATAGCAAGGTGCTTAAAGAAATACATCGCTGATGGCACAAAAGCGAGTAATGGAGTTTTTGAAACAGCATGCTGCGACAGTCCTAACATAGTATATCAGGAAGGATGTGCAACTTGTATGAATTGCGGCATGGCAAAGTGTGGCTAAAAGGAGAAAATAACAATGCATTGGACCACAAGTATCGACCCAAAAATAAAAGAGATAGAGCTTCGAAAGCAGCCAATCATCATTAGAGTCAATAAATTCGACGAATCTTCTGCTAAGAAATTTGCTCAAGAAGTCGCACAAGCTCATAACACAGGTCAAAAGGTTATCCCTGTCGTGATCGACTCCTATGGCGGTCAAGTTTATAGTTTGATGTCTATGATCGCCGCGATAAAGCACGCAGAGCTACCAGTTGCTACGATTATAGAAGGAAAAGCTATGTCATGTGGAGCTATTCTTTTTTCTTTTGGAGAACAAGGGATGCGCTTTATGGATACCGACGCGACGTTGATGATTCATGATGTGTCTAGCATGGCTTGGGGAAAGGTCGAAGAAGTCAAAGTTAGTGCTGAAGAAACAGATCGCTTGAACAAGATCGTGTATAAGATGATGGCACAGAATTGCGGCAAAAAAGATGATTATTTTTTGAAGATAGTACATAAGAAGGGGCATGCCGACTGGTTTTTAGACGCTGAAGAAGCTAAAAAGCACGGTATGGTAAACCACGTAAGGGTTCCGAAATTTAATATTAAGGTCAGTGTTGATTTAGATTTTGAATAAACTTTACAGTATGAGGTGAAACATGGACAAGGACTTTTACAATAAATCTAGTTCAGACAGTCTAGGTTGGGAGCCGTCTTGGTTCGGTTGCAGCGAGTTTGATTTTGAGCTTGTAAAAGCAGTGCAAAAATGGCAAAAGTCAGTTGGGCTAACTGCTGACGGATTAGTCGGTCCAATGACATATAGAAGGATCTGGACACAGCGAGAAGCAGACATTTCAGATCACGAGCCCAAAAAGCACGTGTATGGTACAGGTGATAAGCACATCGTTCATAACGGAAACTTTATACCTATTGAGTGGGATAAAGTCATTTTATGGGATGATCGAGACGGCTTCAAGGCAAAAAAGGGGTGCTATACGGATTTCTCAGGTAAAGAAGACAGAAAGCCCACGATGTTTGTTAACCATTGGGATGTCTGCCTTAGCGCTGAGTCTTGTGCGAAAGTGCTTAATAAGAGAGGCATATCTGTTCATTTTCTTATAGACAATGATGGGACGATCTTTCAAATGTTAGACACTCAACACAAGGCTTGGCACGCAGGAATCCCAAGATATGAGGGTGGTAACACAAAGGGGATTGGGGTAGAGATTAGTAACGCGTATTATCCGAAATAT
>Ga0163179_10001009_pt1 | contig 20148 bp, 17 predicted proteins | sample AtlANTMetagenome_FD_109643 | JGI IMG/M metagenome (GOLD analysis project Ga0163179, IMG submission 109643) | Marine eukaryotic phytoplankton communities from the Atlantic Ocean - Atlantic ANT 2 Metagenome | ecosystem: Environmental > Aquatic > Marine > Oceanic | place: North Atlantic Ocean... | reverse complement strand
TATTTCCAAAGTTTGTATTATGCTTAAAAGATTGCATTGCTAAATAAATAGCTTGCATTAAATGTGACTGAGATCTTAAATATCCTCTATGTCCAAACAATCCTTGTAGCTGCTCTCTGACATCCATAGCAGTCCTCTCATAGTCATTAAGATTTCTACCAATACCTCCAATCTTTGCACCAGCATTTTTTTGCATAGGAAGCAAAACTGCTCTTACATTGTTACCAATAGCAACTCTCATAAATGTTTTTATTCCTAAAAATATAGAGTTTCTAAATGCTGAAACAAGGTTTTGTTGAGTCATTGAGCCTTTTGGATATTGCTCAAAAGTTTTGTTTAAATGCCTCATAATCCTTGTACCATTAACCTTGTCATTAAGATATGGGTTTACTTCTGCTAATAGCTGTAAAACTTCTCTTGCTTTATCGTTAGGTTCTCCGCTAAAAATACTTTCATAGGTATCTTCATCTAGAACTTTTTTAAGAATATTAGTACCTTGAGCTAAACTTCCCTCAAAAGTTTCTCTGTTTAATCCAATAGGACGTTCTGCCTCTGGAGTCATTTCAGCTTTAGAACCAATGATTTTATTTGCTTTGTTTATTTCTGGAATATATATAATATCTCCATCAAGTCCTAAGTCTGATCCTTTTAACCTAATACCATCTACTCCTAATTCTGCAATATATTCATTGATTGCTTTCTTTTGTGTCTTATTTAAAGATCGATTAAAGTTAACATTAACTCCTCTATCTTGTAATATCTGCTTTAACCCAATACCAGCATCTACCAAGTCAGAAATATTTGTATCTTTTAAATCTCCAGTAAGAACATTATCTCCAGCTACAGAGCTAGGTTTTATATCAGAAGTAAAGTAAGCACCAGAACCTAAACCTTCATCTGTTTGTTTTAGTCCATTATTCATTGCGTCTTGTACGGATCCAATTTCTCCTTTCATTGTTATATTTTTTTCTGGACTCATTACGTTTATAGTTATCTGTTCGCCATTAAAATCTACTGGCCTACCCATCATTTGTAATCTTTGTCCAGATGCTCTTCCCCATGTAGCGTAAGCAGTATTTAATTTTGCTGAGTTTTCAAATGTTGCAACTAAAAATTGTGCATTTTGTGGAGAAGGATCTAGTTCATAGTTTTTAGCAGCGACAGCATACATGTCTGTAGTACCATCCCTCATTAGACGAACAGCAGCAAAAGAAGATAAATCTTTCATAGCCATCATGTCGCCTTTAGTAGCCTGTCTAAATATTTTTATAACTTCATCTACATTTCCATCAACATCATCTATTAATTGCATTGCTAATTTATTTAATTCGCTTAACTTGACTGCTGGTATCTCTGGAAACTCTGCATTAGGTGTCATTAAAGCATCAACTGTTTTGTCCATAGCTTGATTAATTGCTTTATTTGCTGCAATAAATTCTGTATTTGTAGTTGGTATAAAATACTTTGAACCTTTTGTTTCCCACTTTCTATTTACTAAAGGACGCAAAACATTAGACATCATCTCTTCGAGAGTAATACTGCCATCAGTTAAGGCTTCTAAGTTATCTTTAAATAAATTATTTAGTTCAACAGGATCTGCTTCAAACATAGCGTCTTTATTAGCAAATTTTGCAAATTGTGATTCAAACTGGCTTGCTGCATTTAGTCCTCTTGATTGTATTTTTCCTGAGAACGAATCATCAAATAAATCTTGCCATGTTTGGAATCCTTTTCCTTGCAAGAAGTTTTTGACTCTTATAACCATGTTTTCAATCTTGTCTAAAACTTTACCCCATTTGCCGATTTTCTTTTCGTATAAAGATTTAGCAGATTGATAACCTGACGCTGCGACTGATATAACTTCTTCCATACCTAATGGTTCTTTACCATTTAAACCAAGAATTTTGTCATGTTCTTTTGGTTTTGTAAGAGCAGCAAGCTCTCTTAACTGTGGCAATGCAGCCTCAAGTAATTCTTTTTCTTGCTTAGTAAAATATCTTTTAAATAACCTGTGGAACGCTTCGTGATATGCAGTTTGAGTAAGAGCATCAAATGAGGCAAAGTCTTGTCCATGAACCATTGATAAAACTATTAAATCTTTTACTGGGTCTTTTCCAGCTTTATAAAAACCTCTTGCTTGCATTTTTGTTCCAACAGGAACACCGTATTCTTTTGCAGCTTTTTTTCCAGTTACACCCATAATAGGATCAGAAACTAATTTAAAATCTATGCCAGATATTTTTTCTATCTCTTGCATTAAACCTTGCACTTTAGATCTTTGATAACCAGCTATAGCCAATTGAATTTCATCAGCCCCAAGCTCTCCTCCTTCTCCCTCAATAAGCTCGTAATAATCTCCTTCTCTTGGTTCTAAAAGATCTTCTTCTGTAGGTTTCTTAGGGTTATTAACATCTCTATATTCTTGGTTAATTTTCTTATCTAAATCTTTTTTAGCTTTATCTACTCTTCCAGAAACTATATCTTCTGGATCTATTTCATAACTATATCTTCCATCTATATCTTTTATTTCAGTATCTAAGTCTGAAAGAACACGCATTAATTTACTAGAAAAATAATTTTCTGTAGGTTCAATAGTAAGATTTCCAGCTTTTAATTCTGTAATTATTTCTTGGTATCTAGTCATTATCTGGTTATTTGTTAAACCTAAATCGCTTAACAAGTCCACATATTTATAATGAGATTTACTTTTCTTAGAAGATCCATTTGCTATTTGTTTGGCAACTGTATATATAGCTATATCTAAATCACTTATAAAATCTATAACTTCATTGTTATATCTAGGAGAAGGTTTGCCATAGTAAAAACGATTATAACCTTTACCTTGATTATCAACCAAACCTTCAAGCTCTACTCCATACTGAGTAAATGTAAAATTATCAATTTTATGTGCTTCATCAAGGTTATATCCTTTTTTAGTTTTGTAGTCTCCTCTTTTTTTCTTAAAATCAATTGATTCCTTTAACTCTTCTATTTCTTTTATTCGTTTCTTTTCTTCTCTATTTGCAATAGATTCTTCTCTCATATTATTAGCTACAGGCTCAACTTTTCTATTTTTTAAAGCATTAACTAAAGACATATGTTTAGAGTGAAGCTCAAGTCGCCCATCTACATATTTCGCACGTTCTATATCAGCAGCCTCTCTTGCTGCCATTAACTTATCTAGCTCTGTTTCAGCAGCATTTGGATCAAGTTCAATAAGCTTACCTTGTTTGCCTTTACCTTCTAGCAGATCTATTATCTGTTTATCTAACTCTTCATATACTGCATTTGCTTTTTCATATTTTGGCTTCTTAGCCTGTATATTGCTTATTTGTTTTGACGTTAACCTAAACCTTTCTGTTCTTGTTACTGCATCTTGTAATTCAAAATTGCTTAACCTGTCTACTTTGCCTTTACTATCTACTGCTAAAAATAATAACTTTTGATCTGAACCTTCAAAGTATTCTGGAAATACTCTTGCTTTTGGATTAGTTATTAAAGGAGTTAATGCTTTGCCCTCTATATTACTTGGGTTATTAGTAACCTTACCTTTATTTTTTAATTGCTTAGTTACACTTTTTTGTTGTAGTTCTTCTAACTGTTCAAACTCTTCTTTAAATTTTGGCTCTTCTTTCATAATTTCTATATCTTCTTGTTTAAACGTCACTTGTTTAGACTCATCTTCTATTTGCTTTAGCTTGTCCATTTTTTTCCTATCTATCTCTTGCATAATGTCTACAGCTTCGGACTTTTTAAACAAAGGTGCTTGTTCTAATTGCAATGCATCTTGTATTCTTTCTAAATTAGCTTCAACTAATTTTTTAACATTACGTCCTTTAACCTGTGCAGCTAATTCTTTTATTATCTGTGTTGTTTCTCCTCCAGATGCAGCAACAGCATTAAACAAATCATTTGTTTTAGAAGCTTCGACTAAAGCATTTTGTGTATTTTCTAAATCTATTTTATTTCCAGCTACAGTTTCGACTCCAGCTTTTTTATCTTTTGTACCGACAGCCTTTAATCTAATAAAAGTTTTCTTTAGTTGAGAAGAAATTTCTGCTCTAATTTCTAATAGTTGTTTTGCATTTGTTGATTTTAAATAATCAGCAAACAAAGGAATTACACCATCTTCGGGAGGCATATCGACAGCTTCAGATGCCATTAAAATCGCTTGTTTAATTTTCTCTATTGAAGGGTTGCTTTTATCTATAGCTTTAAAAACATCGCTAATAGCAGTAAACGAAATAGGTTGAGAACCGTAAGCTAATCCCTTTTGTAAACCTATATCTCCTCGTAATAATTTATCAAAAAGATGGTCAGGTAATCTTGCTAACTGCATGCCTTCTATAACTATTCTTTGCTTTAAACTCATCCCCATCTCAGCTAAAGCTCTAGGAGATTCGTTTCTTATAATCTTAGCTACGTCAGTTACAGCAATAGCTCCTTTTTGGTCGTAGTTAAAAGAATTGACGTTAATAATTGCAGCTTGTGTCTGTGCAGCTTTAGCGTTTGGTGCTTCTATTGTTTGGACGTTAACAGAATCAATGCCAGATTTCTTTGCTAAATCTATTCTGTTGTGACCATCAATCACATATAGTTTGCCTGCTGGCCCAAGTTCTCCATCAACATCTTTCCATACGCTTACTACACCAGCAAATTTAGGGTCAAATTCTGTTTGGTCTGCTAGTGATCCACTTACTCCAGACTTATTAAACTTACCTGATTCTTTTATTTGAAAAATATCTGGACGTATGACAAGATCATTTGGATTCATTTGAAATACTTCTAAAGGAGTCTTAGGTCTGTTAGCACTTGTTACACCAATCTTGTCGTATGCAGTTTTGCTTTGATCTGGACGTACTTGATTATTTAAAGTTAATACTTCGACTAATTTTGTTTCTGACTTAGCAGTATTATTAATTGATTTTACAAATGAGTTTTTTTGTTTTTCTGCTTTTTCTTCTGCTGCTTTTAATTTTTCTTCAAGCTCTTGCACTTTAGCTTTTTCATCAGCAAGCTCAGTATAAAATTCTGTCTTCTCCCTACCTTCGTTATTTGACTTTCTTTCGGTGTCTCGTATTTTATCTTTTTCAAGTTGCAACTGAGTGTCTTTAGTAACAGCAAGGTTTTTATTTTTTACACTTTTAGCCTGTATATCATCTATTTCTATTTTTATTTCATCTATCTCTCTATAAGTAAATCCTAAACTTTCAGCTATTTTTTTAACAATTTGAGTATCAGCTAAATATTCTGCAACAGGGTCAATTAAAAGTTTTTCAGCATCATCTACAAAAGTTTTTAAATTTTGCGTATTATATTGTAATTGCAACTTATGTCTATTTGGCCCTGTAAATCTATTAGCTTTTCTTTGTGCGTTTTCAATAAACTTTGCAGTTTCATCCATTAAAACTTTTCCATCTCCTTTTACTATTCCACTAAAAACTCTAGTTATTGGTTCCCTTATAGGTTTAGATCCAACACCAACACCGCCCATACCTATCCCAAACAATGGGCCTAACAAAAATTCTGATACAATCATTGATTTTAGTTTTGCCTTAAAAAATCCATCATCTACACGATTTTCATAATCTAAAAAATCAGGAAGAATAAAATCTAAACCATAGTCAGCATATGGATCTCCTACAAATGATTCCGCAATAGCACCAGCACCAGCCCCTTTTATGCTTTCTTTAAATACAAATTTAGAAGCTACTTTAACTCCTTTTCCAAGTTTAGTTTTTCCAAGAAGATCTTTTGAAATAAGATTATAAAAATTTCTAAACGCTGGGCTACTAGCTTTTAATTTTGCAAGCCCTGTTTTAACTGCGACTACTTCTCCCGCTGGAGTAGGCTCTGCCATAATCCCCGCTGCTATAGCAAAAAAAGGTATGCTATTTCCTAAGAAATTAGTTGCGCCATCAGCAAACCATCTGCCAGTATTTTGCTCTGGATAACCACCACTTAGCTCAGTTAGAGAAGGTATTCCAAAAAGTGTGTAATCAACACCTCTTGCTTGATCTTCTGGAGCAATAGCATCAAACTGTTTAAAATTATTAACTTGTCCTTTAGATGATGCAACAGCATCAAGAAGACTCATTGATTTTCCGTCTTCTCCAAAACCTAATTCTTCGAAGAAATCTGTCCAGCTTCTGTTTTCTATCCCTTTTTTTATTGCTTTAAACTGTAAAACACCCGCACTTGCTACATCTCCTGTTATATATTCTGCTAAAAAAGCTGGCATATCTCCTCTCAAAACATTCTGTGTTGTATTAAATAAGTTTTGAGTAACACCTATTCCAGCCCTGTCGACCATTCTTGAAAAATCTCCAAGACTATTTCTCCAATGCATCTTTCCTCTTAGATGTTCTGGAGCGTATTCAATATTAAAAATATTGCCATGAGTTTTTGTATCTATTTTTCCTTCTGCTAAACCTTTTAAATATTGTTCTTTGTTTGATTCTCTAGTAATAATTGTGTCGTCTGACTCTACGTTTGTAATCTCTTCATTAAAATCATTATCTTCTTCATTAAATATCTTGGTTTTATTTCTATCTGAGTCAACATCTATTGTTGTATCGTAGTTAGGCTTATAGCTACTAAAATTAAACAGACTTTCTTCTTCTTCTTCTATTACTTCGGTATTAACTGAATTTTCTTCGTCCATCTAGGTTTTATACCATATTAACTTTAATCATACAATTTTACACTAATTAGTCAATTTATTTAGTTAATACTTCTTCCCAATGTTTTCTTCTTTGTTCTTGGGTCATATTTTTCATTTGTTTTATTTCTTCAAGAGGTATTTTTTTCATAGGTATTCCAGCTTTAGTTAATTGGTCTATTAAAAATTTGTCAATAGTATAGGTTCCATTTGTTCCTTTAATTTTATATAAATTCTTTTCAATCATAGTCCAACCTTCTGGCATATCTTCTCCTGACATCCAAGACAAAAGCAAACCAGAAGGTTTATTTGAATCAAAACCATTACCTACTAAAGCTTTTTTAGTAAAAATAGGTTGATCGGGAGAATTGACGTACGAACTAAAAGTAGATGTATCTATCAATATTCCATTTGCATCAACATTGTCTTTGTTGTAACCAGTATCTCTTACAAGCTTTTTAAGTGTGTTTTTATAATCTCCACTACCAAACAAGGGAGATGTATTAGGTTTTTTCCTACCTTCTATAAAACGTCCACGATCCCATCTTTTATTTATTTCATTTAATACATAATTATTTCGTTCATCTATATCGTTAGGAAAAGCTGCATTAGCTTGTTCAACAATTTCACTAACTTCTTTCTGTATAGAAGGCAAAGCAGAATTAAAAACAGTTTTTCTATCAAAATTTTCATTTAACCTTTCTTCTTTATCTGCATAAGTATTAAACAAACTTTTTACAAGATCATTTCCAATTTTAGTTATAGATCTAAAATCTTGTTTGCCAGAGTTAACTAAATTACTGTTAACGATTCTTAAATCTTCTGTTAATTTTGGAAGTCCTTTATAGTGATCTTTAAATAGTTCCAAATCTTTTTTAAACAATGCTTCTTCTGCGTTAGTCATACTGCCAGTAAGCAAATCATAACTTCTAGATATAAGACTATTTTTTTCGTCATCATATTCAAGCGCTTCAAGATTATATTTTACGTCAGCAAGGCTTGAATTATAAGCTTTATTTATTGCCTTAATTTTTTCTTGTCGGTTAGGGTCGTCAGCTTTAATTCCTTCTATTAATTGATCTCTTTCTATTTGTAATGCTGTAATAGCTTTTTGAACAAAAACATTACCAAATGTGTCATCACTTCCACCCCCAATTACATCTGTAAACAAAGTACCCTTACCACTTTCTGATGGTTGATTTAAAGTTTTTCTAAAAACCCCTTCGTAACTAGCTGTTTGTGAATCTTCTTTTCTTTTATTTGTTTGTAAATTTTTTTGTTCTGTCTGACCAATAAGAAAATTTAATTGTGCTTCCCCTCCGATACCATCTATTAACCTTAATTTTTTATTTAAAACACCTTCTTTGTTAACTCTTTCTTCCAAAGGCCCAATCATTAAAGGAAATATTTGATCTTCTTTTCCTATATTTTTTCCTAAGAACATAGTTTCTATAATTTCTCTAGGATTATGAAAACCAGCTTCTGATAAATAATATTGGGTTTGTGCGATCACATTTGATATAAATTCAACTTGTTCTTTTCTGCTAAACAAATGAGTATTTTTTAAAAAATCAATATCAGAATTTAATGATGTTATTAAATTTGCTACATCAAAAGTATTTCCTTCGCTTTTTAAATTTTGCAATGCAGTCGTTACACTATTCATTGACGAAGTAATTATTTTATCTTTTTGTTTATTTATAAAAACTTTATCTTGTGCTTGCCTTGAGTTATGTAATGCGTTAGAAACTATAGGTTGCACATTTTTTAACTCAAAAGCACTTAGTTGAACTCCTCCATAAACGTAATCATTAAAAGCTTGTATATATCTTGCGTCTTTAGAATCTAAATCACTAACTCTTATTTCTTTTAATTCCCCTTCTTTGTCAGTTATATCTCCATTTAAATCTGTATCTGGAACAAGAAGGGTTTGTGAATAACTAGGCCATGACATTGCTCTGTTAATAACTACTCTTTCCCTGTCTTGAGATAGTAAAACTTCTCCAAGATTTCTTCTTTTGTTTATTTGTCTAATTAATTTTTCGTTATCTAATATCTGTTGCTTATCTTTATCGGTAATTATTTCTTTATTTTTTAATCGTTCTGTATCTTTTTCTATTTTGCCTATATAAATTTCTAATTTTTTAACAGGACTATTACCTTCTCCAAACCTGTTAATAATATTAAATGCGATAGCTTCGTTTTCTTTACGCTTAGATTCATTGAGTTTGCTTATTGCTGTAACACTTTGGTTAACTGTATTAGCAAAATCAGTAAATGCATCTGCATATCTACCGGCATCTTGTGGAGCAGCATTTTCTATGATTCCAGCCATGCTTGGCAATTCTAATTGTGGGATCTGGGTTAACGCTGCTGGAGTAACAGCAGACTCTCCATACCATCTTGCATTTAATACTTTTGGTTCTTCTATTTTGGTACTACCAGTAGAAGGGCTAACATTTATTCCATCAAGTGATACTTGTTTAGCTTGACCTCTTTTCTTAGGGTCTTCGTTTTTACCAAGACTTAAGCCTTTTGTTGAAGTAGCCATTTATAACCCCGCAGCGTCTGCTGCTGCATAAGTATTGAAGCCACCAACAACAGCACTACCCATTCCCAACAAGTAAGGCCCAAAGGAAGGTTTAGGTATATCCAAAGGTTTAACAGGATCAAGTACTGTCCTTTTAAGATAAGTTGCTGTTTGACCTCTCCTACTTGCACGATTGGCCTGTGCATCAAGACGTTGCGACTGCGTTCCAGCAAGACCAAACGCTGTATTTCGATTCGTTATAAAGTCTGCTGCTGCTTGGGTTCGTTTTATATCCGCAATCAAAGTCCATGCGTTTGTTCCTAATCCTCTTAGTGCTGCAACTTCTCCTTTCTTTTCTAAATATGTTCGACCTGTTGCAGTCTTTTCTTGTGCTGATTTCTCCATCTGTTGCATCTGGTTCATAGTAATTGAAGTGCTATCTCTTTCATATTGCAAGTCTGCTAAATAATTACTATGTGCTATTGCATCTTGATTCATTTGTTTCTTTACATCTTCAGTCATTCGATTTGACTGTGCCTGTAAAAGATTACTTTGATGAGTTAAATTTTGTTGTGCGTTTTGGTATTCAACATTTGTTTTTGCTTGTTGATAAGACGCAAACTGTCCAGCAACTCCTAAGACTCCTGAAACAACACCTAACGTAATAGCATCACACATAATTAATTCTTTACAAATTCGTAAAAAGGTCGACCTTCTTTACCAAATGTAGCGTGTTTCTTAATGATTGAGAAACCCATCCATTTAATCCATTTTATATGAGTTGTATTTCTTTCATCAACATAGTTATATAAAAGTGGATAATTGCAATGAAACTTTTGTAATTCTATTGGAGAATACCTTAAGAAATCTCTTACATCTTTATAATCATCCGTCATAGTTTTATGACCTAACATCCAAATCCTTCCAACTTTTGGAGAACAAGGCACTACTCCATACATTCCCATTAAATTACCTTTTCTTCCAACCATAGTCATACAAGGTTTACTATTGAAAAAACAATAAAACAATGCTTCTTTAGGTTGAGAACCAGAATAAGCAAGCACTTCTGCTTTGTCTTCTAACCTCATATTTGCTGCAAGTTCTATAACATCAGAAAGTATTGACTTTCGCCAAATAAACTTTCCTATAATCGTCTTGCTCTTGTGTGTAGCCATCCTTCCCATTCTGATGATTGGATACGACAGGGTAGTGGACTATCGCTTAAAATTTCAACTTTAGTGTCGTTATTATGGGCCATTACTGGCACTCTAAATTTACCCGCTAAGAAAGGTGCTTGACCAAGTGCTGGAGGATTTTGACCAACAATAAATCCATTATAAGGGTAAGTAAAAGGATCTCTACCTCTTGGTGTTACTTTAATTTTAAATGCAGAAGTATCATCAAAAACAAATGTCCAAGTTCTTATCTGTAATCGAGGCCCAGCAACTACCGCAACACCACCACCTGTTGGCTGTTCTTTTAAATACGGAGTACTAAATTCATAAGTCATATCGTATTTTTCGCCTATAAAAAACTTTGCGTTAGTTAAATCTCCTAGTACAGTCATAGTTCCGTTACCATTAAAACCAGACTGCGTAGCTCCAGTTAAAGTCTCAGCACTTGGAACTTTTACTTCTCCATGCTGAATTGTATTACCAGCAACATCTCTACCAACAACAACTTGGATTCCAGCAGTAGCAGTTGGATAAGGTAAAGATATAACTGACTGAACACCAGCACCACCTTGATTAATTACATTAATGTGGCATTTAGTTTCATCTATCTTTCTATCTAATAAAATTTCTAATTCACTTCCTGTATCAGTTGATTCTGGACGTAATGAGCATTTTTCTAAATAAACTCCATCCGAATATTGAATAACAAAGTAAACATCACTATCTACAATAGAAGCTCCAAGCATAGTCTTAGCTCCTTTAACTTCCCAAAAAGACCAAGAAGATTGCAGCTTAGAGTCTTCTTCATAAAAGAACTTATAAAAATAAATACGTTTAGGTTCATCTTTGCTTATAGCTACAATAGTTTCTTCTGATGCAGAACTAATTAAAGTTGTTATGTTTTTAGGAATATATCTTGGAACTGCTGACGAAACTTCTTCTGATACTGGAACAGATGCAGTAACATCTTGTAAATAAAAATCACGCAACCCGCTAAATTCTCCTTTAGGTACAGAAAAATAAACAGTTCGCCCAGCAGCAATAGGATCAACTGTTGGCTCTGTTTCGTATGTAGTCATTGCTGTAATAGTGGCAGTCTTAGGAGTTAAAGCACCACCAATAGTTGAAGCTCCAGCGTCTAATCTAAACTGACCATGCCGACTAAATAACAATAGTGTATTAGCAAAAGCCAAGCTAGACGTTAAGAAATGAATCTCAGTACCACCTGTTACTAAATCAATAGGATCGCTGTCAACAATAGTTTGTACTGTCTCAGGGAAAAATCTGTCGTAACTATCAGCAGCACTCATTATTACGTTTTCATCTGCTAAAAAAATTAATCTATTCCTAAAACTATTAATGTTATTAATCGTAGTACCCACAAAAGTAGGAGTAGGTGCAGTTGCTAAGTCTCCCGCAATTCTAGGCGACCAATCAAATTGTTTAAATTCAAAATTACCAGTAGCTGCATCACGAATTAAGACATAAGGCATTGTTGACTTGTTGAATTTATATGGTTCTAAAGGGCCAACTGTTTCTCTCCAGATGCCAAAACCAAAACCTGTACCATTAGAAGTTTCAAACTTAACGTAATAATCATCTAGCCTTGTAGTTTTAGATCCTTGCACTTTAATAACAAATCCGTCTTCACATAAAGTAGGCAAGTCACTAATAGTATCTATTGCTCCTTTAATTGCTTTTGTATAAGTTCCAGCTTTTGTATCGCTACTTTCTAAAACAAAATCAGTTCCATCTTGTTTTTCAATTCTAATAATGTATTGATCTACAGTAAATGTCCAACCACTAGACAAAGCAGTTGCTAATTGATTTTTTAGATCTGTAGCAATCGTACCCGAATTTGGTAATGCTCCCCCAGCAGCAGCGGTTGTATGAGATGCAGTTGCTAAAGTACTACTTCCATTAGCACTTTTTATTTTTATTTCGTAAGTCGTAGAATAATCAGCAGCTTTTATAAATACAATACCTTTTGCTGATACATCAGGAGACAGTTCATTAAACCTACAATTACCGCTAGTACTTGCAGACGCTCCAACTAACGTAAATTGATTAGCATTAACAACAGTTGCAACGTATGTGCCATCAACACTAGATCCTGTTTCAAAATCTATTTGTATTTTTACTCCAGAGGTCAATCCATGAGCGTTAGAATTAACAGTTATTGCTGTACCTGATTGCGTGTAAGTACCCGCATGATCCATCGTTACAACTTTTTCTCTGTTAACTATGAACGTATAGTCAGCAACTGACGCAACTCTAAATTTATCTGTTGGCTCTGCTGTATTAGTAATATCTAAATAGTCAGTTCCGTTAGGTGTTGTAATTGTTTGAGAACTACCATCTAAATTAAATACGTCTATAGCACCATCTCTAATCATTATTAGATATTGGATAGTTCCATCTCTATCTACAATCTCAACAAAAGGTTTACCAGTACCAGCAGAACCTGATATTAACTTTGCTAAATGATTAAAAGGAGGACGCTTAGTTAATCCTTCTACTGGAGAAGATAAGCAATTTATAACTGATTCTGCTTGTGAAGCTAGTCTTAATGCTGGAGGTTGTTGACTAACCCCATTAATCATATTGGGAATAGTACTACTAATTAATGCCATAGTTATCTCTGCATAACATTAATAGGTTTAAATCCAAGTACAGGATGAGTTCTTCGAGCATGACCTCTTAACATACTATGTTCACTTAAGGTTGTCTCTTCTTCAATAAATTGTGATCTAGCTTCTTGTTCTAATACTAAATTTATTTCTGTTAAATCTTTACTACCAATCATATTTTCCTGTAATTCTCTACCAGCTTTAGTCATTATGTAAAGTCTAGCGTGTTCTGGTAAGTCATCCCAATCAAGAATGATAGTCATGTCTCCTTTTAAATCTTCTGTAAAAACATAAGTATTGTTTTTTCTGTCGTATAATCTATCTCCACGTTGCACAACATCAATATTGTTGTACTCATAAGGATCAATAACAATTCTACTGACGTTAGTACCAACTGAAATGTGATTAGTTGTAGAGTCTCTAGTCAAATCCATTTGATAATCAGTATTAAAAGACCATCCTTCTACTTGTACTTTGCGACTAACACTATCTAAAGTTGTTTCCGCTAAGTTACCTAAACCAAGAAGACCTTGCAAAGAGTTTAATGGACTCTCGCCCATCATTTGCAAAGCCTTATTGACTGCTTGAAGTTTTGATGTTCTTGCAAGTACCATTTATTTTTTAGTTCCTTTTTTTGGGGGACGACCTTTTTTAGTTCCGTATGTGCCAGTACCTTTAGGAGACATAATAATAAGGGAGTAAAGTTACTCCCCTATATTATCTACTTATGAGTTGCTTGCATATACTTCAATAGCACAGTCAGGACGTAATACACCCGTTCCGTGAACCATCGAACCAACCATAAATGTACCTTGATACATTGCAGAAACGTCATTGCCTGTTTGCTGCATCTTAAGATCCATTAACTTAACTGTTCCAACTGCATCTGGAGTAAATGCCAAACCAATGTTATCTGTATAGTTAGCATGGTATGTGTTGTTTTCTCCAGTTACTTGAGATCTGTTTGTCTTAGGTAAGTGATTAGATTTAATAATCGAAATACCAGCAACCTTAAGAACTGTACCTTCTGAATACGCTCCAGAACCGCCCCAATCTCTGTTAAGAACATCGGTTGTTTGAGCAAGCTTATAGTAGTTTGCTGGATCTAAAGCAAAGTATCTGTTGTTTTCTGGAATGTTGTTAACATCAAATGTTTCAGCAACAGTCCACATAGCAGCTACAAGATCAGCACCAGTAACAGCAGCTACAGCAGCAGCGGTGTTAGCTGTACCAGATTTAAGAATCTTAACTCTTGTACCACCAGCTAAATCTGTGTTGAAGTTTGTACCAGTTCTAGCAGCTTGAGCTATTACAGCAGCTACGTTTTGGTCAAAGCGATAGGCTAAAGCATTTCCCATCTCTTCTGTATATTTTGACCTCACATCATAGTGATTCATAGCTTCTTCGATGTCCGCTAGGAATACATTAGATACAAGTTTGTCATCAATATTTATGGTAGCTTCAGCGTGTTTGATAGCTGAACCAGTAAGTTGCTCGCCCACCGCATGGTAGCTAGTACTAGCGAGTCCAATAATTGGAAATTGTGCTGATTTTCCCGATTGAATCGTTCTAATCGTATGCAATGGCTCGAATATTGTAGCCTTTCTAAATGCAGAAAGTACTTCTCCGCTCCAAACTTTTAAAAATAAATCTTTGTAGCCAGTACCTGTATTGTTAACCAGACCTAGCCTACTTGGGCTGAAATTAGCCATAGGAAATTGAAAGAAAATTGGATTTAACCAACCTTATTTCACTTAGTCTGATTCCCCTCAAGGATGCTATGTGTAATAAATAAGTGTAAGGTTGTTTTAATACTATCAAAAAATGGACAAATATCTACCGCATCTCCCAGAAATAGATGTATTAGTACCGCCTAGAACAATTTTTTATCCACCTGTGGCAGAGATTCCATATTTAGATCCAGTTCTTTTGCCGAGTTTGGAACAAGTTGAATCGGGTCTGGGAGATCAGGGATCTTCTGCTGAAGAAGAAACATCATCTTCAACGGAGGTAGGATCAGGACTAGAGCCAGAGACAATACCGACAATCCCGCCAAACACCAAAGACCTTTTATCAACTGAAGAACCTGTAGCTACGTTTAATATACCATTTTTTAATTATGAATTTCCAGTACCAGCCCCAGAAGTCATTGCGTCCTCTGTAATCGCTGCTGGAACTGCGTCAGTAGTAAGCGTGGCAGGGGGTGTTGCTATGCAAAGTGTCTTAGCTTTTATCAAGAAAACATTTAAGAAAATGTTTACTAAGGTTCTGAAGAAAGAGGTAAAGGATCTGCAAACAAAGAAGGATTAGCTTTTACATAACTTCGTATATTGATTACATCATTACAGATGTATGCGAACTTAGACTTAGGATTTATCATGTAGCCTGATGCGTGTAACTGACTACATTTCAAAACACGAACTAGCTGCTTATCATGCACTTGCTTGTCTAGTTCTTCTATGGCTAACTCTAGCTTTACTTTGGCTAACTCCGAACACGTTTCGTTATTAGTTCCGAGTGGGATCATAATTGACATCTGAAATCCCCAACCTTCATTGATACTGTAAGTCTCACTACTAGGATTCTCTGCATCATTACCTGTATAGAATGGAGTGATTGCCATAGTAGGTTGGCTACATACTAAATTTCCAAACTGCTGTTTACCTGTCATTCCATTATTGATATTCATATTCTGATTGATAATACTAGAATTACCAATTGCATTTGGTTGAGCTTGGACAGTTGTATCGCCTTCGGCTTTTGCTTTACTGACTAAAGACAGACAAAGAAGTGATAACGCTAGTAGTCGTAATCGCATCATTCTGAGTTATTGTTTCTAGTTTAGTTCCTGACGCTCTGGTAGTTATAGCTAACGACCAATCAGAAGTTACAGTTTTAGGAGTAAAAACTGCATCTGCATGAGCTATACCACCACTAGAAGCACTTGTAACTTCTATATTTGATGCTTCCCAAGTGTTTAGAGCAGATCCAAATTTTTCTGTCACTATGCTGCGAGTTATAGTCTGAGTAGTATTTTCAGTTCTATTAGATGAGCCAGTAGTCCAAGTAGGGACTCCATTTGCGTAACAAGGTGCAATTAAAAATAAACCTAGTAAGAGTAATTTCTTCATGGGTTTGGTGTTTTCTCTTTATTATCCACAATTTTAGGTGCTTTGCCATTTCCGTTACTGTTACCCTTCTTACCAATAGACAAACCCAAAGAAGCGGTACTTGCCGAAAAAATCGAAGCTATAAATGTGGGGTCAAAATCTACAATCTTTTTGCCATTAGGCGGTTCCCAGTATGAAAGGGTTAATAAACCAGCCGACCACAAAAGTATAGAAACTTTGACAATAGTTTCGACTTTGCTTGTCTCTTGTTCTTCCATAAGGATCGCATTATACTACCTATATAGTAACCATAACATCTTAAAATGATTAGTCTAGTTCGCCCAATTATCTTTGCTTTCTTAAAAAGCAAGTCTGTATCTATTTTAGTTTGCGATATTTTAGAAGCGTTAGCAAAGCTTAGTGAAAATAAGCTAGATGACCTTGCTGTTGCTAAAGTAAAAGAGATGTTATTGGAAAACAAGTAATGTGTGGTGCTGGATTTACTTCTAAAGAAGAAGACAATGTTAAAACTCAAGAATCTGCTGAAAGAAAAAAAGATGCTGAAAACGTAGGTATTTTACAAAGAGGTATTAACAGAATATTAGATCCAAATGTTATGCCTGATTACGTTAATCCAAATGCAAAAAAAGAACATCAAGATCGCATTAAAAATAATTCAAGTTATAACTAATTAAACAGGTTGAGTAGGAAAAACTGATACACAATCGACAGGGAATTGTAGCATCTCCCAGTCAGATGCACCCATAGCCGATTCCCAAGCGTGAACTTGATCGTAAGCAACAACGACTGTTTGAAATCCACCAATATTTTTGTGACCTAAATCTCCGCAATAAGTTCTTGGTATTCTTATACACCAAGCTCTTGGCCTTAAAAATTTTTTTTCGTTTTCTTTAGCGTTAGTGTCCTGTAACACGATTCCATTTTCCTGTTGTGGATGAATGTCCAAGCTTTTCAAGCGGGATACCCAAGACCTGTGCATCCAATGCTCCTTCAAGATCCCCTCTGTGAGCAGCCATTTCCAAATCCCACAACTCCATTTCACGATCTTTGATTGCCCTATCTTCATCTATTGCTAATGATTCATTCCAATATTCCACCGCTCCAGCTAAAGAGTCAAGTCTGTCATCATTTTGTAAACAATTCCTATCGACTGTTATGTGAGTCATTTGATGAAATAATTGATAACCTAAAGCCTTATCGACAGAATCTTCATCTCTAGGTTTTGCATCATTTTCAATAACCGACCTATTAATAATTAATCTATGCTGGTTCATTACTGGTTCTAGTGCATTTATTATTCTTCTTTCTTTTTGTACGTTGCTTCGATTAGTTTCTATAGTGCAAGGGTAAATTTTTCGTAGATATGGCTGTAATAAACTTTCCATCATGCCTTGACCAAACTGATCCTCTAGAAGTATTAAGTTAACTTTGTTTCTTTTACAAGCTTCAGCTATTCCTGTTAGTACTGTTTCTGTATAACCTTCACAAAACGAGCCAACTTCTAAAACAAATAGATTTCCGTTTAGATGTGCGACAATACTGTACGCTGTTTCATCGACACCCTTACCTGATGGGTCAATGTAAGCCACCACACTTGTAAAAGGAATCCAATCGCCATGTAAAAACGCTGGTCTATGGTAATAATCTGCACTAAATCCTACTGCTGGTAAGTCTGTTAACCTATATTCTGCACCAGATGACCATACAACCTTCTCAGGTGCATGATCTTTTACTTCCATTACGACTAAATCAGCTAATCTAAGAGGAAATCGTTGTAAGTCAGACAACGTTGTATCTAATTGAAACTGCAAAGTAAACTGTGACCGACCATAACTAGCTTCTCTTTCTAGTAAATCCATTTCAGAGAATCTATCTGGATCAGTTGGTTGGCCTGATAACGTCTTTGACAGGCTAAGAATCATCGGAGCTAGGGCATCTCCATACTTTTCTGGCTTCTTAGGGTATCTGCTAGTCCAGATGCGACAGTCATAACCCCTCATTCTTAACTTGTTGTATATACTTTCTTCTGTTTGTGGCGTTCCTAAGAACATTATCTCGCCATCTGGCTTAAGAATAGCGTTAAACTCTCCACAACATTGCAGTAACTTCTCTCTCATACCTACAGTCCATGCTGTATTCGGTACTTCGCAGTCATCAGCAAGTATTAAATCAGCACGACTACCAGTTAATTGACCAAATATACCTACACTTTTTACACTAGCTGACTGATCGGGTATAGATGGACGTACATCAAACCTGTTACTAGCAGATCTTTGCTCGTTTTTATCTGGTTCTAAGCATTTTAATACTGGCATCTCCTGTATTATCCTTAAACAAAACTGAGCGAAGTCATCAGCCCTAGTCTTCGAGGCCGACACTACCATAATTTTCTTTTGTGGATCGTTTCTTAGTAACCATAAGACGTAAGCTGCTGCCATCCACGACTTTCCTACCCCTCTAAACGCTTCAATTATCCTTCTCTTCTGCCCTGTTTGCATATATTCTGCTATATCTAACTGAACAGTAGTTGGATCTGGTAACTGTAAGTGCCTCCATACCAACACTAAAAAATATCTAAAATCTTTATCGTAAGGTTCTGGTAGTCCTTGCCATTCTGACTTCTTCATTACGCACTACGCTTCTTTAATTCGATAACATTCTCTATATCAGGTAACGACCTAGCTAAATCTCCAAATGGAGTGTCCTCTACAGGCTGGGCTGTTATCTGATTATCCTTTAGAAACTGTCGTATTACATTTAAATCTGCTGTACTTGCCTCCCCACTATCCAATATCTCCCCTAATGCTCCAGCTAGTCCAGCATGTAAATCACTTAATACTTCGTTTGTGTCTTTTTTTGCCATAAGTTTTAATTAATGAGGCCCAACCCACTACAGAAAAGCCCCATTTATTAGCCATTATATCTACGGTGAGGTAAAAATTGACTGCTTTGCGGGGTTAGTCAAAATATAATGGCTTGCCTTCAATATAACACCTCTACAATCCCTGTCTACCACTAGCTCTCCACAATAGAAGAGGGTATCCTCTCCCTTACTATTAGTTTCTATTAGTTATCTACTCGGATATTTACAGTTTTTGGTGGAAAAATTTGAGTGGTTGTACGTCTATGGAAATTCTGTAAAATCCCCCATCGGCTTTTTTAATATTTTTTTAGAATCGGGCCTGTATTGTGTCCAATTATTAATTATTGTCCAATAGATCACCATAAAATAAGGCTATGACTAGCTGGTAGTACTGTCATATGGACAGCACTTCACTTATTATTGTCGGTTCTGGTGCTTATTTGGTTTTAATTTATGTATAAATCACACATAGGACGCAAGATTAATTGCAAACGAACTGTTTATCCTTTATATTTAAATGGATCAATCTGGACTCTTTGCGGATTCTGGTGCGATCTATTAACAACTCACTAGATTATTTATTATGTCAGTATCAATTGATTCATGCACAGGTTGGAAGGTTGGCACTTGTCGAGCTTCAGTAAATCAATTAGTTAAACTATTTGGTCAACCAGTACGAAATCATGGAGGAGACGGAAAAGTTCCTTATGAATGGAAAATAGGCTTTTTAAATGTTTCTATTTATCCGTTTAAATTTGAACCTACCGATGGTTTAAAAGATTACGACTTTTCGATTGGTGGCACTTCTGGAGGTCAAGTAATAGCATTACAAGCTTTCTTGGATCATGTAGCTACTTCTAATATATGGGCCGAGAATGGCGATTCTTGCCCAGCTATTGGTATCGAGGTAACAAGCTTATGAATTACATATGTTTTACCAGAGACTGGTGGATTGATAACTTCAAGGACGGATGGCCCAATAATTTGGAGCCATTTGGAGCTGGAGAAAAAACCACTAGGGCCAAGTTCGAAACAGAACAAGAAGCTAGAGACTTTGCTAAAAATTGGAATGCAACCCACGATGCGGGCAGATATTCCAATAAGTGCGAATTTGAAAGCATTTAAACAGGCTACAAGGCCAGCGAAATTATCTTTGCT
>Ga0163179_10001006_pt1 | contig 20206 bp, 14 predicted proteins | sample AtlANTMetagenome_FD_109643 | JGI IMG/M metagenome (GOLD analysis project Ga0163179, IMG submission 109643) | Marine eukaryotic phytoplankton communities from the Atlantic Ocean - Atlantic ANT 2 Metagenome | ecosystem: Environmental > Aquatic > Marine > Oceanic | place: North Atlantic Ocean... | reverse complement strand
GACTTGGTGGACAATACCTCGGCCAGGTGGAACTGCACGGAAATTGTCGAGGCTCTGTTGGCCCCATTTTAGGAATTGATAACGTTCCATGTTACGCTCATACTCAATTTCCAAATTACGCTCTCGGGCATCGGCGAATAAACCGGAGACATCCACTTGAACCGAATGATCGATGACCAAATCAACGGGTACTTGTGGATTGACTTTTTGAGGATCTCCACCCAACGCTACCATTGCATCGCGTAGGGCTGCGATATCGACGACAGCAGGGACACCTGTGAAATCTTGCAATATCACGCGAGAGGGCATGAAGGGGATCTCGGCAGGGGTTTGTGTGGGTGACCAAGCCGCGATTCTCTCGACGTCATCTTGAGTCACTAGAAATCCATCACATTTGCGCAATGCAGCTTCTAGTAGAACACGGATGGTACACGGTAATTTGGCCAGGTTACAGAGGCCAGTGGCTTCCAAGGCATGTAGGTTGGCAAACTGTCCAAGTTCGCCATTGGACATGTCAAAAGTGTCGGATGCCGAAAAGGGGTCGATACTCGCCATGAATAGGCGACCTAGCGGACCTCCTTGAACGTCACTCTCGGAAATTTAGTGGTTTCAACTCAAACTGTATCTTCAACGGCGGTCCGGATAATGTCTACAGAAATCAGTGTAACATCATTCACTGGCTTGTCTTGAGCACCCGTTGGAACCTCACTAATCGAAGTCACGTGATTGCAGCCGCTGGTGATACTTCCGAATACGGTATGTACACCGTCGAGATGATCTGGTGAGCTGTCTTCTGGAATGAGGAAGAATTGGCTCCCACCTGTATTCGGGTTGCTAGTTTTAGCCATTGAAATCGTGCAAGAATCGTGGACAAGGCCGTTGTCGGCCTCGTCAGGGACAGTGTATTGCGATTCATAATTGCAAGGATTTTGTTGTTCGTTTCCATCACAATATCCGTAGAATTCAGCTGCATACCCCCCAGAACCATCTTGATTTTGGAAATCCCCGCCTTGAATCATGAAATTATCAATGATTCTGTGGAAAATCACGTTATTGTATTCACCACGTTCTGCCAACTTGACGAAGTTATCGACATGAATCGGTGCTGCTTCGGAATCTAAACCAATCACGATATCAACGGTAATCGCATTGAATGAATTTTGAGGAGTATAAGATACGGTAAGTGTGGCTTCGTAGTCGTATTGCTGTTGTTCGCCGGCAAGATATTCTGGAATGACTTTGAGAGATACCAGTGACATTCCAATAACGATGATGATGCTGACGATCCCCACGAAAGTAGGCGCTCCATCATCGATGAAGACATTCATGCCACCTGCACGAATCCCAAGACCATCCATCTCTGATCGAAGACTGTTCAAATTTCGACGTGCTGTTTTGTCGTTTGGATTTGATTTCAAAGCGTTTTCGTAATGAGTTACGGCTTCCTGAAACAAACGCTTGTTATTGTTCGATTGACGAGCCTGTACTGTCTTGGCCTCAGCCGCCAATCTCCAGGTCTTAGGCTCCTTTGCATCGGAGTCAATTTCCCTCAGAATCTCAAGCGCTTCATCTGGATTTCCGAGATTGATTTGCATTTCTGCTTTGACCCAGCCCTGCTCGATTTTCTTGGTCACCATGCTCCGCCGAGTCGGGTCTCATTGAAAACCGCAACGGAAGTTTGAATAAAACAAAAAATAGAGCTCAAGAGGGCATTTTCTTTTACTTAATCAGCAGACTGCGTTGATATCAAAGTACTTTCAATAGAAGCCGATTCAGGAGCAATGCCTATTATCGGTACGACTCGGGACAGATTCACGCGCAAGGGGCTTAGCCCCCCGGGACAGGAGACAAAGTCACCAATGACATACATCGTCAATGATTTTCAGATCAACATCGCGACTGCCAACGGGACAGGTTCGCAATCTGCGAATCTGATTCTGTTGCATACCATGTTCAATATGGGCGTCCCAGTTAGTGGCAAGAATCTATTTCCAAGCAATATTTCAGGTCTACCAACATGGTACGTACTTCGTGTAAGTGACCATGGCTATCAGGCCCCCGGTGATCGCACCAACATTCAGATTCTGATGAATAAAGCAACATGGGAACAGGATATTGCAGATTGTTTGCCAAATACGCTAATCATTTACAATGAAAATGTGAAAATGCCAGTTGAGCGTGATGACTGCATAGTGATTGGATTACCAATGACAAAAATGGCACGTGGCTTGAATCCAAAATTGGCAAAAATGATTGCCAATATGGTTTACGTAGGTGTTCTGGCCGAAGTATTAGGACTTGATGATGGAGCCTTAGATGAAGCGCTTACTAACCAATTTAGAGGTAAGTCGAAAGCGATTGAACTCAATTTGGAGGCGGTTGACCTCGGTCGTAATTTCGTAAAAGAAAATGTTGTTGTCGATTCGATTCCATTTCGGATTGAATCAAGAGAACGGGATGAAAACAAATTCTTGGTCGAAGGAAATGAAGCTGTAGCATTGGGTTGCCATTATGGTGGTGTCGGTTTACTTTCATGGTACCCCATCACACCGAGTAGCAGTTTGGCTGAAGGTGTCATTGCATACATCCCTGAATTGCGTGAAAATGAAGATGGTGAGCAATATTGCGCGGTAGTTCAGGCTGAAGATGAACTAGCGGCCGTGGGAATGGTCGTTGGCGGCGGATGGGCTGGAGTTCGGGCCATGACTGCAACCAGTGGACCCGGTATATCACTGATGTCTGAGTTCATCGGTTTGGCATACTTTGCAGAAATTCCAGGTGTCATTTGGGATGTCAATCGAGTAGGCCCTTCAACTGGACTACCTACTCGAACCCAGCAAGGCGATTTGACTATGCTTTACGAAGCAAGTCATGGTGATACGATTCACCCTGTTCTGATTCCTGGAAATATGGAGGAATGCTTCGAATTTGGCTGGCGAGCTTTTGATGTCGCTGAGCGAATGCAAACTCTTGTCTTTGGATTTAGTGATCTAGACTTGGGCATGAATCGCTGGGCATGTAATGGATTTGAGTATCCCGATGTGCCAATGGATCGTGGTAAAGTTATTCGAACCCAAGAAGAAATGGATGCAATCGCAAACTATGGTCGTTACCGAGATGTCGATGGAGATGGGATTCCTTATCGTACGTTACCTGGTTCTGGATTAGATCCAATTCTGTACCGAGGAACGGGACATGATGAAGATGGAGTTTATTCTGAGAAGCCCGATGTTTACAGAAAACTGGTCATGAGGCTAAAGCGAAAGGTCGAAAATGCCCGAACCTGGTTACCGCAACCTATCCTGAAGGAGGAGAAGGAGAAACAATTGGGAATCATTTACTACGGTTCGATGGAGAATTCTATCCAAGAAATTGATGATATACTTGAATCTGAAATTGGTCAGAAAGTCAGCCAATGTCGAGTTCGTGCTCTACCAATCTCTCCAGTCGTTGAAGATTTTATTCGTAGTCATGAGACTGTAATTGTGCTAGAAATCAATCGTGATGCTCAGATGTATGGAATATTGCGAAGAGAATTACCTAATGAGTTGATTCCAAAGGTCCACAGTGCAGCCTTCTCTGACGGCATGCCTCCGAGAGCAAGGAAATATGCAGAATTGATTAAGGAAGTTCTTGAAGGAGTGGATAATTGATGAAGCTCAACGTGATTGATTTACCCAAAGACGACTACAAAGGTGGCCCATCCACTCTTTGTCCCGGATGTGGCCATGATCAGATTAGCAATGTCATCATTAACGCAGCATGGGAAAATGGAGTTCGTCCGGAAAAACTGGCGAAAATGAGTGGGATTGGTTGTAGCAGCAAAACTCCTGCCTACTTTTTGGGCCAATCACATGGATTCAATACTGTCCATGGTAGAATGCCCACAGTAACCACTGGAGCTGCGATGGGTAACCGTGACTTGACATTCTTGGCTGTCTCAGGTGATGGTGACTCAGCAAGTATCGGAATCGGTCACTTCATTCACGCTGTTCGTCGGAATTTGGACATGGTCTATGTTCTCGAAAACAACGGTGTATATGGGCTGACCAAGGGGCAGTATAGTGCAACTGCAGTAAAGGGTAGTAAGAAGAAAAAGGGCCCTGTGAACAAACAGCAACCGATTGATTTGTGTAAATTAGCCATTAACCTAGGATGCACTTTTGTAGCGCGCTCATTCTCCGGTTCTCGAAAGCAACTCACCGCATTGATGAGGGCTGCAATGAGTCACAAGGGGTTCGCATTCATCGATGTGATTTCTCCGTGTGTGACATTCAACAACAATGAAGAAAGTCTCCAGTCTTACACCTATGTCAAAGACAATGATGTTGAATTGCATGCTTACGACTACATCCCACACAGATTACCGATTGAAGAAGTGGATATTCCTGAGGGCCAATTCAACGATATCACGCTTTTCGATGGTAGTATTTTGCGATTGGAAACATTGGGTTCGGATCATGACCCGAACGACGCGATGGCTGCCCTGACCGCACTGCATACTGCTGAAGCGGAAAATAAGCACGTTACTGGACTATTGTATTTCGATCCAACACAAGCCACTGCGGTGGAAGAACAAAACTTGGTTCAAACCCCGCTTAGTGAAGTCGATGATGAGATCATGCGACCCAGTTCTGCCAGTCTGGACACATTGAATGCACGTTTCCGAGGCAAGGCTTGAGACATAGCCCCCCATGCGCAAACCGTGCGCAACCTTGCTATATTGCTGATTTTAATCCTCTTAGCCCCGCTTGTACAGGGGCAAGATTTGGGTGAAACACTGCAAGAATGTCCAGGTACATTGACTGGAAGTACACAGCCGCAGCAAATCCATCTTCAAACCACAGATGATTCAACATCGATGGTCGTCATGTGGGCCACTGAAGGACGTTCAACGGGTGAAGTCGAGTGGAATGGGCAAACCGCCTCAAGCATGGATTATTGCTACAACCACGATATGGCCTTCCACATGGCAAAGATGACCGATTTGACTCCGGGTGAAGAAGTCACATATCGCGTGGGGAGTGGTGGTTCCTGGTCCGATGAATACACCTTTACTCCGATTGACCCATCCGTCAAACAGTTTGAATGGATTTCAATTGCCGATCATGGAGATTCCTCCGAAGGAATGGATGTCTCCGAGGCCATCATCGCAGATTCTGATGCGCGCCTAGTGACAATTTCAGGAGATATTTCCTATGCTGATGGAGAACAATCTGCATGGGACGATTGGTTCAATGTTCAACAAGATAGCATGGCTGTGATTCCTTGGATTACCGGCGTGGGCAATCACGAAAATGAACCTGGCTACGGATTTACCCCATATGAGCATCGATTTGATTCGGATGGGCAAATTGAATCTGAAACGTTCTGGTACAGTCGACAAATTCCCGGCGTACACATGATCTTCATGTCGACAGAGCATGATTACGATTCAGGAAGTACCCAATTCGCATGGCTTGAACAAGAACTGGCATCTGTCAATCGTGATGTTACACCTTTCGTGATTGTCTATGGGCACAGCCCAATGTATTCGAGCAATAGTTACCATGGTTCTGAGGTTGAATTACGTACGGCTGTTGAGCAATTGTATGTAGACAATGGAGTCGATTTGGTCATTGCTGGACACGATCATTTCTACGAACGGACTTGGCCCGTCTCTGCGGAAGTCGTGATGGATAACGGAAATGGATTCGACCGATTTGCACGGGGAGAGGCACCCATCCATCTGGTGATTGGAATGGCCGGACGTTCAGCCTACGAAGAGTTGGATGAACCTCAACCCGAATGGAGTGCCTACAGAGAAAACAGCACCTATGGATGGACACGGTGGGTGTATGATGGAAATGCACGAGAAATTTCGATGACATTCTACAGAATAGATGGAACCATTGGAGATGAATTTACGCTGCAAGAAACTTCGCTGGGAAGTGATTCTGAGGAAGGAATCCTCGGGGTACCTGGATTTGGCTCAATACTGCCAATTGTGGCCATGTTTGGGGCTGCGTTACAGCGGTTGCGTTGAAATATGGGCGGCCAATCGGAGGCTTGCTTAGGCCCTTGGTGTAGCGGTCCATCATATGGGGTTCTGGATCCCATGACCCTGGTTCGAATCCGGGAGGGCCTACTTCTCAAGTGGATGAGAACAGGCCACTACAATATGTGCCACAGAACTACTCAACACAATACGGACAGGAAACTGCTGGAACATATAGTGGTGAATCCAATTCCTGTTCAGTCAATGGTTCTCGACAAGCAAAGCAAACCTCTGCACCCGTGACATTCATTTCAGGGTCCACTGCCACACGTCTGTCAAATACAAAGCAATCACCATTCCAATGTGCACCGCCCACCTCTTCGAAGTAACCGAGTACACCACCCTCCAGTTGTCTTACATCTTGGAACCCTTGCTTAAGCATCAGAGCGCTGGCTTTCTCGCAGCGAATCCCCCCTGTGCAAAACATGACCACCGTCTTCTCCTTGTCCAAACTGGTATTTTTGACCGCATCTGGAAAGGTTCGAAAGGTGCTGATATCAAAGTCGACTGCATTTTCAAATGTCCCAATCCGGATTTCGTAATCATTGCGTGTATCGAGTACTGTGATATCTCGACCTTCATCTAGCCACTGTTTGAACTCGGTTGGAGAAATCGGGTCACCGGTATACTCTGAAGGGCGAATTTCATCCATCCCCATCGAGATAATTTCATTCTTGAGACGAACGTTCATACGACGGAAGGCCAATTTCTCACTGTGTGAAATTTTCAGTGGAATGTCGACAAATCGGTCGTCACTTTCCAAATACTCTAGGAAACCATCAATCCCTGGTTGGTCTCCACAAAGGAAGAAGTTAATTCCTTCAGTACTGAGCAGGATAGTACCTAGCAAGCGGTTTGCTTCACACGCCTCACGGAATGGCTCGCGCAATTCATCACGATCTGGTAAATCGACGAAACGATAGCCCGCAATGTTGACGAATGAATCCATCTCAATCCTCATCCGTTTGCCAATCGGGCTCCTGAGCATCCTGCTTGGCCCAAAGGACATCATCGATTCGCAAAACGGAAATTGCAGCCTCGGTAGCTCCGGCAATCGCGTGACGGGTTACAGTCAGCGGCTCTGTGACTGCCGCTTCACTCATGTCACTGGCCTGACCGGTATTGACATCCAGACCCTGCCAATCCGAATCGTTCTCAGTTTGGGCAGCTGTGATTCGAAGTAACTCATCAATGGGATCAAGCCCTGCATTTTCAGCCAGGATGCGAGGAATTGATTCTAAGGCGGCTGCAAAGCCCTCAATGGCCATTTGTTCTCGTCCAGGAATGGTTTCAGCATGACGTCGCAATCGACGAGCCAAGGCGATTTGTGTGGCACCACCACCGGGCAACAATTGAGGTTCACGAACCAATTGGCAAGCAACGCCCAGTGCGTCGTCAAAGGCCCGCTCCGCCTCATCCAATCGCATTTGAGTCGAGCCTCGAATCAAAACGGTCACACCTTTGCTTTGTGAGCCTTCAATGATGGTGTGTTCTACACCTTGCCACTTTTTCTCACGAATGGATTCGAACCGTCCGACATCGTCTTCTTGAAGTTCTTCAAAATTGTACACTGGTCTAGCACCTGTTGCTCGACAAAGATGCTCAATTTCGGGGCGTTCAACTCTACGATACGCCAAGATACCCGCAGCAGAGAGCATGGCATGTGCTTCCTCTTCTATTCCATCTCTGGCAACTAAGCAATCGATATCGGCGACCTTCAAGGCGTCAATTTTCGATTGCAACTCTGCACGAGCACGAGCGTGGAATTCATCGATTGCTCCGAGATTGGTAATCTTCAGACTTGCTTCGATTTCCGGCTTACGGTGTTCCATCCCACCATCCAAGATGAGAATCCGACCCGATTGATTCTTCATTTTCATCTCGCGATGTAATCGAGATTTGACCAAGACGATGCCAGGGACTAATTCACTGTCCTTGATGGAACCGCTGCGCTCGGTGATGACACGAACGTGCTCAGGATCTCCTGAACCAGTTGCTTGGGCAGCATCATGTGCCAATTTCGAGAGGATGTTTTGCATGCCGACATCCCCTTTGCCAGCCAAACTGGTTTTGACCGAAGCAAGTGAAGCCGTTTCATCCGCATCACGAGAAATTTCAGAAAGCGCTTGGTCGATAACAGGGCCACTCATTCTGTACCCACTGCAAATGATGGTGGGGTGAACACCGCGATCAACCAACTCGAGTGCATTTACCAGTAATTCAGCGGTCAGGATAACTGTTGAGGTCGTTCCGTCTCGGACTTCATCATCCTGAGCTCGAGAGGTTGAAATCAGCATTTTTGCGGTTGGATGCTCGACCTTCGCAGTTTCCAACACAGTGACTCCATCATTGGTGACAAGGGTAGATCCATCGGTACCAACAAGTAACTTGTCAAGGCCTTTTGGCCCCAGAGTACTGCGAACGGCATCGGCCAAAGCGACTGCTGCAGCGACGTTGTTTCTGAGAGCCTGTCGTCCTACAACACGCTCGGTGTCCGCCAAGACCTTGTCTTGTTCCTGCTGCACCATTACCTTCGCCACCCGCAACCACATCTTGAATCCGACGCCTTGCAATGCTTCATATAGGACTAGATTGTGCCACTATACAACCGCGAGTTAAGTAGTGGGTGAAAATCATGGTGCAAGACGACTGGGAAAATCAAATTCTGAAGCAAATGGTGGAGATGTTCCGCTCCATGGGCCTTGATGTTAGCGAGAAAGAATTGTCCCGGATGATGAGTGACATTCAATCCAAATTTGAGAAGATGGGAATTGACCCAGAAAAGATTAGTTCAGGGGATTTGAAAATCAACCTACAAGGTGATTTCGGAAATCTTGGCGAAATGCTCGGCAAGGGAGGTATGCCCGACCTTAACGAGATGTTCGCAAACATGGGTGTTGATGTCAAAATGGGACAAAATGAGCCTGAACCCGTTGAAATTCAAGTCGAGGAAACGGACGAAGAGGATGGAATCAAGGCGGTTCCGGTTGCCGACATCTATGTTGATGGTAGTTCGATGAACATTACAATCGATATCTCACGTCATGATGAATTAGAGGATTCCGAGTTGGAACTCAACCTCACTGGAGGCGGTTCAACATTACAACTGATGCGAACGACACAGATGCGCCCCCTACAGCGCTTTGAATTGCCCAAGGCAGCTGAAAGCGTGGATGGTTGGGAACTAAATAACGGCATCCTTGACATTACACTCACCTTGCGTGATCAAACAGAATCAACAACCCCTGAAGGAGGAAATTGAAATGGCGAAAATACCTGTAATTGGAATTGACTTAGGAACGACAAACAGCTGTGTGGCAACGATTGAAGGAGGCGAAGCGATGGTCATCGCCAACGCCGAAGGTGCTCGAACTACACCCAGTGTGGTCGCGTTTGCCAAAGATGGCGAGCGACTTGTGGGTGTGACGGCGAAACGCCAAGCTGTAACCAACAATGAGCGGACATTCATGTCTGTCAAGCGTGAGATGGGAACAAACTGGAAAGAAGGTGTTGACGAAAGTGAATACACTCCCCAGGAGATTTCTGCGTTTATCCTACAAAAACTGAAGGCGGATGCCGAGGCCTATCTTGGTCAAGAAGTCAAGCAGGCCGTCATTACATGCCCTGCTTACTTCACTGATGCTCAACGCAAAGCCACCAAAGATGCTGGTCGAATTGCGGGTCTTGAAGTTCTACGAATCATCAACGAACCGACCGCAGCCGCACTAGCATATGGTGTGGACAAAGAAGATGATCAAACCATCCTTGTTTTCGATCTCGGCGGTGGTACATTCGATGTCTCTGTCCTCGAAATCTATCAGGTTGATGATCAGCCGCAAATCGAAGTCAAGGCGACTGCTGGAAATAACCGATTGGGTGGAGATGATTTCGACGAGCGTGTCATTCATTGGTGTGTCTCTGAATTCAAGAAAAGTAGTGGTATCGACCTGTCAGGCGACGGCCAAGCAATGAGTCGATTGAAAGAGGCTGCTGAGAAGGCTAAGATTGAACTGAGCGGTACACAAACCAGCCACATTAATCTGCCCTTCATCACAATGAAGGATGGGAATCCCGAGCACCTTGATCTCAACCTCTCCCGTGCTCAATTTGATGATTTGACCGCAGATCTGGTAGAAGCAACCATGGGACCAACCCGTCGAGCCATGAAGGATGCTGGTGTCAAGCCAGGAGATGTTGACAAGATTCTCTTGGTCGGTGGGAGTACTCGTATTCCTGCGGTTCAAGCTGCCATCGAAAAAGAGGCTGGGAAGGCACCATTCAAGGGTATCAATCCTGATGAAGCCGTGGCCATGGGTGCTGCACTTCAAGCTGGTATCATCGTCGGTGATGAAGGCGTCACAGATGTGTTGCTACTCGACGTCACACCACTCAGCTTGGGAATCGAGACTCTCGGTGGTGTCGCCACCCCAATGATTGAGCGAAACACCACCATTCCGACCCGACGATCAGAAGTGTTCAGTACAGCTGCTGACAATCAACCTGCCGTAGAAGTCCACGTTCTACAAGGTGAGCGAAAGTTCGCCAAGGACAATGTGACTTTGGGGAAATTCTTCCTAGAGGGTATCCCTCAGGCTCCACGTGGCATCCCCAAGATTGAGGTCACATTTGACATCGATGCAAACGGAATCGTGAGCGTCTCCGCTAAGGATATGGGGACCGGTAAGGAACAATCAATTCGAATTGAGAGTGCGACCAGCCTCTCAGAAGACGAAATTCAACAAAAGATCTCTGAGGCTGAACAATTTGCAGCTGAGGATGAAGAGCGTCAAAAGAAGGTCGAATTGCGCAATACTGCGGACAATATTGTCTACCAAACTCGACGGACTCTCAAGGAAGCTGGAGACAAACTCGAAGGTGAAGATACCTCTGGTGTTGAAGATAAATTAACCGAACTTGAGGCTATGATTCGAACCGATGACGGACCTGTATCTGACGATGATCTCGATGAAGAGGCCATTCAGGCCAAGGTCCAAGAGCTGGAAGAAGCCATGCACGGAATCTCAGCTAAGTTGTACGAAGCTGCTGCCGCAAACATGGCCGAAGAAGACGGGGGAGACCACACTGGATTTGATGCTGCGGAAGATGTCGTCGATGCCGACTTTGAGGTCGTAGACGAAGACGATGACTGAATCACTCAGTAATCAAACGATGCAAAGTTCGCACATGGATTCCAGTTGCACCATGGGCTACCATGGCGTTGGTCGAAGCACCCCAGGCTGTCCCTGCAATGTCTAGGTGGGCCCATGGAATCTGTTCACCATCTCTCTCCTGAACAAATTGCTTGAGGAAACCAGCGGCGGTACAAGCGCCACCCCAGCGCCCTTTGCCAAGATTTTGTACATCAGCAATCTTAGAGCCGGTCATTTCCTTCTCAAAGGCTGGTAACAATGGCATGGGCCAGGCTATTTCGTCTTCGGCATTACCCGCAGCATGAATTCGAGCAGACAACGAATCATCATTCGACCAAAGTCCACTGGCTTCATGTCCCAAAGCGACCACACATGCACCCGTAAGTGTCGCTAGATCAACGATGTATGATGGGTTGAGTTCGCCGGCTTTCCACAATCCATCGGATAGAACATTTCGTCCTTCAGCATCGGTGTTGAGTACTTCGATGGTCTTTCCAGAATAGGTGTTGATGATATCACCAGGCCGGTAAGCACCTGCGCTTGGCATGTTCTCGGCCATACAGGTAATTCCATTGACGCGACCTGTGTATCCACTTTCATACAAAGCGACAAACAGTCCGAAAACCGTTGCTGAACCATGCATATCGAACTTCATGTCCCACATACCCGCGGAGGGTTTGATGGAAATACCTCCAGTGTCGAAGGTGATCCCCTTGCCGACAATGCAGGGTACTTGCTTGTTCTTGTCTGCAGTGGGATTGAGTCGGAAAAAGACCATGCAAGGCTTTCTTTCACTGCCTTTACCGACCGCAATCACACCGTGCATTCCTTCTTTTTGTAGACGAGCGTAATCCCAAATTTCAACCTCAACATTGGCTTTTCCTTTGGCCCAATCTGTTGCGCGTTTCGCATATTCTTCCGGATACATGACATTGGCGGGTTCATTGCCCAAATCACGTGCAGTGTGAACTCCTTTGGAAATCGCAATTGAACTTGAAACCGCTGAGCTAAGGGCAACTTGATGTCGAGCACTCGCTTGGCAATCTAGACTCCAATCTCCTTCAACATCATCCTCGTCCTTCTGTAGATACTTGTCAAAATCATAATCTCGAAGAATCATACCTTCTGCAAACAGAGACATCATCGAAGTCGTCCATCCAGTGGTGAATCTTACTGTGATGTTTGTGCCATGGTCTTTGCCTAATGCTGCCAAGGTTTTGGCTCCACTATCTCGGCATTCTTTCTCACTAGGAGTCTGCCCCATACCGACCAAAACAACTTGGCAGCCCGAAGTCCAAACATGAAGATGCTTCCCATTTTTTCCTGAGAAAGAATCACTCGCAAGTGCATCATTAACCAAACTTCGCTGTGTTCTTGACAAACCGTTGAGGGCATTGTTTGGGGCTTTGTCAGTCCCTTGAAACAGCGGTAGAACCAGAATATCTCCAATCTTGCCAAATTCACTTACCTTTGCATCCATAGAATCACTGAACTTGCCGATTCAGTTCCGATATACAAAGCATTGTGTCGAAGAATCCGCATTTAGAGTTCGATTTTGTATATCTAAAACACAGAAATCAGCTCAAATCTTCATTTTTACGGATTCCCGCTAAACCAATCGCCAGGATTGCAAGCATCGGAGAGGCGAATGGCAGGAATCCTGAATCCTTAGAGTCAGAGATCTCAATAATCTCAGGAGGAATCGATTCATTGACCCATTTGCTGGCATCGATTACACGCTTTTGATAATACAACTCAAAGAAGCCTGTATTACTCATTGACAAATTCGATGCATCAAGAATAATCTGTGTGTTATTGGTGGCATTCACTCCAAATGTTTCCGATGTCCATCGGACTGCTCCATCATCAACGTAACGAACGGTTGCATTCGATGTGCTAGCACGACCCAAATTATCGACATCGATAGCAATGTTTCCATTTTCGACAACGAATGAATTGAGGGAAAGTCTTGCCCTCCAGTACCAAACATTGTCAATCAGGTATCGCATCACATCCATCTCTTCATCCAACCGATCTTCCAGGGATTCAAATGATCCTGGCACAAATTGCTCGTCATCAGTTTCGAAGGTGAAGGTGGGGAAACCCATCACACCGTAGCCATAATCGCGACTGGTTCCACAATTGGGATACAGTCCCTGGTTTGCATTTTGGATGGGGATGTCAGAGATGTTATCATGGACATCATCTCGAATGAAGTGGAAAAGTTCCCAGTCAGAGGGTTGTTCAGGCCATTTACCCCAAGGATAGAGAATAATCCAAACACCCGTGTGCATGGTGACATACAAATCTGCATCAGGAACTTCAGTATTCATGTAAATGGAGTTAGCATGGGTTTCGGCTTCACTGAATGCACTGCTCCCAGGTTGTGTAGTCGGGCAAGTATTCCAATAGTGGTCGTAATTTCTATTCAGATCTACTTGATTGATATTCCAGCGTGTATCGAAGTCATTTCCGTCAGGGTTGAGCATAATCAAGACGTGCACTTCTGAATTTTGCAAAACTCGAACCGCTTCCTCATTTCCTTCGTTCCATCCGTTGATGTACCATTTGGCTGACAGCCACGCGAGAGCTGTACCCAGATACTCATTGCCATGATGTCCACCATCGATATAGATGATTTCTTTCGGACCCCCATCGGCTTTGGTTTCCATTGACCAATCGGACAACTGAACCACCCAGAGGGTTTTTCCAAGCTCTGATTTACCTACGTCGAGCAAAATGACAATGTCAGAATTTTCATCGGCCCATTCATTGACTTCAAGGGTCATTGCAGCCCAGGTCATGTGAACGTGATTGTCTATTGGTTCTCCAGGCCATTCCTGCTCTGCAGTGACAAGAACTGGAGTCATCATCATGACCACGAGGAACACCGCAAGGCCGCGCATCACACCGTAGGTGTGGTGATGTGGATTTGAGATTATTCCTCTGCAGATGAGTGTATTTTGACAATCTTGAATGAAAAATATCTAACAAAATGATCAGAATTTGAAAATAAATTTTTCAATTGAGAAAATAAATTTCCAATTGAATTATTATGTAACAAATCTTTCCAATTCGGTTCTCTGTACTAAACAGAGTGTGGGGTTCACCGCCAAAAGTTGTTGATGAATATCATCAGCAATCACATTTGGGTCTGCGTCGCCGCAAGTGAAGCAGTCAACAGCTAAAATTCCATCATCTGCATAACAATGCGCACTGACATGACTTTCGTCGATTAAGACCACAGCAGCAAAACCTGGTGGGCTCTCTGTTCCATCAAACTCTGAAACGTGGGCGTGTACTTCACGAACATTTGAACGTTCAACTGCATTTTGAAGCACTGCCAACATCCATTGACCTTCGCCGGTAAATCCAGTGTAATCGAGTGTTACATGCCTCCCTTTTGCACTCATTGTTCATCCCTCAATAGACTGGCAAGATATGTCGATACGATTTTTGTTGCAAGCATGGCTGCAGTGAATTCAGTGACGTTATTGTTTGGATCAGGCACAATTTCGTTGATGTCTGCTCCAATCCATTTCGCATCACTCGCTGTCGCAATCTTTTCGATGATTTCGACGACCTGCCAATATGCGAGGCCGCCGGGAACGGGAGTGCCTGTTGTCGGGACGTAAGCAGGATCTAATCCATCCATGTCCAAAGTCAACCATACAGGGCCACTGATTCTTGACAATGTATCAAGCCATTTTCTCCAAGCTGCTTCGCCACCACATGGATTCAAAATATCGCGAGCAAACCAAGATTGGACCCGACCATCGTTGTCTGCGAATTCAATCTCTTCACGAGCAAAAGCTCGAATCCCAATCTGCAGAATCTGTCCAACGCCCAAATCCAATGATCGTCGGATTGCACATGCATGACTGAATGAATCGCCTTCCAACTCATCACGTAAATCAGCATGCGCATCGATTTGTACAATCGTCAAATCCTTGAGATTGATTCCCTCACTGACTGCACTAATGATTGCTGGCAACATTCCATGCTCGCCTCCGAGAATAACTGGAAATGATGATGTTAGGTACGGAGTGACATATTCACAAATTCCGGATAACTGCTCTTGCAAAGTCCCCCCTTCCCCATTCCAAGCCTCAGCCGTTCGAATTTGAAATCCACAGGGTAAATCCTCGGGCAATAATGCATCATACAATTCGACTTGAGCAGATGCCGCAATTGTGGCTTTGGGGCCCTCGTTACTCCCCTGACCGTACGAACTCGTCAGCTCATATGGAACCGAGAGAATGGCCACGTCAGGTGTACCTTGACCCTCTGGCAATCCGAGGAAATTCCCTTCAACAAACTCGGACACATACCAAACGCATCGAATCTAGCGTTTAACCGTGACGAAACCGCATGATGTAAGGTCCAAAGAAATCAAAATCGCCAACCGTTGAAATAGGTCAGCCCACTCCCATGTTACGTTGGGCGAGAAATGTTCTCGTCGCAGGGGGGACGATTATGGGCATGAGTTTGGCATCATTGACTACTGCAATACAGACCCATATTGACCCAGATATGGAAACCATTACCGCGGAGGGGATGGCCGAGCATGCTCTGGGATTCTTTGGGTTCTACGACAGAATCATTGACAATGCACTTGAACCCACGGATCGAAACTTGTTCTACATGTTCCAAGATTATGACCTTCTGACAACCGAATCAGAGGAAACCACTCTTTGGGATGGTCGGGAATGGCGAATTCATTATTGGAAATTCAAACCTGAGGCGATTAATGCGCTTCAGAAGCCGAAGAGGGTGATTGTCAATGATGATCCATACGCTGGTGTCTACGACGACGTGCCTGATGGATTGTGGCGAACCCTTTCTGACGACGATTACGAAGAACCATTGTTCTGAGATGCACACGCCGAGATTTGAACTCGGGTGGCATGGTTGGGAACCATGCATCATAACCGCTAGATCACGTGTGCTTAGAAACGGCGAGTTCGATATTGCCTTGTGCAATCAACGCCGGGAAACTGGTCTTCAGATTCACGGTAGACCGTTTTCAGGTTCTTGACGAAATTTTCGTCATCAACGAGTAGGATGAAATCTTTGATCCCTGGTTCTTCCTCGCCATCCAACCAACCGAGTAAAATTTCCATGGTCATGCGAGCCCCTTCACGGTGTGGATACGCATAGACACCCATCGAAAGAGGAGGGCAAACAATCGTGTCGATACCGCCGAGTGCTGTAACTTCGTCAAACATGGCTTCGTAGGCTTTGACGATCAACTCACGTCGTCCTTCGTCTTGACTGGGGCGACGGCAGTCTGGCCCCACGACGTGAATCAAGTGCTTTTGTGGTAAATCAAATCCAGATGTCGTTACCGCTGTCCCGACTGGGCAAGGTTGCAAATTCTGAGCACGTTGGACTTTTCCGATCTCGATGCAGGCCTCACGTAATTTTTCACCCGCAGCTGTGTGCATCTTTGCATCCAGTCCCTCACGACCAGCCAAGCGGTTGCTCGCGCATGTAACTCCCACTTCAGCCTCGTATCTAGTCAAATCTCCGGCAATGACGCGTAAGAGCGAATGACGGCATTGTCTAGCGATGATGGCATCGGGCATACATGGGGAGGGGGGGGCCGCCTGATTTATGCTCATCGCAAAAATACTGGTATTCGAATCGAAACGGTACCATAGGTACCGATTGTCACGATGCCGACATGGTGAAAAGTTGAGGGCAAGGGTGCCATTCTGTGCGCTCACGTCTGGCGATTGCCCTCGTATGTCTCTTCGCGCTGCAGAGTTGGTCCGCAGTTGCGCTTCCGGAGGAAGCAAAAGCGCATACAGATACCAGCGATGAGGGACCATTCAGAGATGTGGCTATACTCGAACCGTTTACATTTGATACCTACACTGATTACAGCGATGTTGCCGTCATAATCAACAATGAGAGTGAAGAGAGTCGAACCATTGGTACGGCATTTGCTCTGGCAAGAAATATCCCACCTGAACGTGTCCTGTTGTTAACCAACGAGAGTACACCAACAGGAGAAACCATCAATGCCAATCAATTTACACAATTCTTTGCAGAACCAATTTCTGAAATGATTGAAGATCGGAACTTGACTGAACTCAATGTCTTGGTGACCACAAAGGGCATTCCTCTTCGAGTCAATGGAGGCACAAATATCAGGGCTTCATTCGATTCTGAATTGGCCCTAATCAATGGAACATACGCCTCTGCAATATTTGGAGATTGGTATGTCGAATCGAATTATGGATTGGCTGCTGGAAATGAAATGAAACAATTCACTCGCGCCGAACAGGGTCATTACCTCGTAACCAGGTTGACTGGATATGATGTACAAACCGCACTGGGACTTATTGACAAAGCAAACAACAGCTTTGGTCAGCACGGATTGAGTGTATTGGATTTAGCCACCAATCGAAACGGATCAGGATACAAGTGGTGGAATGATTTGTTGTATAACACCAATCAATCTTTGAGCGAAATTGGCCTTCCTGTCCACTTCAATCAAAATTCGACCTACGTAACCGGGATGGAAAATGTTTCGATGTATGCTGCATGGGGGAGCAACGATGGAGCATGGACAGTTAATCAATTATCAAATTCAGGATATGATACATCTGATGGAAGTTGGTCAACAGGTTCTCGACACTGGGATGGAGTTGCGCCTTCACTCTCGCCAGGCGAACAATGGTGGTGGACTAGACAAACTGACATCAAAAGAGATGGGAATGCGGCCATGGAAGGTCGATTGGAAGACGCCCCATGTGGTGCCAGTGATGCATCAATCACCAATGGTCTTCTCGCTGAATATTTCGACAACAATGGTGTCAGTTACAATGTCAGTACAATGGTCAACCTCTCAGGCCGAACGCCTGATTTCACCCGACATGAACCCAATATCGATTGGCCTTCAACCACCAGCCTTTGGACTGGATTAGACAGTCGATTCCTCGATTACTGGAGTGCCCGCCATACTGGAATCATACATATCCCGAGTGATGGGAATTGGACCTTCTACCTCAGCAGTGATGATGGGGGTAAATTGTGGATCAATGATGTTGAGGTTGTCGATAACCAAGGACACCATGGAATGCGGGAGCGCTCAGGTGTGATTTGGTTAGAAGCTGGAGAACACCATCTGCGTACCGAGTTTTTTGAGCACGGAGGCCATGCAGGATTACAACTGAAATGGGAGGGACCTGGAGTTTCTAAGCAAACTGTTCCAACCAATGTGCTCACCAGAGGCAGTAGCTCCCCTGTCAGAGAAAATGCACTGATTCACCACTGGAGTTTTGACCAGGCGTCTGGTGACCAAGCCAACGATTCTATCGGTGATGCTCACCTTAACTTCACAGGTACCAATGGCACACAATGGCGAACTTGTGTGCTAGGAAACTGTGCATTCTTCGATGGGATTGATGATGAAGCACGGGTCGATGTTGAAGATTTGGTGACTGATTTCACAGTGAGTCTTTGGGTTCAGGCCAATCAAAGTGGACAATCCCGTCATTCATCGGTGATTGCGGTCAATGATGTCGCAGGTGACGACGATTCATTTCAATTCCAAACCAGCGGCGGAAACCCAGGGAATTGGGAATTATACCACAATAACTCGTACAATTTTGGTACCGTGGACCCCACTGCATGGCAGCATTTGGTGGCTACATTCGATAACGATACCATTACACTGTACATGGATGGAGTTGAAATCCTAAACCAGAGCGTTCCAAATGGTACAGTCAACAGTATTGAGATATACAAATTCGGTGTCAATCGGGCTGGAAACACTCATTTCAGTGGAGTTATTGATGAAGTCCAGATTTGGGAAACAGCATTAGATGCTGAAGAAGTATCTGATGTCCATGATGAAATCGTATGGATTTGTCCTGGATTCAATACCACAAATAATTCACTCGCTTTCGTCGAACAGCGATTTGAAATCGATTCTGATTTTTCAGAACACGTTTGGGTGATCGATGGATACTCAATGCGTGATGGGTGGATGGAAGGAAACTGGTGGTTGGAGGTCGAAGCTTTCGATCAATCCGGAAACTCAATTTCACTCAATCGTTCTCAAGAACGAGGGTTTTCTGATGATTGGGAACTCAGACAACTTCGATTCCGCCCCCATACGAACACCTCAGAATTTGTAGTTCGTCAAGTTGCTGAGCTTTCGGAGGGGACCTACAATGGATCTGTTTTCTTTGATACCCTGAATTTGTACCCCATACGACCTCACTTTGAGTGGTTAAATGGAAGTATTGCAGAGACTGCGGTGAGCACGGGTGGGCGTACGTTTGTAATCAACTCAAGTTATGGTCAAAGCTTGATTTCTGACCTGCTCGACGATGGGGTTTCGGGCGTCAAGGGTTACGTCTACGAACCCTATCTGAGTGCTGTCTCTAATCCAGATCAATTGCTTTCATGCTACGCAAATGGATACACAATGTCGGAATGTTATGCAGCATCTAACACCTTCCTCTCTTGGATGGGTACAGTCATTGGTGACCCGAAGATGGCAGCATACAGCAATCGTTTGCATGATATCAACATCTCTGAAGTTACAATCCCCAATCGATTGTCTGCGGGTACGAATGGTAGTATCGAAATTCTATTGGAAAATTTAGCCCCTGGTGTGGCTAACGGTCACTTGGAGATTCGTGAGCGCTTGAATAATGTCTTGCTCGCAAATACTACAATGTCAATTCCGGGCGGAAATGATGCTGGAAGTCGTCTTATTTTACCTGTCAACATTACACCTTCACGAATTGGATTTACAGAGTTGTTAATTCGTTGGATTCCTGAGGATTCAAGCCCTGAACGAGTTAAGGACAATAACCTGAAAACCATCCAAATGGATATCAATGGCCCACCCATGATTGATGACTTTACTTGTTCCACAACTACCGCAACCCGCGGTGGAATTGTCATTTGTCAAGCAGAAGTTTCGGATGATTTCGGGGTCGCATCCGCTACACTTTCGTGGAGATACAATGGTTCGAATGAGTCGTTCACTCCGACT
>Ga0163179_10001003_pt1 | contig 20234 bp, 11 predicted proteins | sample AtlANTMetagenome_FD_109643 | JGI IMG/M metagenome (GOLD analysis project Ga0163179, IMG submission 109643) | Marine eukaryotic phytoplankton communities from the Atlantic Ocean - Atlantic ANT 2 Metagenome | ecosystem: Environmental > Aquatic > Marine > Oceanic | place: North Atlantic Ocean... | reverse complement strand
ATCAGGATGTACAAAAATCTATGATAGGCTTAGCAGTTAGAATGAATGATAAAATACAGAGATTGATGAATCTTGTATTAGATAAAAAAGAACCTAATAATGAGTCAGTAGATGATACCTTGATAGATATAGCTAATTATGCTGTAATGGCTAAAATAGTAATAGATAAAGATTGGGGTAAATAGTGAGGGTAGTTGCAAGACTATCTAAAGAACATTTTAATTGTTACATGTGCTCTTTTTCTGGATATTCATATAGGTATATTGTAGTACCATATATAGTAGATAAGGATAAAGAGCATACAGTATGTTCTGCTTGCGCTAAAAGAGAGCATGGTAGTAAAAATAGAGTTAAATTAACAGACATAATAGAAGAAAGGACTAAAATATGGCTACAAAAAAAGCAGTAAAAACTGCTGGGTTATCAGATACAATAGATGCTCAGGAAAGCCTACAATCACAATTAGATGCTTTTAAAGAAACATTCCTTAAAGAGTGTAAGCAATTAGAAATGTCTAATGTAGATTTATTAAATAGAATGAGCGAACTAGAGCTATTAGTAGATAGTCATAAAGCTATAATACTTAGATTAAGAGATAGGATGGGTTTATGAAGCAAAAGAAACCTACTAAAAGTGAAGTTAAAACAGTAATAAATAATATGCTTATTGAAATGTCTCAAATGTCTAGCTTTATACAAGGCTTAGACACATCATTTGCAGCTTATTTAGAAATGAAAGGTGAGGATAAAAAGCTTAATGATTTTATTACAAAGAAAATAAAGGAGGCTAAAAATGCCGAGCAAAAGCAAAGCAAAGGGAAATAGATTTGAAAGAGAAATAGTCAAAATAGCTAAAGATCGTGGCTTTGAATCTCAAAGAGCTTGGGGATCTAATGGTCAAGCTTTAGGTATGCACGAAGAAGTAGATTTAACCTTAGGTAAAAATCCTAAAATGAAAATACAAGCTAAATGCAGAAAAAGTATAGCTTCTTATCTTATACCTACAGAGCATGTAGATGCAGTTGTGTGTAAAGAAGATAGGGGAGAACCCTTAATAATAATGAGATTTTCTGAATGGCTAGATATGCATTGGGGAAATTGTATGGTGGAGGATAAATGAAAACAAGACTACAAAGACGTTTATTAGCATTAGCAGCAGATATAATGACATCTATACCTAATGTAAATAGTTATAGTATACATAATACATTAAGTAAAGCTGAGAGAGATATTAGATCTATTAGATATGATATTACTATTAAGTAATAAACCAACAAGATTAGGGGGAGAAATCCCCCTTGTCTTATAATAAAGATAAACTAGCTAAAGCTTTCTGTCTTCTTCTTTCTTGTTCTCTATTACTAGAACTGTCAAAATTAACATCAGGTAAAAAGTTATTACTATTAAATAAAGACTTAGCTATCTTTTCTTTTTGTACTGATCTCCATTTAGTAATCCATTTAGGTTTATACATGCCTGTTTCTATTCTAAAAGCTTTTTCATATTGACCTTTTAACAATGCAGGCATACTTTTATATGCAGTCCTAGAACCTTGTACAGAGAATATTCTTGCTACATTATACCACCAATCAGGATTGTCAGGATCATAATTTAAATTTCTAGCTTCTGCATATTCATCACCTGTTAAATTAATAAAATCCATTAATTCAGCAGCTGTCATTACATCACTCATAAATGGCCCTAAATTAGCTGTTATAGGATTTCTACCATAATAAGCATTATAATGTTTTAAAGATTCATATTCATCGCCATCAGGAGAATTACCAAAGAAATCTAAAAACTTAGCTATTTCCTCTATTACGGGATTCTCTATCAAACCTGTTTGTGAAATATCTCCTTTAGTATCTCTGTCTTCTTGAAATGGAGCTATGCCAAATGTTGACATAACGCCACCTACATCAAAGTCTGTTACTAATCCTACTAATCCAGGCACAAAACTATATATAGCTGAAAGTCTCATAGCTTCTTGTATATTTTGACTTACTTTCATTTTTTTACCACTAGGATCTAGAGGGTCTTGCTCTTTAAATCTAAAGCCTTTTACATCTCTAAGAGCATTTCTAAGTATATTATACTGCATATCAAAAAAAGCAAACTTAAAATGCTGATACTGACCTATAACTTTACCACCTTTACTTCTTAATATCTTAGCTTTAGCCCAATTATCATAATCATAGTGTAACATTTTAACCATTTCAAGAGCTTGATTTCCTGCTAGTCTTTCTATTCTATCATATAGTTGTGAATTTTTAGGTTGCTTACCATTTTCTTTAAAATATTGCTGTCTATGATGTTCTATTCTATTTTTTTCTGCTAAAAATGAATGCGCAAATGCCATTTCAAAAGTACTAATTCTATTTTTATTTTCAGCCCATGCCATCATTCCTGAAGATTTTTCTGTAGCCCAGCTCATAGCATCAGCAGCTCTCTTCATTTTAGAGTCTTTAGATGCTATTATAAGCCTTCCACTTGCGTCTATATCAAAGCCTTTTGGAACTAGCAACATATCTATAGATCCACCAGTCGCAGCAGCTACATTAGACATTTTAGCTTTATCGCCAACCATAAAACCAAATCGTTTCATCTGTCTATCTTTCATAGCACTATTAGTATATTCTACTTTACTTCCTGGATCATATTCTCTACTACTAGTATTATAAAAATCTCTAGACATATTATAGCCTCTAGTTCCATATTTAACCCAATTTAAAGCTGCTTGTGTTCTATTTTTAATACCACCTTTTACACTAAAGCCTAATTTACTTATATACTCAAACCCATTTATAAGTCTAACAGCATGATCCATTACATCTGTAGGGCCACCATTTTGCACTAAAGCATTTTCTTTAATTTCAGCTAATGTTTCTAATAAATATCTAGAATACTCACCTACGTCAGCATTGCCTTTTTTAGTATTGTTATTCCTTATATTCTTTATTATGTCTTTTGTAGCTACAGAGTATGCATGGTTTATTCTAGACCTAAGATTAAAAGATGCTACATCATTTACATATTTATTTAGATAATATAAAGGATCCATAGCTTGTCTTAATTCTGTCTGTCCTGCTGTTTTTAATCTATTTGATATTGCTTCTGGATTTAATTGTCTTTCAATATTGTTAGCTAATTGTTCTGGAGTCATATTCTTATAATTAGCCTTGTCTATAGCTTTTGAATAAGATGTTAAATTATGCATTAAATCAGTTAGCTCTATAACATATGTAGGTAAATACTTTTTCATAGCTATTATAGTTTCGCCAGTTTCCTGATCCTTACTTCTATATTGCTGTATTCTTTTAGTTTTAGGATCGTAAACCTGAAATTCATTTTTATCTCTTATTCTTACAAATCCTTCGTCTAATTTATATTGGTTAACTATTTCTTTATTACTTGCATCACCCTTAATTAATAAAGCTTCTATGTGTTTGTTTATATTTTCAAAAGCCCTTTGTAGATGTGGTTGATGTACATCTCCTTTTAAAGTTTCTATAGTTCTTCTAGCACTTATAGCAGCATTTAAAAGATTTCTCATACTATCTACTCTGAGGATATTCCAAGCTGTGTTTATACTATCTTCATTTTTGGTCATTTCAGTTTGAGGAACTTTACCAACTAATATATCTCTAAATCTATTTAATATCTTTGCTCCTAATGTATTTCCATCTACAATTTTACCCATATAATTATCAAGCTCTTTTATAGCTTCTATTCTCTGCTCTTTAGTAACAGATTGCATTAGCTTTCTTTCAAGGCCTTGGAATTTCTTATAATCAGATTTAGACCAGTTTTGTTTAGCATCCATGATAATTTGCGATTTAGAATCATTAAACATAGAATAAAATCCATCCATCATTCTATTTACTAATTTAGAGCCTTCTTTTAATTGTCTTTGATTGTACGATATAGATTCGCCTAAATTTCGTACAAAGTCATCTCCACCTTTAAAATTCTTTGCCAATACTCTAGGTAATTTAAAATTCCTACCAAACCAACCTTCTCTATATGTAAGACTATTTAACCATTCAGTAACACCTTTATCAAATACCCTCATATCACCTTTGCTTATAAAGTCAGTATTTGGAGACCAAGGTTTTCCTACATATTTTTGCCATAGCCATTCAAAAGTTTCCATATTATTCTGTTCCATTGCTATAGCCTTTTTAGACTTCATTATTTTAGCAGCTGGTCCTTCTATAACAGCTTTAAAATTTTCTTTTTGTTCTTTCTTTTGACCAAAACAGATCATCTATCCTCCAAAACATTTGTTAAATTGTTCTCTAAGACCTTCTAATAAATTGTTTTTAGCAGCTCTCTGCTTATTATGATAGGTCTTATCTCTAAATGAGTGCGTTGGTCTATACCAAGCATCTCCATTTCCAGGCAATCCTTCAGAACCTTCCCATAAATATCTCATTTGAGCATTTATTTGTTTACTAGTAGGTAACTCTGAATTAGGATTGCTTCTTAATCCCATAGTCATTCTATAAAGCTCTGCAGGATCTAAAAAGTAACTACCATTTAAGTATCCCATCATTATATCTTTTGACTTTTGATTTATATTTGTTTCGTATACAAATCTTGGCAACTGTTTAGAAGGAGGGAATAAACTAAAGTCTCCTGGAGCTCTATTTAATCTTTCAAAATTAAATACATTACCTTCTAAAGTAGCATCATGTTCTTTCATAAATGCCTTTAAGAATCTTTCATTTAATTCTTTAAATATTTGAGTACCTGTGCCTGTACTCATAACATTTTGACCTTTACCTTCCATAACTCTTCCTAAATACTGAAATACAAGTCTTTCATTCATTTTGTTTGATAAGAAGTGTGGAGTTAAAACTCTTTGTTTATTTTTATATCCTATATAATCAAATGTAGTCTCTGAAACTCTAGGCACTAACATTCTAAATAAAAACTGTCTTTCTAGAGCATCAGCTTTAATAGGGTTTATATTTCTTACCATAGCTAAATGATCTGCTAATTTAGTAAGTCTTTCTTCCATTAACAAGCCAAATCTATTAGATGTTTTAGGCGCAGAAGGATCAATTAAAGAGCTTTCTCTTATAGATTCTCTAAAGCTATTGTATTGTCTATTTACCATACTTACATCATCCATTGTAAGACTAGGTTCTTTTCTAGCAAATGCATTATGCATAGACCTTCTTATTTTAGCTGTCATCTCATTTTGAGCAACTATAGTTTTAGGATTGTCTATTACTACATCACCTTTTCTAAGTGTTGCAAACTCACCTTCTTTTACGTCTATTCTAGAGTACTTTTCTCCTTTTTTCCTAAATATAGCTATGTCATTATTTAAAAATCTTTTTGTAGGCTTCTTAATAGCTCTACCTTTAAAACCTTCATAGAAAGCTTTAGGATCGTTTATTTGAGTATTATATTCATCTATTAACTTTCTATGAATTTCAAGCTCTTTTTCCCAATATTTATATGTATCAGTATTAGTTCTATTGCTATATCTTAAATTTTCAAGTATACTATCTATTTGCTCTAATCTAAATGATACAGATCTTATTTGAGCCATAGTTTTTTGATCTTTCATAATACCTGCTATAGCTCCTGTTAATCCCTTATCAACACTAACTTTACCCATTAGTATTTCGCCTATTCCTTCATTATAAGGTATAGAACTAAATTCTTTTTTAGTCATAGAGCTAAGGTTAGATAAAGCTTTTATTAATGGGGACTCTGACATACCACTTTGAGAACCTTTTGATGATGTTCTGCCTAAAAACTCAGTTAATTTAGTAGTAAATGGAGATAGGGCATTATCTATATAGAAACCTTTTTCTGTTTTAGTTTTACCTGCAAAATGTATTTGACCTATTAACTTTTCATATTTATGAGTTAATTCAAATGGTGACATTTTTCTAGATACACCATCTACATTGTCTGTCATTAAAGCTAAGTTATGTAATTCACCTATAGGATTTAATATATCTTTAACAAAAGTATCTAAAAATTGTTTTACTTCTGGATTATATCCTCTTGTAGGTATAGTTTTATTATTTTTATCAACAACTTCTAATATCCCATTCTTACTGTCAAACCATAATAAATTAACTAAGTCTCTATCTGATATATTTTGCTTTTCTTTATATATATCTATAGTAGCTTTAATTAAAGATTTCATATTAGCTATAGAATCAACTAATCCATCTTTTGACTTTAATCTAATTTTATATTCTTGATTGTTTTTAGTTTTATAATCAAATAGTAATGTATTTTCCTTGCCTGCTTTAAAATTAAAGCCCATAAAATTACTATCAGCAGATCCTAAGAATTGCAATAATGTACTTAATACTCCTTGCTGTCTTATTATCCCTGCTCTTTTTCTTTCAGCAGCTTTTAATCCTGTAGCATAATCTACCATATCAGCATTTTCTGTCATTTTAATACTTTGCATAGCTTGATCAAATACTGCATTGGGATTAGTATGGTATCCTGATACTTGATATAGCTCTCTAGTTACCCTTCCTGGCAAAGAAAACATACTAGCAGATTTATCTAAGTCAAAGTCAGCATCTTGTGGATTTATTACATCCATTAGATTCATCTCACTAACAGGCCCTCTTGAAGGATCTAATACTTTTTCTATCCTAGTAATAACCCAATCATTTAAACCTGCTTTAGGTGTTCTTAAATCAACTTTACCTATATGAACACTTTTGTATAAATCACTATTTCTACTTACATTTTGTAAATAATCTACTGCATCAGCTAATGTTTTTATTCCACTATTAGATTTTAATATATCAATAATTTCTTTATATGCTTTAGACATATCAGCTTCAAAAGCTTTGTATTGTTTGCTATTTCTATCAGCTCTTAAATGTGGAGAAGATATCATAGCTTTACCATTTTGGAAAGATACTAATATATCATTACCTTCTCTTATAAAGCCTTTTTTAGCGTGCTTACCTGTAGCTTTAAATATAAGACTCATGCTCTCACCAGGCAACTCTCCTTTAAGTATAGGGCTTATTAATTTATTACCTTCATACGCTGATACGCCAGAACCACCAAAGTTTCTTTGAATACCATCTATTCTTACTGGCATAGAATATCCATCTCCAGATGTCATTACTGAATATGATCCATTTTTTATACTACTAGATATCATATTTCTAGTACCCATAAATTCAGATACTACCATTTTTTCAATAGAAGGTCTCATAAATTCATATATAGGCAAACCACCTGCTTGTAATACAGATTCAACTCCTGTTACTCTGCCTATCATATCTCCAGTTTCTAACTGAAAATTAAGTAACTTATCTGCTACTTTTTTATATGCAAAAGGATTACTTGCCAAGTTATTAAAAGTATTTGTCATATCACTTATAGTCTGAGGAACTCCTGTAACTTGATTTAAAGCTGCTTGTGCCTCTGTAGATAGATAATTACCCCATCCAAATGATTGAGTTGCATCTTTTTCTGCGCTTATAGACTTAATAAATATCCCGCTTCTATCTATTTCAAATGCTTGATCTGCTATTGTTGTGCCTCTACCTTTAGAATCTTTAACATTATTAAAATTTAATCCTTTTTCCATGTACAAAGTTTCTTGACCCATAGTAGGTAAAGATACTCCTGGTTTTGTCCACTCACCAGTTATTGGATCATATTTTGTATGTTTTTTATGAGTGCTTTCAAATCCTACAGAGTCTAAAAAGTAATTACCATTTGCATCTTTCATCAATTTATCAATTAATGGATTATATTTATAAGCTGTTTTTCCTGCATGTACTATTATTTCACCAGTTTTTTGATTTATGTTGCTATATAGCTCTATAGGTTTTATAGCTACATTAAATCCTATGACTTCACCTGCTTCATTCCATTGAAACCAATCTCTTTTAGCGCCTTTAGCCATTAACATAGCTGTCATTTCAGGTAAAGATAAATATTTTTCACCATTCATAACAGATGCAGATTCTACTTGCTCAACCAATTTATCAAGCATTTCAGCTTTTTCTGTTTTGCCAATAGATTTTCCATAATCTGTTTCTAACTGCTTGTCTAATATTTTTTTAGCTATAGTTTTAGAATCAAATACTTTATTTATGTCTCCTGATTCATCAAATATATTTAATGTTCTATGTTTCTTTAAAGTGCCATCTGCATTAAAAAATTGAGTCTTCATAGTATTATAAGGATTTTTCATATTACCATCTATTAATTTCCCTATATACGCCTTGGCAAAGTTTAAAGTCCTTTCATTTAAAGCTATACCATTTCTAGGACTATCTAGTTTTAAATACTTCAATGAACTTAAAGCATTCTTCATAGGCATCGTACCATTCATAACTTTAAACACATCGTCACTCCAAGAGCCTAATAACCTAGTTAATAAGGTTAATGTTTCTATATTTTTAGTAGTAGGCTTTATAGTTACTCCATTTGTAGTTGCATCTATAGAAGCATTTAACTCTGACTTTAAATATTCATTTATTTTAAGATTTGCATCTACCTCTGTAAGTCCATTAGATTTTAATACAGCTAGTAAATCTTTTCTTATTTTACTGCCAGAATTTTCCCATGTATTTATAACATCTTTGTAAGATGATTGAGGTATTAGTATAACTGTTTTCTCATCTAATTGAACAGGAGTAAATTGCATTTTACCATCTTTACCTCTACCTGCCAATAATGGACTGTATTTTTCTAACTGCGCTTTATCTCCAGATGTTAATATATCTTTAGTGTTTATATCAAGAAAAGACCCTGCTCTTAAATCTATAAATATTTGATCTACAAGACTTTTTCTTAAATTTGTAGTATAGCCATTCTTAGTTCCTACTCTTTGGCTTAAAAGTATCATAGAGTGTGGATTTAACAATCCTAAATCTGAAGATAATTTATTAATTCCAACATTCCAAGAAGATAGATTTGACTCAGAAAGCTTTAATGTTCCATTCTCATACATACCTATAGGCATTTTTCTACTACTAAGAGCCTGTTGTACGACAAAATAAGTATCTAATTTGAAGTCTTCTATTGTTCCTGGAGGATTCTTTAGATTTTTAATTTTCCCTTCATATGCTTTAATTAAGGGCTTTAAAACTACATCTACATATTGTGCTTCTGTATGAGTTTTAGATAGTATAGAGCTTAATCCATTAGAAAATAAATCATTAAAAATAACATTCTTAGCTCCTATTGCATTATAAGCATCTAAAGCTTGAAATACTTTTCTAGGATTTTCTACTAGATTAATAGCAAAGTCATTACCTAATCCCCATTTAGATTCATATTGTTGTATACTTAAAGATGTTATAGATGACTTAGGTCTTCCTGCTCTATCTGTTATATTAACATGCTCTAATTGGGTTTCTATAAGATTATTTAAATCTGAAATATCTTCCAATCCTAATGATCTGCGTTGCTTAATTATAGCACCTTCTAAATAATCATTTAATATGCGTCTATAGTCTTTTATGGTTTGAGTATCTGTTTTTAAATCAGATTGTATTTTTCTATTTAATTGAACTAAATCATTTCTAGAATCTATAAGATGTCTTAATCCTATTACATCATTATTTTCACTTAATACTGTAAAATAAGATTGCATTTTCTCTACATCAGTAGCAAATAACTGCAACTCTTTTATTAGTTCTTTATTAATTTTACCGTCACTAATAGAGCTACTAGCTTCTAGTTTTAATTTAAGATTATTAGACAACTCATGTATACTACCTGATAATCTTCCCATATCAAATAAATCATGAACACTATTTTTATTAATCATTTCTCTAATAGATTGTTTTAATGAAGCCACATCTCTTCCTGATATATTTGTATCAAGTAGTAAATTATCATTAAAAGAAAACAAACTAGACCTACCTTGTAAAGCTTTCTGTAGCGGTATTTCTATTTCATTTCTATACTGATCTATTAAAGCTTGTGTTTCTGCATCTACAGTTGCACCTTTGCTTTCTTTAAGTAATATTTTCTCTAAAGCTGCAGCACTTCTAAATTGTATCTTTTTGCCTAATCTAACTGCTACTAAATTTTCAGGATCAAGGCTCATTCTAATAACTTGTTTCAATCCTAAACTTAAATCTGCACCACCTGCTAATTCTTGTATATATTTTCTATCTACATATCTTACAAAAGGCTCAAACTCTTCAACCTTTTCAAACATATTTCCAAACTCTTGTCTCATTAATTCTTTTATATTTAAGAGTTGGCTTTCAGTTATCTTCTTATAATTTCTACTTCCAGACGTATTAAACAAATCTAATGTAGCTCCTAAATGACTAGCAAATACTTGTAATTCAGGATCTGTTATTTTAATCTCAGTTTCTACACCATCTTTTTTCTCTACTATTTTAAAAGCATTATTACCATCTAGCAATCTAGATAGCTCTTCATTAACTAAACTATCTTTTTTTCTAAATGATTTATAAGCAGTGTCTAATCTTCTTATTCTATTTCCTGTTTGTATAGCATGCCATATAGCATCATTACCTAATATTTGCTCATCTACAAATCTACCATCACCTTCTTTATATCCAGGTATATGCATTTGCCAATTAGCTTCAGGAGCTATTGTATTATATATTAAATCATGAAACTCATTTGTTTTATCCTTATATATAGAAGTTAATTCTTTTATAGATCTATTGCTTATTCTTGTTTGATTAAATCTTATACCTTTAGAATCACTCAATGTAATAGTCTCAGCTCTTGCTGCATTTTGTATAGCATTAACTAGTGTATCTGCTAATTCAAAATAAGGTTTAGTATTTTTACCCTCTACATTTACTATTTGTGCAGAAAGCTCTTTTAAAGCATTTACTACAGAATTATGTATTACTAATTTTTGACCACTAGCTACATCTGCTTCTGAAACAACTCCTAACTCTCTAAGTGATCTTTGTATGTAGTCAGCTCCTACACTTTCCATTACATCTTGCATAGCTCTTCTATTTGAATCTATAGACTCTTTAAATATATCTAAATTGTTAGAATTTATTTTCTTACCGTTAGGCAATGTTGAGTTATTAATTCTATCTATATATTCCATGGCTTGATTATATTCCATAGGTCTAACAGTAGATCCAGTCATAGTTAGCATAGCTTCCATTTCAACAAATTCAACAACAGCCATTTTATTTTGTAAATCTCTTATCTTATTACCTATAGAAGCAGCTTTTTCTGTATTACCATCTTTAGTGGCTTTAGATTGAGCTTCTATTAATTTATTTAAAGCATTTTTACTATGAACTTGCCATGTACTATAATTACTATTACCTTTAGAATCAAAACCACCTTCTTGTATTATATTGCTAAGCTCTTTAACTTCTACAAGCTCACCTCTAACTATATCTAATATTTCTTTAGTCTTGTTAGAAGATTGTCCTGCAAAATTAATTAAAGCATTTGCTTGTTGTTCTGGATTTAAAGATGCCCAAGTATTATAAATATCTAATCCTTCAGGATTTCTACCCATAATATCAAAAGATCTTTTAAAATTACTTATTTCTTTACCACTATAGTATACAGGCATCTTAGCTTCACCTTTAAATGTCTTACCTCTTTTCATGTAAAACATTCCTACCATATGATCTGCAACAACTTTATCCCAAGGATAATCTTCTGTAAATATAAAGCCTTCATCATATGCCTGTTTATAACCTGATGCATTCATAGCAAAAGAACCTGCAGTCATTCTCCAAAAAGACTCAATGCCATCTCTACCTATTTCTTTCATTAATTCTTTGGAAAGTCTTGGTAAGTCTTTTTTGATAGCATTGTATGCCAATTCTAATTTTTCTCTATCTGATGCGCTTACTACACTAGTTTTACCTGTACCACCCATACTTCTTTTAGATATAGCTTTTAATTCAGCAGTAGTTAAATTACCAGCAAAAGCAGATGCATTACCAGCTGATGTTTGTACAGAATTTAAAAATCCTACTAAAGCTTTATCACTTACTTTTTTAACAGGTAAGAATCTATTTACCATAAATCTAGTAGCAGTCAATGCGTCACCTATTATACCTGTTTGTCCTATTTGAACTTGTTTACCGCCTTTAATATATCTCATTTGTGATAAAACACCACCTACAGCTATACCATGCATTGATCTATGATACCAATTATCAAAACCCCATTCTTCTTCACTAAGACCTAAAGAATCAGCATATGCATCAGCTGCTTCTCCTATAACAGTATCCCAAACACCTAATAAAGCTGCTTCATAAGCTGCATCACCTATTCTTTGAGCCATTTTAGCGTTTGTACCTCTAGATATTAATTGATGTGTTATAGAATGTCCAAAATTCTTATGCATAGATTTTTGACTTATATCCATAACTGAATTAGCTATTTGTTTTACTACATCACTACCTACATCTTCTCCTAGTTCTTCAGCTACTTCTTTAGATACTCTAGAAAATACATTACCACTTATTATAGGATTAGATAAAGGATTGTAAGTTAATAATTTTTTATTCGTTGAAAATGGGTTCAGTCTATCTGAAAACTTTAATGTCTTCTTGCTTTCTTTTACAGCGTCTGTTATGTTAGATCTAGTATTATTAACTAACTTTCCTATAACATCATCACTAACGCCTTCTACACCAGCCTCTGATAATTCTTTACTAGCTTTATTTATAGCTGCTTTTGTTCCTGCTCCACCTATTTTAGATATAGTGCCTAATCCTTTACCTACTAATCCTATACCAGTAAGCATACCAAGACCTGTACCAGTAATATATCCAGCTTTACCTGCCAATGATTCATCTTTCCAATCTTGAGATCCAAATTTTTCTGATATAGTTCCTCCTGCTGCTATATCAGCTACAGTAGGTAATAAAAATGATTCTGCACCACCCCAAAGAGCATTGCCAACAAAGTCATACAATGAATTACTATCTGCTAGGCCAGGCTCAGAAGATTGCTCTCCTGATATTTTATTTAATGTATAGTTTAAAGGACTGTTAGGTGTTATTCCTAAAGACTCTTCATTACTAAATTCTTCTTGTTGTGCCTGAATATCTCTCAGGAAATCTTCATAATTCTTAGCCATTACATTCCTTTATTTAATAAATACAATCTAAACTCATCCATTACTTTAGAGAATTTAGCATATCCTTTTCTTTTAGGTCTCAACCCAAATAAATGACCTTTATAGACATTATCTTTATTTACACTTTTAAAAGCCCATTGAGGGTACAATCTAAATCCTCCTGCTGCATACTCATCTCGTTCATTTGCAATATATTCACCTTCTATATTTACAGGACTATTTATAAAAAACTTATAATCTTCAGCTTTTAATCCTTCTATATTACTATTATTTAAATAGTTACTAAACTCTTTTTTCATAAATTCATCATAAGAATCAGCATCTGTTCCTTCAGCTCTTTTATAATCCATATAATATTCTAAAGATATAATACTAGTTTCGTCTTGAGCTTTATTTATAGTAGCCCTATCAGTGTTATCTAAGTTTGGCACTACTTCTCCCCCAAGAAAGTTAGGATCATATGATTCTTGATCTTCAATAGAAGAGTCACGCTCTTGTCGAAATTCAGTTAATTTTGTTATATCTGTAAAAGTATTTTGCATATTTGGAAGTTCTTGCAAATTAGGATCTCCTGCCATTAACATTTCTTCAGAACCTGCAACCTCAAAAGGATTCATATCTTCTATTCCAAAGCTTATATTATCTTCAGCTGCTTTTATTGTTTCTAAAAACCCTAAACTTGTTATAGCGTCATTGGCAATTCCTTCATCTTCTTCATTAACAGATATAGGGGTATCTACATCTTCAAAAATATTTCCTTCTACAGGAACCATAGGCTCAAATATATTAATATTTAAATCTGCTATTTCTCCTACCTGATCCTCTGGCATTACAGGATCGGTGCTTGCAGAAACCTTTTCTATAGATGTTTCATTTTGATTTAATTGATCTCCAATCAATAAATTTAAAGCCTTATCATTTAGTTTCTCAAAAGCTTCCTCTATAGCAGGATATGTTTCCATAAATCTTTCTACAGGCCCTGTTAAAAATTCTATATTAGTTATATAGTTATCATAATCAGTTTGTGATAAAGCTCCCACATCTCTTTGCTGTTCCATTAGAGTTATATAATTATGTAATAATTGCATAGATTCAAAGTATGCTTGATTATTTTTACCAAAATTAGCATCAGTAGTACCTTTGTAATCTCTTATTCCTGATACTATTTTTGTGCCTAATTCTTTAAATTGATCTTCTGCTGATGTCATTACTTTGCCAGTGCTTTTATCTACTATATCTCTTATACCAACACCCTGATCAATTAATTGACCAATATTTATTAATTTACCTTCTGCATCTTCTACATCGCTTTGCTTTTTACTAGCTAGTTGTATACTTAATGGCTCAACTATTGTTGAGTATAGGTTTCTTATATTTGGACCTACAACTCTATTTAAATTACCTACAAGATCATCATACTGGCTTTCATTTATTTTACCTTCTGCTGTATTAATAGCTATATTTTGAGATTTAACTTTTAAATCCTGTAAATTGCTTTTTACTAATGCATCGTTTAATGATATTATAGTGCTTGATAGCCCAGCTTCTTGTCTAGCTTTTAATCCTTCCATAAAAGGTTCTGATTCTACTCCTTTTAATTCAGGAAATCCAGACATATATGCTGCAAGTTCATCATCTGAAAAATCACTAACATCCCATTTACTTGGATCAGTTCCACCTTCAAAGCTATGTCCTAATCCTTTATAGAAATTTTGAACAGTACCTATATTTACTATATCTTGCTTTATATCATTTAAATTGCTTTGCAGATAATTTCTTTCTGTATTCTTATTTTCATATATAGCTTCTAAAGAATTTAAAACACTTCCCGTAGTACTGTCTATAACTTTTTCAGCATTGCCCGATCTATTTAATTCATCTATTTTATATGTATCTCCTGTGGCATTTTGATACATATCTTGATATCTTTGCAAGTTAGTCTCTGTGCTAGCAATATCTTTATCAGTCTGATCTATTAGGTATTCAAATATTTTAGCTTGATTAGCTTCATTTTTAGCCTCTCTATCTAATTCAGCTATTTTTATATTTGACTTTGCCTTTACATCAGCTTGATATGCACCAGAAAATGTATCTGATAATATAGCTAATGCTTGTAATGCTGTGTTATCTTTTGCCATAAATACTCCTAAACGCTTTCTTCGTATCCTTCTAACCAAGTATCAAATGCGCTAACATCTCCACCATACGCTTCGCCTGTAGCAGACATATATTCACTTAATAATTGTGTTCTTTGTTTTCTTAAATTTGACATATAATCTAGCTTAGACTTTTCAAAATTAGCAGCTGCTTCATCTAAACCTAACATATATTTTTCTCCAGTCATAGTCATATTTTCATACCCTTGACCTATACCTAAAGACAATACTTGCTTATTCATTCTTTCAGTAGGAGTCATAGGACCTTTGTCAAAACCAGATCTTTCTAGTCTTGTCTGTATTGCATTTTCAAAACTAGCAGCTTTTACTCCTTGAGATGTTAATTGTGTCTGAGCATTTGATAATTGACTCGCATAATCAATATCCATCCCTGCTACTTGTCTTTCAAAACCTTCTTGTAAAAATCCTTCTTCTCCTAAATATTGAGCACCTTCTGCTTCTAAATCTTCTAGTCCAGTAGATACAACATTGCCAGCTTGAGCTTTCATAGCTCTTTCTTCTGGGCCTCCTAATGCATTATCTAAAACTTTGCCTAGTCCATGCTTACCAAAAGTATGATCCCATGCACCACCATCAAGCCACTCATCAGGGCCACCACCTAAACCTTTTTTTCCAAAAGTATGATTCCATGCATCGCCTAAAGGTCCTTTTCTTATTTTATCCAAAAAACTCATAACTACCTCTTTCCAAATCCTTTTACAAGATTAAAAGCTCCTTTTGCTATTCCTAATGGTGCAAACATTAATCCAGCCACATCAGTAGCAAAATTTAAACCAGATTTTACTCTATCTCCTTGATTTTGATGCTTTCCTGCAAACATATCAAAAGCACTCATACCAACTCCTATAGCAGGCCCCATCAAAGATTTACTTCCTTCTTCAGCCGTAGTTTCAACAACTTCTTTAGCTGCAGTTTGTGAAAATTTACCATATATATCAGATAAAGTATTTTTAATAGGATTTAATATATTGTTATCTTTTAAACTAGCACTTGCATTTATATTATCTTGAGGTAATGGTATGCTTTTACCTCTAAAAGAAACACCCTGAAAATTAGATCCAGCACCTATATTACTTGTTCTTTCTAGTGCTTCTGTCATTTTTAATTGATCTGCTTTATTTACCAATGACATATCAGAGCTCATAAACATTCTTTTAAAAGGATTAGATTTTTTATATTCAGGTGAAAAATCATAATCTCCTGTAGCCATTTTATAGCTCATATCTGCATATTTTTGTGTTTGATATGCATCTAAAGCAGATTTACCTATTGTACCTATAGCTTGTATATTTTCAGCTCTTCTTTGCTTACTTTCATCTATTTCCATTCCAATAGTTTGTAAATCATAACTAGTTTGAAAGGGATCATATTTATTTTCTAATGCCATAATATCTCCTTAATTTATCAACCATCTAAATGTAACGCTTACGTTTGTATCTCCAGGATTAGATGGCGTTGTCATTTTAATCCCAACTAAAATATTTTTAGCTATATAGTTACTGCCTGACGCAGGAGTCATAGACCCTATATTAGTTGTATGCACTATATCATCTGCTATATTTATAGTCTCTGAAAACTCACCTGTTTCAGTAGGCGAAGTAGAAGAGCTATCAACTGCATCTATATATTTAAATATTTCGTACTTTAAAGTTCCATTATGAGCTTCTACAGATCTAAATTGTATTTTTTCTATCCAACCTTCAAAAGGAGTTATAAACCATAAAAACTCATTTAATCCACTAGTAGTAGTATTGCTTTCAGTCAAACTTTGAGAACTTAAAGGTATATACATTTCATTGTCAGCTGTTTCGCTAAAATTAGCGCTTCTTACTTCATATGCAAATACATCTTCTCCAAAAGTTCTGTCTATGTCTGAGTCTCTACTTGGATCTAAATCTTCTTGAGGAGAAACATTACCTATTGTTTCAGGTAGCATATCATTGCTATATATAATGTTATTATATTTTAAATACTGTACTATCCCTTTACCTTTTATATATCTATATTCAGGCAATCCTTCTTGCAAATCATTTTTTAAAGGATGACCAATTCTAATACCCTTTTCTATTCTTTTCTTATTTAATAAAGCTCTTGTTTCTCTTTCCATTACTTAATACTCTTAACTCTATATATAATAGTTATATCATTAATTTCAAAATCTGCAGGAGTAGTGCTATCTGCATCTAAATGTAATTGAAAAGAATATATATTATTAGCTTCACTTGATGTAGAAGGCTTTAATTCTGCTTGTGACCATTTAGCATCTGTACAAAGCAAATCATTACTAGTAAATCCTGTACCATTTTTAAATGTTTTATCTACACTATCTATGCCATTTACTCTATATTTGCAAGTTATATTTGTAGAAGCATCTACAGCTCCTGTAGCTTTATATGTTATATATACTTTATATATTTTCTTTCTAATAGCAGGAGCACCAAAATCATAATCTTTAGTAGTTAGTTCAAATCCTCCTACTGAAGCTGCCGCATCTGCGCTCCATTTTTGTATATCTCCATCTGAATAAGCTAATACTAAATTTCCTAACTCATCATTTACAAAATTAGTTTGACCAGTTGAAGGATCTGTAGAAGGGAATTTATTTACACCTTTAACCCAACTATATGTAGTCATGTCAAATATCATTACATTATCTTCAGCACTAGTACCAGCAGTGCCAGTTTTTATAATTAGTTGTCTTTTATTAGGTATATAACCTATAGTAGGTTTAGTACCTATAAAGCTAGAATAGTAAGATTGACTTATTAATCTTAAACCTTTCTTTTCAAGAAGATTAGTTATATTTTTTCCATCATATAAATATACACCTTCTTCATTTAACCATCCAATACCCATATCAGTTCTACATACAGCTGCAGGATGTTCTACACCTTTAAAGTCATACGTAGCTTCTACAAATTCACTATCTTGGCTTATATTTATAATATGTAATTTTCTTCTTTTGTATTGCAATATTCTATCTGCATAGTTTTCTAATGCTATTATTTCATCTCCATCATTAGTACTTACATCTATTATATTATTAGAAGGAAAAGTATCGTATGCAAATGGTTCTGACTTTAACATACCATCAGCTCTATAATCTTTAGAGCCATTACCGTTATCTATTTCTAAATTTCCTACATATAATCTTTTACCTGCCATTGTAATAGCTTTATATTTAACATCTATTGATTTTTCATCTAAATCTCTACCTGTTTCCATTTCAAATGTAGTATTTGTAGGAGGTGAAATTAAATGATCAGGAGGTATATTAAAACCTATATATGTTTCTCCTACTTCAGACATATTCATAGCATTTACATATGTTTGAGATGACTCTATAAATGCTTTTCCAGTTAAAAAGTCTACAGTGCAAAACAAATAATATGGTTGTTCTACTTCTTCTCTTTTCCTTAAATACATTTTAAAACCAGTCAGTCTTTTATTCCATTCAGAAGCATTAGGATTTTTTAGAGCTATAAAACAATGAGGTCTTCCTGTTATTGTTGCATCAGATGGAACAATAAGGCTATGATCTGCTGCTTCAACTAGTGGATGTGGATCTCCACTTATACTGGTACTTCTAGAAGTAGTTAATAAACTTTCATTGTTTTCATCATACATAAAAGATACTGCAAGATCATATTCTTGATTTCCATCAGCATTTTGCCATCCAGCTCCACCTGTAGTTTCATCCCACTCCCAAAGAGTAACAAGTCCATTAGACTCCCAACTACCATAACCAATATTATCTTGAATATCTGGCATGTAATTAGACCCACCTTCAAAAGCTTGAAAATATTGAACTTTAGCATTGTAAGTTCCATAATTTTCTTCCCATTTATCCATAAATAATCCTAATTGAGAACCAAAAGCATTGTAATATCCATAACTATCTGCTCCTGGAGGAAGATCTTCATTATCATAATCATGTAAATAAGCAACCGCTTCAAATTTTACTGCATCGTAACTTCCAGAGCCCCAACTATAATCTGTTTGCATTTCCCAAGGATGAAATGAAAACTCAACCCATTCTTCTACTCTTTGTATTTCATGATAAGCACTATAAGTACTCATCCTTCTTTCAATTTTTAAATGATTTTCAAGAAATCCATTACCACCTTGAGTAGGATCAGCCCAAGGACCGCATTTAAAAGTCCAATATATTTCTTGTCCAGTATATAATAAATTTGTAAATGCTTCTACTTCCACCTTAACTCTTACTACATTCCTACTTCCTGTAATTCCATCTCCATTCCACAAATCATATAAAGCTGTAGACGCACTTGCATTTATCATATTTTGATTTCCACTAGAAGTATTAGAGTCGCAACCTTGAAGTCTAGGAAAATATTGAACTATATTGTTATAATTAGGAGAGTTGTCAGAATTAGAACCATTGCCATTGTCTAATAAGTATGCACTACTTTCATAATCACTAGAAATAGTTGCAAAATCATTAACATGCCATATACTTTCAGGTGTTACTAATGTAGCATTTGAAGAATACCATTGATTTAAATAAAAAGGATTTCCTGTATTTGGAAACCATACTCTATCTAAATAGCCATACCAAATTTTAGGGTTTGAATTTGCAAACTCTGCATCACATATTCTTAAAATACCATCAGCAAAAAAGAATACATCTTTTCTAGTATTTCCTGAAGAATTACTAGTAAGCCCTTCTATAGGAGCGCCCCATAAATTATCAGCTTTGCTAAAAATTTGAACAGTCCCAGTTTCATCTGAATCTGACAAAGCTAAATAATGATCACTACTTGTTCCACTGCTATGCTTATTATTATGAAGCATTAAAGATACATCGCTAATTTCAAAAGTACCTCCAGGCTGAATTACAGATACATCATCTATAAACCATCCTGTTGTAGATGTATTTTTACAATATATTCTTAAAGCTCCTGTATTATTTTTAATCCTTATATATTTTTTTATAGCTGTAGTGCTAGTGCTAATAGT
>Ga0163179_10001002_pt1 | contig 20234 bp, 24 predicted proteins | sample AtlANTMetagenome_FD_109643 | JGI IMG/M metagenome (GOLD analysis project Ga0163179, IMG submission 109643) | Marine eukaryotic phytoplankton communities from the Atlantic Ocean - Atlantic ANT 2 Metagenome | ecosystem: Environmental > Aquatic > Marine > Oceanic | place: North Atlantic Ocean... | reverse complement strand
CACCAGATGAATCACCAAGGATGATTGAACCTCTAGTAATGCCCGCCATCTTAGCAAGCGTGACTTGGTTGTCGCCAATCATAGCCGTTTCAACAGCGTCATCTGCGATAGTTAAAGCACCACCAGCAGCGACAGTAGCATCACCGGAAATTGAAACATACGACGGATCAGTTCCATCGGACTGAAGGAATTGCGCAGCAGAACCTTTCGCAAGAAGCGAAGGATCGCCAGATGAATCACCTAAGATGATAGAACCTCTTGTGATACCAGCCATCTTAGCAAGAGAGACAGCATTGTCTGCAATCATAGCTGTTGCAACTTCAGTGTAGGAAATATCGGTACCGTCAGAAGAAAGAACCGTATTAGCACTACCTTTAGCCAATTCAGCAGAGGCGCCAGATGAGTTACCATAGATAATAGAACCGCGAGTAACAGCATCAAGCAAGTTAAGCTCAGCAGCGGTTGAAGTCACTGCGTTGCCGTCGCCAATTTCTAATTTACCCGCAGTGACAACGAAACTAACGTTCGATGCAACTGTGATATTATCAGCCTGATTTAGTGTCAACATGTCTGGATCAGATCCAGCACCAAGAGTACGTCCATTGCGGATGACCATACTATCAACATATGTTTGACCTTGATCGTTTATGTAGTAAGGTCCGTTCAAGCCGCCTAAGCGTAAAGACGAACCACTAATTCCGAAAGCGCCCGAAAGAGCACCTTTGTGATCTGGACCACCACCAGATGCACTAATATTACCTGAGACAACGAGATTACCGCTAAGGACTCGCGTACCAAGTGAAAATTTATAAGCCATTTATAAAAACCCTCCATATTATAGTTTTTTATTTGGTTATAGGATAAATGCAGATGCATCTATCCATATTTAAGAGCAACACAAAGTGTGCCCTTTCCTATAAATAGTGTTTTTAGTGGTCTCAGATTAAGTTTTTTGGGCGCCGATCACAACACAGTGCAGCTTTTAACAAACTCTATACAAAACTAGAATATTCTGTAGGATCCAGATACAACATAACACAGAGACACAGCGCCAAAGGGCGATTCGATTGAAATATTTTGCACTCCATCAATTGTGTGATCTTGAAAGCCTTCTACTACCAGCTTTTTAATGCCATCAACTCCACCAGGGGCTTTTACATATATGACGTCTCCAACGCTCGGAGCGGCAGGAGTTGTCCAAGTTCTCGATGATGTAAAAGTTGCCGAACCATAATTGAATCCAGCACGAAGATTGCCGTTTTCGTTGCCAATTGCGTACACATTAAAGCTTGAGCCCCCACCTGAGCTGGTTATGCCAGTTAGGCGACTTCCGTCACCCTCAAAGAAAGAAGCAGAAACACCAATCGAAGCAGTAAGATCGCCGGTGACCGTTAGAGTGTCTCCGTCGAACTTAAGATTACTCTCGCACGTTAATGTATTCGCATCTCCACCAACATTCGTTATGATCGAATTGTTGGTAGCATTTGAAACACGCGGGACATTGATAACAGAAGCAGCGTCAGATGTACTTAGATTTCCCGAGACGATATTCCCAACTATAAGCTCGCCAGGAATATAATTCTGAGCGGCTATAACGTTTCCGCTTAATGCATTGTATGCCATGCAAAGGTGCCTCCTATATTATAATTAGAAGACGAACCAGTTGCTACCATTAGAATAAAGGCTAATTGCAGGATAAGAGCCAGTAAGAATGTATTTATCTATCATATCAATGTGGAAACCAGATGTCGATCCTGTAACGGTTATACTTCCTGTGCCTCTGTTTCTCATCTCATCTTTGATTATAACGAGTCTACCTGTGTTTGAACCAGATGGCCTAGGCAAGCTGATTGTAACATTGTTTGCCTGAATCACTCCAATTATATAATCTTTGGACTGTACAGTATATGAGGAGGCGCTCAGCCCGTGATATTCTCCTCCAAATCCGCGGACTCGCACCGACTCATCGTGAGCAGAAGCACTAAGAATGTAATCCGCAGTGGACCTTCCAGTTTTAGATACCGTCAAACTACCAGTTCTAATGTGAACATCATCATTAGTATTACCAAAATAGGTTGAGCCGGTGGCACCAATAACAGTTATGTCTTCATAATGAAAACTGCTGGCGGAAATTGCACCATTAACACGTAGCGTTCCAGTAAGATGTAAGCTATGTCCACCTTCCGGAAGACCTCCGTGTGATGCGGTGTAATAAGTTAGATAGGCAGAACCAGTAGTGTGTCCGCCGCCGGAAGCAGTAACGAACTGTAGCGAATACGCAGGACCAGAAGAGCCAGAGCCTCCGTCGAGATCGGTACAATCAACATATGCCCAGCCAAACCTAGCCATATTAGCCTACTCCTGCAGAACCCGACCAGCTAGGACCATGACTACTAGAACAGCGTGTTACTGGAATTCCAGTTAAACCCGCCAGGACGGCGACGTTTGCTGAGCCATTGATCCAAAGCTCACCAACTTTCCAATCTAAAACCCCCGAGTCTCGATGTACCTCACCGTGACTTCCAGAGGGGATTGTAAAGTAGTTATGGCCGAACCGATATCCATCTGCAGCAGTGTCCTTGGAATATTTCGTACCCTGAATGCCAAGAGCCGAAAAGCCGACCTTGCATGAGCCAGTCATGTCATAATTAATAATCTTAACCCAGCTTGTAACTTGGGGAAACATAATTCTTCTTGGAGCATTGTTGACCCCAATGGATGATGTGGCATACGGCTCGCCACTAACTTGATAAGCACCGACGTGGTTTAACCCTGGTGCAATATTCCAACCGTTATTCGCCATTATAAATCTCCTAAATTTTAGCTATCACAATAAATAGTCACTTATTTCTTCTATTGCGTCTTTCTTGTGCTCTTCTGCGTTTTCTTTCTTCGCGCAGACGGGTGCGTTGTGCTTTAAGACGCTTTTCTTTTTTTGCCTCTGAGGGTTTCTTGTAATAGCGTCTTTCCCTTACTTGTTCGACAATCTTTTCTTTCTTTGTTTTTTTGATGAATTTTCTGATCATCCTCTCCACGTTGTTGCCACACTGCTTGATGTGAACTGAAACGTTAGCATTTTTTTTCATTTCATAGCCTTCCATATTTGAGAAGCACCACCAACAAGAGAACTAATGTCGACACCGCCATCGCTAGGATCTCCTAAGTCGACAGAGCCTGCCTTTGGGGCGCCTCTTGGCGACTGGGTGGGCATAGTATTTTCAAATATATTTACACCATTGAATGCGTCGGCGCCAATTGAATCCATTAGTTTCTTTCTGTGTTCTCTAAGTTTTTGTTTTGAATCAGCAGATTTTCTGTTAATTTGCTGATCTTCGTTAAATAGTTTTTCAGAAGGTTTTTGTCTTGTTTCGACCACAAGATCACCTTGCATGCCTTTTGCAACTTCCGCCACAACATTTGATAGAAGACCTTCTTCGATAAGAACTTCATGAATACACTCTTTTACAAGTGGCTTAATTAATTGTTTTAAATCTGATTTCTTCATTTTATTCCTGATAGTTGTTTCCAACGGTTGTTTTGTTTTTGTTCGGAAAGATATTGCTTACCCTCACGTGGTCCTTGGTGGAATTTTTGTTGGAGCTTTGAGACATCAGCTGGTGCTGCGGGTGGTGAAGGCTTTTTCTGTTTTTCAACTGCCAATAATTCATAGAATTTTTGACGGACAGCATCGTCATCGCGACCAAAATTAGTTATCATTTTCGCAATTTCAATCAGGTTCGGGTTAGTTTTTATTTGTTTCTCTACGTCTTCCCATTTAGGAGTCTGATTTTTCTCTACTTCGTCTGAAAATCCGTATAATAGCCTACTGTAGATTGCACCAAACTCTTCAAGATTTCTGGATCTAAGGAGGATATCTGAGTTAGCAGTTGCTTTTTTTGACCACTTCGGTTCTGATTTAAATTCATTTGAGGGGTTAAGAAAGTCTTCGAGTTCGGAACCTTGGTCGGAAGCTGACCCGAACATTTTCCTAACAGCGTCAAGATCCATGACTCCGGGGCCGGGGACAAATTCCCCATCCTCTTCATCTGTTGGCTCCTCTTCTGCTGCTGGCTCCTCTTCTGCGGCAGGAGCTGGATTTGCTTTCATTGCAATTTGCAGTTGTGCTTGTTCCTGCTCGGCACCCACATCAATAGAGCTAATCATACCCTGAAGGGTTTGTATTACAAAGCGCCCAATCTTCTGTGCATTTACAAACTGTGCCTCGTCAAGACCTTGCGGATTGGAACCAATCACAGTCTGCCAGTATACCACAATTCCTTGCGCAACAATAAATTTTTGAAAGGCAAACGGTAAAGAATTGCGATCCATCAGTCTTACAAGACGCTTGGACGTTACCTTAAGAAACTTGCCCTCGTCCATCTCTTCGGTTAGAGTTACGGTGTCAAATACATAATATGTTTCATTTTTATCTTGCGTGAAATTAGTAACATGCCGTGTTAATACGGCTGAACGAGTAGGTCTGGGGGCTGCTATGACCTTTAAAAAATCTTCGACGGGCTGCGGCTTTCCCTCTAACAACAATCTTCCAAAAGCGGTGCCGGCTGCTTTTGCTTTTTCTTCGCCCATTGTGGCGAGAGCGGTCGTAAGATTGGCTTCGTCTACGCCTTGCATGGCATCATGAATAGTTTGTAATGCATCAGAGACGCTCTCTGGAGTTGAGGCTTGTTGTAGTTGTTCCGCACTATTAACCACTAGAGCTGTTACTTCTACTTTTTGCGGTTCTTGCGGCTGCGTTTTGGCTCTTGTTTCGCCTGCAGCTCCTATAGCTGGTCGATACTGATCAAGCAAACCTTCTCTTATATGATCATTCCAAGAATATCTAAATTGCTTCTTGTTAATCATCCTCTAAGACCTCATTTAACAATCTGTTAATGCGGTCTGCTTTATTGAACACTCTCTGCTGAAACTCTTTAGCCTCCTGCATCATATATGCGCCAGGGGTTGATGGCTCAGAAACAAAATCGAAGCAGATGAGTTGAAAGTCATCTTCTACGATCGTAGTGCCTTTGTCTTCACGAACTGAGCCCATGCCTCGCGAAGAGATTCCCATCTTGCAACCGCCGTTAACTAATTCTTGTAGAATTTTGCCGGCGGGCGTATTAAGCACCTGGACTTTACCCATCGCAACATTACCCTCCATCCATATAGAGGTGACACGATGAGACACTTTTTCAAGTTGAATAACATTTGTTTCTGGGTGGTCTAGTTCGCCTAGAGCGCGATTCTCTTTAACCAATTTTTGGTAATTTTTCACCTCTCTCATGATAACTTGAGGGGGATACATACGCTGATTGCCGTTAACGACGCCACCTTCCTGCAACTTTCCAGTCAGAATCATTCCGCCTTCAGCCACAAATTTCTTTTCAGCTTCAGTTAGCAGATCTTGGCAAACGCCGCCTTCGCATAGTTCATAGTATTCTCGTAAAAGTTTCTTGCTCATTTTAAATCCTTATTTGCGCGGGCGTTACCCGCGCGGGCATGCAACCTCTCTTGCAAAGTCTTACGGGCTGTAGTGCCCACTTCTGTGTCCAAAAAGCATTCATGTTAAGTTCCCTGCTTGAGGGCGCGCTGGGCGTCTGGGAGTGTTTTGGTTCTGAGCATCGTTATAACTCTGTCCATCTCTGAGTTTGTGAGATCGGGATTCAACTCTCTTAAAAGCTCCATCAATTCGACGGTAAATGGAATTACCTCATTAGGATCGTCGATTGTCTGTAATTGCGTAGATAGGGATCGCCTCATTCTGTCCACAATATCATTCAGGCGTTTTTGAATGGGGTCTTCTTGTTCTTTATCATCCTTTCGTGGCAGTTTCACTCCAGGCGGGTTCATGCTGGACATCGGGTCGATGCGCTCCGACCCCCCGCGGGCGCCGAACTGAGCGCTTTCTATCATCTTCATCTCTTCAAGAATAATCTCTTGTAATCTTTTTTTAGTAATCTTCATTTCCACTTAGCTCCATTTTTTGTGAATATTGTATTCCATTATCGCCAAAGACCATATTGAATACGTAAGATGTTCCAGAAGATAACCATCCTAAAAGGAAGAAATTAAATACAGTTACATCAAAACTAAATAGTTCAGTAAACGGAGAAAGAAGCATTAAAAACCAGCCGACGTGAAATCCCATACACATAGGACAGTTAGCTAATTCTCCAAGCTTTCCTTTTTTTGGTCTTAATCTTGAAAATATCTTGCCGTAGACAAGGATTTGTGTGAGCCCGTAGGCACACAATACGAATGTTAATAGTTCTGTCATCAGTTCCTCTACATTGTATACATATAGTTTAAAGAATACGGATCTCTAATAAAGCCTGTACGGATAGAGCCTTGTGTTGCAGACTGCGGCACTTCTCCAAGTTCTGTGGAGTATTCCTTGTCTGGGTCGATGAACTCATCATCAGTCATCGAAATAATCGCCTCGGTCGCCTCAAAATACGGACGCTCTTCAGTAATAAAATTGTCAATACTAAGAAGCGCCATCTTGGCTGCGCTCATAGTTTCACTTTTAGGTGTTTCCATTGTAGCTTCAAACGAACCATAAAAGGAGCCGGCTTGGATAGACTCGGGAATAACAACGCCTCTTTTGCGTAAGTATGAAAATAATCTATTTTGAGCACCATAAACATAGTCAGACATTACTTCTTTTGGAAACGCAACCACTTTGTTTTTGGAGGCTGAAAGCACTATATCCATATCGCCATGATCAAAAATCATCAGATCTCCGTTTAAGCTTTTACGGATATCCATTTCCAGAGTTACTAATTTTCTATTAGCTTCTTCGCCTACTCTAATCGTTATTGCCATCAGTATTGATCTCCTTCACCAACCCTTGAGTTTTTAACACAGTAAGAATTATCTCCTCATTAATACTAGCTTTGGAATATCCATCAAGCCGACTAATAACTTTTTTAGTCTTCTCCAACATAGTTGAATCAGAATTTATATCACTTATTTCCGTTGCCTGTTTAAGAGAATTTTTCAATCTAGTAATTTCTTCATTTAAAAAATACTTTAGCTGTAGTGCGTTATCTGAGAATGAAACGATATAGTGCGTCAACAGCTCTTTCTGTTCTTCTAATAAATCAGTATCATATTTGTCATTAAATTTTTGCACAAAGGTCTTAAACAGCACACCATCAATATTTTGATTAATATTGTCTTGGCTTTCGACAGCACTCATGCTTCTAATGATTTCACTCTCCAAAATAATTCTGCTTTTAGGAGAAGTTTTAGAAGAAAAGATCTGATCAATTGTTGCCAGTGTTTTATAGTTGGGGACGTATGTACTAAAAACATCAGAAGAAAGTTCTTTATTAATATCGTTTATGAGCGCACTTTGTTGCTTAAATAACTCCTCAGAATCAATAAGGTGGCGCTGTAGTGATGCTTCCTTTAAAATCTTTTCAGAAATTTTCGGATCAATGTTTTGATTTTCGTATAAAGAGCGATAACATTCTAAATCTCTCTTTAGAAGACTGTCGCCATGAAAATGTTTCTTTATAATAGAAACTGCTTTATCTTTCTTTGCTTTTTCGTTCTTAAGAACCGCAACTGTCGCCTCTCTTACAAGAGCTTCGTATACAAATGCGGTATTTCTTTTCTTATTATGCCTTACTTTCATTCTTTTTCTCCAAGCTATCCTTGTCTTTATCGTGTAGATTTTCCAAAAGAGTGCGAACTGATTCGTTTATTTCAAACAATCTGCTCTCTTCAGTTTGCTCTCTCAAACTATAAATAGATTGTTCCTCCTCCATAATACCTGCAGCAATACCATGAGGCTTGGCAATACTTGCTATATCGCGGGCTCCAGGAAACACATTTCTGTGACCGCGGCTGTGTTTTTGACCACTTGTAGATGCCATAGCTCTTGTTCTGGGGCCAGCCCCAGTGCGGCGATCATCCCTAACAGGATGATAGACTTTTCCTCTAGATCCTGGGGTTAAGTGCCCGGTGCGTTTAGTATTTCGCGACCCAGGAGGTACCGCTAGTAGCGGCGAGTCATCTCCGCCGCCACCTTCAGCGCCTTCGGCGCCGCCAAGCTCGCCACCAAGCGCATCTGCAGCTTCGCCGCCGGCTTCTCCAGCAGGCATTTCAGCTGGACCACCTAAGTCGCCGCCTAAGTCGCCGCCTAGGTCACCACCCAGATCGCCGCCCATGTCGCCGCCTAAGCCGCCGCCTTCTGCGGCTGCAGCCTCCGCAACAGCTTGTAGTGCTGCGTCCTGCTTGCGATCATAATACATTTCGCGCTGTGTCCTCTGGAACTGTTCGTGAGACATTCCAAAGATATTTTCCATTACCCACCGTCGAGAGAAGTACCCCTCTGTTGCAGAGGCAGCAATATCAAATTTTGCCTTCCAGTGCTCAATTTCTTGAAGCTCTGCAATCTTTGATGGATTATTAAGAGTAAGACTAAAACTTAAGAGATCGTCTCCTCTAAATCCTAACGTATAAAGGTGGACAATTCCAATTTTTGTAAGCTCAGCAACTATAACACGCTGAAGTCTCTGCACTGTTCTCGCAAATCGAATGTCTTTCTGTGCGAGGGTCGTCTTATCCTCTGCTGCTTCGTCTCCCATTGAAAGATAGGCAGCCGGTATCTTTAACGCAGAGAAAAGCTTGTCGCGAAGATATTTGATATCATCAATTGCTGTAATATTTTGTGCCCCTGCAAGTGATTCAATGGCAGTCGCTGAACCAGCACGAACAGGGATGAAATAATCTTCTTCGATAGACATCGGATTGTAGCGCAAGTCTACGCGACCGGAAGAGGGATCCACCACTGAGTGTCTTTTTAGTTGTGATACGATTTTTTGCATATATTGCTCTACATCTTGCGGAGGAATCGCACCAACATCAATCTTAAACACGCGGCGTTCGGATGAACGAACAACACGATAAGCCATCATTGCATCTTCCATAAGTGTTAGCTGGCGCCAAATGCGTCGAGCCGGCTCAAGAATCGATGTGCCATACGGAGCGTACTTATCATGACCAAGAATGCGGAAGTGTGCGACTTGCCAATTTTCAAAAGTAATTCCTGCAGAGTTCCATTGATACTGAATATAGTTTGGGTTTGTACTGTCTTTGCCCTCAAGCCTCTCTATCTCTTGGCTAGGAAGCGCAATAACAGACTTGACGCCATACTTATCGTCAATATCCATGTATAAAAAGAAGTCGCCATACTTACACATTGTACGGCTCCATCCAAACAAGTTGTATTGAACGTTCAGAACTTGATCAAACAATATTGTAAGAACTGCTTTAATTTCTTCGTTGGGGCACTTAATGTTCAACATAGGACTTAAAGACGAATGTGTGGTCATTTCATCGGAATAGATATCTAAAGAAGAGGCGATCTCAGGCATATATTCCATCTGGTCAAAATCCACATAGCGCTCTGTGCGGCGCTGATTTGCAATAGCTTCAGTGGCCACAACATCTAAAGGATTATAAAGAGACTTCTTAAACTGCTGTCCAGATGCGGATTTAAACCGAGAACTAAACTTGTCAAGATGCTGCCTTCTAATCCGGCGTCCGGACTGAGATCTATAATTGATAATCGGTCCAGAAAATAACCTTGTCAGTGCTTTGAAAAGCTGTGACTCTGAGTTTGCTGGGTTTTTTCCTTTGTTTCGCGATGCCATTTATTTTCTCACTTTATGATCCATTTATATTGTTCGTACATTTTTTGAGCCTCAGTCATTTTATCAAAGATTTCGTCCTTTTTGTAGCCCTCTTGACCTTTGATTTGTGTATTCATTGTCATTTTTGTTGTGATAATTGAACTAAGAAATGCTTTTTGATAATTCAATTCTCTTGCATTAACTTGGAGAGCAGTGTCTCTAACCCAGCACCCAATTGCCAACGCCATAATCAAGTCATCGTTGTAACCTTTCATTGCTTCTGGTTTACCATTCCTCCAAATAAATGTTTTCATCTCGTTGACTGTGCGAGACGAATATATGGTAATTAGTTTGTTTCTGATAAACTCCTCTAATTTGGCGATGATGAGGGGGCGCGTCTTCATAGATGTTGTAAACCCTGGGACTGCTGAATTTCTTATCTCAGCCTGATGCTGTTCGATATATTCATGTGTAGATTTAACTGAATGATAAACATTCGGATACGCAAGCTCAATTAATTTATCTAATATTGAATATCCAACATTGTTATTTTCAACAACTAACATACACCCGCCATATTCTCGACCCACCTGATTGAGCATGTTGGCATACATATCTAGCGTGGGGCGGCCTTGATACTCCCCAACTATTTCAAGAGTCTCAAGCTTAATAATATGAAACGTAGAGTAATCTGCGCCATCGCCCCTAGCCACATCTGCTACCATTAGATAATTGCACGTTGGATCAAACTCTTCCCATATCCAAAAATTCCTATCAAACCCAGTGCGATGCTTTGGTTCCTTGACGGTTGCCAGCATCCACTGCATGCAATCTGGATCGATAACGGTTTCACCAGATGTATTGAAATTGCACTCAAGCTCTTGCGCAATCTGGCGCTTAGACATGTTCTTGGTTTCTTTCTTATACCATTCCTGATTACGATCAGGATGGACATCCCACATAAGCGTTGTTAAGTTAAAATTATTTGAGCCGGCTTCGGAGTCAATGCAAGTTTTATGAAACCAGTTACCCACACCATTGGGCGTAGAAAGGGCTATACACCGACCACCCGTCGATAGCGTTGGATACAAACCAGTCCAAAGCTCTTCAAGGTTTTCAATGTGGGCAGCCTCGTCCAATACCAAAAGCGACAGAGCTTCTGAACGACCAGCATCGCCAGATGTAGATGCTGCCTTAATAGACGAGCCATTAGAAAGCTCAAATGAGGTGCGGTTATCTACGCTGATTGTGGCTATCTTTAACCAATCGGGAACGTTCCGCATAATGTTCTTAACTTTCTTAACCAAGTTTCCTGCTGTCGCAAACTTGGTTGCCATAACAAGAATAGCCTTATCGCGGTGGAATAACATCATCCACACGATATAGCCTGCGGTAATAGTTGAGATACCTAGCTGACGAGCTTTTAGAATAACGTTAAAACGGTAATCATTAAAATCTTCGAGAAGCTCATCTTGGAAGTCGAAAGTGTTAAAAAGAATAAGTCCATGTAATGGGTGCGATATTCTTGCGTAGTTGTTAAGAAAGTAGGAGGGGTCTTTTCCACACTTAAGAATCTCTTTTACTTTTTCTTGCTTTGATAATTGGAAGCTCATTAATCATCTATTACTTCAATCTCGACATCTTCCTGCATTATGCCATGAGACGCTAGGAACATGGAAGATCTTTCTCGGTCCCTCTCTTTCTGGGCCCTGGTCTTCTCGGGACCCGGTGGTCGAGCTTGATGGGTTTCGTAATCTCGGGTGCGCAGTGCTGCGTTGGCAGCATTGTATGGCTTAGCTAAAGCTTTTATTAAGTCTCCCAATTCTTGAATCAGTTTTCTATCAATACTTGAAATATTGGCTGCAGTTCTGTAGGGCATTTTACCATGCAGAAGGTTCACTATATCGTCCATAACATTTCTGTTATCAGCTCGGTGCGCGGTTGCTGTATATGTCCCAGCCTTCTCAATAAAAGCTTTAAGCTGCGCAACATAAGAGTGTAATTTTTTTTGAAGCGTCGAATCCACGTGGAGTTGCTCTCTCTTTTTGTTTTCTTTCCCTCGCTCTTCGGCGCCAGCGCGCCATTCCTCCTCTTCCTTCTTCTTCTGTCGTTCTTCGCCCCAATGTGAGTCTGGATCAGCTTCGCCTCCGGGATCTTGGAAAACAGCTTCTTCTAATCCTTCCACTAAAACTAGCGCTAGTTCCTGTTGAATGATCTCATTCATATTCTCATCTAATTCAAAGCCCACTCTAGGGCGATCTCCATATGCGCCGCCACTCTGATACTCTGTGGGGAAGTCTTCCTCTTCTTCTGGCGCGGCGCTAGGCTCGACGACGTCGGAAGCATACATTTCGTCATACACCGCGCCCATAATATCGCCAGTTACATTTTGGGCGGTGCCCTGTAACAATGCCACGATCGTGCGCTGGGCGTCTTCTGGGCTCACCGATTCTTTAATGACCTCCTCAGTTACAATCTCGCGCAATCTTTCAAGGGAGATCTTCATCTTGCCTTCGGTTGCTGTGCCTACTACTCTACCATATTCATCTTGGGCGCCAGGATTTGTAATCAAATCAGATAATGCCTCTTTGCGCGAGGTGTATAAAGCTCTGCATCCGAAACCATAATTGCCCTCTGTGCCTCTGAACCAGTCCGTATCCTGCGGGTTTTCCTGGCGAGGTATTTGACATTGCCAATTCTTCCACAATTCTCTAACTTCATCGTCTTGAAATTCTGAAACTTTCGCCTTTTTCTGTGCAGCGGTATGATATCCGGGTTGGTTTGGGATCTCTCCCCAATCAATTATATCAGGATACAAATTACTAATAGCAACCTTTCCCTTGAGCGCTAGCGCAGGCGCTGCCTTGGGGGCGGCTTTTTGTTTTCTCTTGCTAAAAGGCCAGATTTCGTTAAGTTCTTGCGTTACAGCCTGCTTAATATCAGATTTTGTAATTTTCATTTTTCTTTTTCAGAACCTTTCTTGCGGCTGTCATTCTTGGGGCGCTTGCCCTGCCAACCGCCTTGCTCAAGAAAAGACTTCCAGCCGCTGTCGAGACGATCTTTGGATTCTGTTGATACTTGCATATTTTTATCTAGACCACCAACTTTATAGTGCAGCTTTGCGGTCACCCATGAACGCACACGGGATGAGTTCTCAACCCTGACGTCAATTTCGCCCTCTTTAGTTAAAGTAACAGATTCGCCTTGAATTTTGCGATATTCTTTTTTAAGAAACGAAGCAATGTCAGCCATGCGCTGTTCAACATCAGACTCAAATCCTGCAGCATATACTTCTTTTAACTGAACTTCTGACATATACGAAAGGCACATCATGTTTCCATAGAAACTAACATTAAAGCCATCCATAACTCTCTTATCTATTAGAGGGTTACCTTCTTCTCTTTGGAGACCAGCCTTCAGTGGCTCCCCATCTTCTGTCAGCGCACCGTCGTATGCATTCGCTGCAGCTTGTGTTAATCCTTGAATAATTTCATATACTGTTGCCATTATTAGGTCTCCATCCTTTTAGCCATCTTTCTTCTCTGTCTTCGACATATTTAATATAGCACTTGTTGCAACAATCAAATTTGACAAGATAAACATCATCCATAGATTCCTTTGGGAAAGACCCACAAATCGGACAAGATTTTAGAGATTCTCTATTAAGTAGTTTTTTTGAGATCTTAATACCATTAACATCAACTTTTTCTTGCCACTCATCATTTTTGCGTTGTTTTCTATAAAACTGCTTAGATTGTTCAAGATACTCTTTTTCTTTTATCTCGTTCCAGTTGCCCTTTGGATTTTGGACGGCTTCTTTGCCATACTTCTCTGCAATGGCTTTTTCTATTGCTGCGATTTTATTCGGATCATCGCTCATTGAACATCCTATATCCAGCGTATGTGGTTGCAATTCCTGCAGCCACGCCGCCAGCAAACCACCACAACTTATTGCTTGGTGATTGATTTAACATTGCCTCTTGCAACGCGGCAATCTCAATGTCTTTTTGCTCGATACGCAAATCGTATTCGCGTGTCAAAGCGTCTATGCGAATCTGAAAGTTTTGCCGCTCAAGATGAAATTCTGTAGCTTGCACATCTAGATGATATTCAACCTCTAAATCGCATCCCATTCTGTATTCATCCGGCATAACCAACAACTCAGCGATTCCGCGCTTATTGAACAAAACACCCTCAAAGGGCGCCGGTTCGTTCTCACCAAGAATAGTGAATTGTGGAGGCTCACCAGCGTGAGCCGCCATCGAAAATAACAATGCTTTAAGGAACATACTGAAATCCGAATGTATCTGTTACTTGTTCTGCGAGTTCTTCTTTGTTTTCTGTGAACTGTCGGCGGTTGTCGATCGTAGTCTCAATTTCAACAATTCTTTCCTCAACCACCACTTCAATTTGATCTCTTTCTCGGTCATATTCTCTCTCCAATAATTCTAGTGCTTCGCGATAAGTTCGCAATGCGTGTTCTTTTCTTTCTAATTCTTCGGCGTGAATTTCTTGCAAACCTTCGATTTGATTTTGAAGAGACTGCTGACTTGTTTGGTACGCGCTTTCAAGTTGATTATAATCATAACGCATTTTGCCGATAACTGCAAGCAAAAGGACAATAATTGTTATTTCTTTCCAGTTTTTCTTTATAAACCCGAGAACTTTAAGCCAGTCAACTTTAATCATCGTCACCCCTTAAGACGAGCAATGCCATCAATAACAGCTTCACCACCGATGTAAATAGCTGAGATCATCACCCAATCACCTGACGTAAGATCGGAGAAAGCCAATAGCCCTGTGGCTGCTAACCATACCATAAACTTACGTGAGATCAGCTTCTCAACCAATCTGTCTAATTTTCCTTGTACATATTTCATCATTTTTTACCTCTTTTTGCTTTTGAAATTTCAACGGCGGCAAGTTGTTTTTGTGCGTCTTTCTTTGATTTTGTTTTTTTAGACAACTCTCTTCCACTTTTAGATGTTGCCTTGTAGCCGCCTTTAACTTTTTTTAGTCTCTCCTGCAGTCCGTCGTTAATTGTAACCTGAATGCACTCTTCGTGTGTCTGTTCTGGGTGAGCATCATCGCACTTTTCTCCACGATGAGCGCAGGGGTCATATTGCACTAATAAATCTTGTATATCTTTAAAGTAGCTCTTGTATCTTATCTCGTCAGAGCGATATTCTTTCTCTTGCCATTCGTCCAAAATGCGACCTAATTGAATTAGTATACTGATAAATCCATCTTCTGCATTTTGTTCTGGACCATATGGCTCTCTGTCTGGGCTGTCAATTTCTTGCCCTCGACCAGCAACACCGCCGAGTTGTCCCGCTTTGCCGCCAAAGTTGCTGGCGCCAACCTCTTTGAGAATTTCTTCCTCAATAATCTGCTTAAGTTGGGACTTGGTGATTTTCATTCTATAGTTTCCCTATTAGTTTGGCATTAACGGCGCCGTAGGCTGCTTTGAATTCTGGTATCGATTGAGTGATTGCTTCTTCTGAGCATTCTCCACTATACCATTCTTCAAATAGTTCAAGAATTTTAATTTTCTCAAATTCTCTGCGCTTTACTCCCGCATCTGTAAGTATCCTCTCTAAGATGAGAGCGCAATCAGAAAGATGCTCTGTAGTTTCAACAGGTATCCGCTCGATAATAATTTCCTCAATTACATCTTCTTCAACTTCAACAGGTGTCGCTGGCTGACTAAACAAAGATTTTATCGTGTTCCATAGTTTCATGTCGCTAATCCATTCATGCTTAGTATCGCAATCAATCCAGGCACATTCTTGCGCACGTAAACGCCAGAGAATAGTGTCTCGCATCGACCGCCGACATAAGCGATTGCTGACTCAATGTTTTTGCTAACTTTTGGATCTGCCACCATTTCCTCAGACGCCACTAAGATTAACGAACCTGCGGCGGCTTTGCCTTTGGGTGGAGGACAGGCAGACCTGTTCATGCAGTTGTGGAGGATCACCGATCCAAGCTTTCCAGTATTTGGATCTTTTATCATAGTTGAGCCGAGAAAAGCTCTCCCGTCATTGCCCAAGCATGTTTCCAAATCTTTACTATCAAAAGATTGGATCGGCGAATCCTCCGTGGAGAGTTTTAACACCTGGGCGAATGACTTAGCAAATTGTGTGTTGGCAACAGGATACATGCCGAGCATGCCGATTCTGCCGCGAAGCAAGCGCGTTGCGCGCTCGTTGTCTAGAATAATGTGCGGATGTTTGGCAACATCGTTTGCCAGCGTTAACGCATTTCTAGCGATTGTAGGGTTGAGGTTTTCTTGTGCTGTTGGCCAAGAAACCACATAAACAACTTTTCCAGAAGACTGAACGGATTTCATATAGCGTTCAAATACCGGGTGAAGTGCAGTCACAGAACTTCCAGTTCCGCCGCCTCCACCAGCAAGAACAAACAGCCAGTCCACCTTTCCAAGTTTAATGCGGAGCGCGTCTTCAATAACGGCGCCGTTCATTGTGAACACTTCCTTTCCATATTCTGTATTCTTGCCGATACCATCGCTATCGGGAATAAGAACAACGTGGTCTTCTTCCACGTTCTTTGGAATATCTTTGCCTGTTGTGTTCACAAGCAGTGTTTTATTAAAGCCAAGCTCAATAAAGGCGTTAGCCATTTTATTGCCTCCACCGCCGACACCAACGAAGCCTACATTGATAGAGGAAGGGGCAGTGTTTTCTGGAAGGAGGTCTTCGTCAGAATATTCCATCTGCAATCCAAAATCCTCAACCATTCCGAAATCTTCTGCTGCGACTTCTTCGTGATAGCTGTCTTTCTCCTGATTAAAGGAGGGTGGTGGTTCTGCAGGTGGTAGAAAGTCAAACTCGTTATCGTTGTCTTTTGTACTCATTGTTTATCCTTATAGCGGCGGCGGTTCATAGCGCTGGGCATCTTCGATTTCTTCTGGAGTTGGATGGCGGGGTCCATCGCCGGGACCACCTAAGCCGCCGCCGGCTGGGCGATTTAGAGTGCCTAAAATGTAATCTAGCGCTTGCATTGTAACCTCGCGATTCGGTTGTTGGGAGAAGATTTCCTTTGCGTGCTCTACGTTTTTTTCAAACGATCCCTGATCCATTCCCACCATAGCCATATGCGCATTTAATTTTTCAAGCTCTTCTCCATATAAACTTTGTAACACAAATACTTCTTTTTCTAGTTCAGAAAAGTCGGACTCTGCGGGCTTTGGTGCGGGACGCGTCATTCTCATTCCGTATCTTTCGCGGTTGCGATCTCTACGATAATCAGAGGGCTCTTCATTAAGGGCACCCTCAAGCTCTTCCTTAATAATCTGCTTAAGTTGGGATTTTGTGATTTTCATTTTTTGATTATCCTTGTTATTTTAAACGGAAGACCTTCTTTATAAATCGAAATGGCCTTTCATATATTCGTCATATCCATCTAATAAATCAAAAAATAAATCTGTTTCTGACAAATCCTTAAGTATTTTATTATGATCATATTCAGTGGTCTGGAACCCAATATTCAGTTTCTCCCATTCTTCTTCTCTTTCACCGAACTCCTGATTTTTTTCAAAACCAAGCGCAGCGGGTAGATAAAACGCGGGCCCAGATCTATAGTTAACGAAAGCCCGACCAGTGTCCAGACCTTTCTTAAGCTCTCGAACAACAAATAACGATTTTTTGAGGATCTCCTTTAGCCTGGCATGCAGCCCACCTGCGGTGGTGAACGTGTTGCGCGGTGCGGTGTTTACTATAAACTGGAAATACTCTTCAATGTTTTTGGGATCATCCATAGAGCCGTCCCGCCGTGTTTGCCCACGAAAATTTTGTATAATCATCTCTTTCAAAATATCGAGCGGATCCTCCGGTAGCGGCGGAGGAGGAGGAATATTCTGTGATGGTAACCCAGGCTCAGGTGCATCGGCAAGACCTTCATTTAATACTTTATGTATCTCTTCCTTGATAATCTGTTTAAGTTGTGTTTTTGTGATTTTCATTATTGATTTACTCTTGCGTAGCCGCGTTTTTTGTCTATAACAATTTGCATATCAACGCAGTCTTTGAGCGAATCAAGGTGTGAGATAAGCAAAACGTTCTTAAAATACACTTTAATTAGTTCCAAGATTCGAATAAAACCCTCCATATTTTCTTCGTCCAACGCAGTCCCTGGCTCATCTAGAATAAATAAGTCGCTCTTGGGCAGAGAAGACACAGATAGGAGCGCCAACCGAATAGCCATCGCAGCCATTGTTTTCTCTGCGCCAGACGCCATTTCAATCGGGCGCTCATCGTATTGCGGGTGCTTAATAAAAATGTCAAACTTGTTGCCAGAGCTTTCAAAGAAAATCTCAAACTCCACAATATTAGCGAGAACCTTAGCAATCTCTTGATTGATTACTGGTATCTTCTTCTTGATAACATCATACGCGATTCCGTTTGGATGCATACATCGCATGAACAAATCATACGCTGCGAATGAGGATCTTAAATCGTGGTATTCTTGCTTTTGCTCTCGCAGTGTTTCTACGCGTTGCTCGTAGGATCCCACAAGTTTAACGAGATCAAGCGTTTCTTCTTCGCAAGATGTAATCTTCTTGTTCTTGCTCTTGATGCTTTTCTCTAATTCGCGCTGCTCTCCTAAAAGCTTCTCAAGGTTTTCAATAGCTTCTTTGTTGTCTTCATACTCGGTAATTTTTGACGAAATATCTTTAAGAGCTAGCTCAATCTTTGAACGAACAGTTTTGTTTCGTTCTCGCTCAAGGTCGAGTTGCACGACTTCGGCTTGAATATTCTTTATCATCTCCGAAGTGCGAGAGTGCTCCATCAAGCTCGTAAAAACATCTGACGGGCTTAACGCTGCAAGATCTACAACCACATTCTGTAGTTCGTATTGAACGACCTCTTTGCTGGCCACTGCTATATTAGCCTCTCTGACAAACTTATTGTCACAGCAAAACTTGCAATCTGGATCGTACTTGTGATCGTGAAGCAGAACTTCTTTCTTAAATATCTCAGATAACTCTTTGTTAAGCTTCTTTTCCTTTTCGTGAAGCAGCTCGATCTCACGCTGCAGTTTCATCAACTTTGATACATCCGTGGCGGCTGCTTTGTTTTTACAATTGTTTAATACGCGCTTTTTTCTTTCAATCTCTTTCGATTGCTGCTTAATGTTTTCTACAAGCTGGATTGCTTTTTTGGTCTTGCCTTTTTGTTCTTCGCGAAGCTTGGCAATATCAATTAGCTCATTAGGGATTGCTGAAATTTGTGCATCTAATGCACCAAGGCTATCCTGTATCGCAACCAGCTCCTCCCTCAGTTCTATGCAAAAGTATTTGTTACTTTTAACACTGTCGCGATGGTCTTCTAATGTCTCATTCGCTCCGTCAATTTCTTCATCATAATTTCTGTCTTCGTGCTTCTTGAGCATTACCTTTGCTTCAACAGAATCGTCTTTTGCCATCCTAAACTTTTTCTCAAACACTTCAAGGTCTAAAAACTTAGCAATAATTTCTTTTCGTCGAGTCGAGCCTTCATCGATAAATGCTAGGGCGCCGTGCTGTGACGCCAAAGACGAAACCATAAAGTCATCAATAGTTCCAAAATGCTTGCGGATGTTTGCATCTGTTTCATTGCGGGTTGTACCATTAAGCGAGATTACCTCATCAGTAATATGATCGCGCATCTCAAAGTTTAGATCAGTCTTGGCTTCTTGGGTTTCTACGCCCTTCAGCCGCTTAACATACTTCACAGATTCACGTTCAATAGTATACGTGGCATTGTTGGCTTCAATCGTAAGCCTTCCACGTCCACTATCTCTATTTTGGTTAATGACGTTGAGGTTCTTTCGCTCATTCTTTGAAGTTGTATTAAAAAGAGTATAAAGAGCAGCGTCGATAATAGAACTCTTACCGCTAAAGTTCTTTCCGAAAATGCCAACAATACCATTAAGCCTATCAAAATTGACAACATTGTCTTCTCCATAATTAAAAAGATTATCAAATTTAAACGACTTAAGTTTCCAGTTTACATTGCGCGCAATTTCCTCTTTCTCTTCAATAATTTTATTGTAAGTACGATTAAGCTCGTAAACTTTTTCCATCGTGTCAGGGGGTGCTTGGAAGTCCTTAAGGTACTCGTCAATGAGTTCCTCTTGTATCTTTGGATCCCGCAAATTTTCTGTCTGTAATCCGCTGGTAATATCCTCTACATTTCCGCGTTGACCGCTAGCACGATTTAAAAACGAAATGCTCTCTGGCTTGAAGCGGTGCTTGGCAATGTCCATTGCTCTGCGCATTACATCAAGCGGCAGATTGTTATTGCTAACAAGGCGAAGTCTCGCGCCAGTTGGCACTTCAATCTTTTTAGGCATTCGCCCCTTTAGCGTAAGGGGAATCGTAAAGAATGGCTTTGGATTCTTGAGCACAATCGGCTCAATATCCCAATCATCCTTTGACTTAATATCCCAAATAAGAATACCCTTGTCGTTAGTCTCGCCATGATTTTGTTGAACAGTAGAGCCTGCGTACCACACGCGACCTTCTTCGTCCAAGAACTGGCGCCTGTGGATGTCACCTAGCATTGCGAAATCGTGGTCATCAAAGAT
>Ga0163179_10001001_pt1 | contig 20246 bp, 21 predicted proteins | sample AtlANTMetagenome_FD_109643 | JGI IMG/M metagenome (GOLD analysis project Ga0163179, IMG submission 109643) | Marine eukaryotic phytoplankton communities from the Atlantic Ocean - Atlantic ANT 2 Metagenome | ecosystem: Environmental > Aquatic > Marine > Oceanic | place: North Atlantic Ocean... | reverse complement strand
CGAGCGTCCTACCGAAATAATCGATGAGATCGAGCAACAATTTGGATTTGAGTATGTGGAGTAAGATTGCACAAGTACTAAGCTTGAGTTTGATCCTGTGCGGAACTGCGTATGCGGATGAGCCCGACACTGCACCACCTGCTACAAATGGGCAGTTTACCATTTTAGATTTAAATCAGCGCGCCCCATTTCGCGGCACACTTTTTGATCCCGCTGCGACGGCACACATTCTAACCCTGCAAGACAGATTAAGATCACAATTTCAAATTGAATTAGATTACAGCCTAGGCCAACTGCAGGCGGAACATCAGCTTGAGCTTACAAATCTTGATATAAGGTACACTGCTTTAGATGAAGAATATCAACTAAGGGTTCAGGCAAAAGATCAGGAGATTGACCAGCTTAATCAATCCCTAGCCAAGCTCAGTCGCAATGATAGACACTGGTTTGTAATTGGCGGCTTTGCCATCGGCGTGGGGGTCACAGCAGGCATTATCGCAGCAGTAAATAACGCAGGTAAATAATGAGCGAAAAAGATTGGGATAAGCTTGCAGCTTATGAAAAAGCTATATCTAAGAAATATGGCAAGGAAGCAGTTCAAAATCCAAAATCCAACTGGACAGATGAAAAAGAGCGAGATTACGTTAGGCAGCAGAAAAAGTTGTATGAAAAAGAGATACGACAAAGAGAGATAACAGAGAAGATCGAACACGAAGGCGTTTTGGTTTCTAAAAAACTACTTAATAGAGATTCAAAACGTCCATGTCCGATTTGCAGTAAAATGTTTTTTAGAGCAATGGATGATGTCACTATGACAAAATACGATTGCTGTTTTGCATGTTATGTAAAGTATGTTGAGAATCGTGAAGAGCGATGGCTAGGAGGGTGGAGACCAGATGAAGATCACAAAAGCACAACTTAAGCAGATTATTAGAGAAGAATTAGTAAAGATGGACGAAATCGATGTTAATCCTCCGGTGGTCTCATCAGTCAAAGATTACGAAGACGCACACAAGAAAATGACCAAAGACGTAGATCAAATTATCGGGGATCTTAGAAAGCTAGCGGGAGATGACCCTGAAGGTAAGACTCTCGCAATGATGGTTGGCTACATTGTCGACGTGACTAGCAAAGAAACAAAACAAGAGCTTAAGTAAAAACCACACTATTTAGTATTGAGGAAACAAGTATCATGGCAACAACTTTAGAAATTATTCAAGGTATCCAACAGGCCGCATCCAACGCATATGATGGCGCCTTGGACGAAAACGGCGAACCTGTAACGGTTGGATTAAAAAGAGAAGAGGGGAACCCACTTCTTGACCAGAGGGTCATGGATGGCTTTAACGTGTCATTTTATGGCAACAAATTGTGCATTGGTTATCACTCTGAAGTACGCCTCAAGGAAGTTTACGGAAGTAACTTTGAGGCCGACACAGAACAAATGATTGAGGATATCGCTAGCTTTCTAAAGAAAGAGTATAAAAAAGTAACGGGCAGCAGCCTATCGCTTAAAGCTCTCGGCGAAGTCGATGTAATGGTGCAGAATACCTCCAAGGTTCGTTCTTGGGTTCAGGCTAAGAAACACTATGAAATTGGTTCACTTAATGAAGTCGAAGCAGTTCCCGGCTATGATGATGAGCCAGAAGAGCGCAAGATGGATCCAGACTTTGAGAAATTTATGAAGTTAGGTGGCTTGGGCAAAAAGGCAAAGAACGATAAAAGACCAAAGGACAAAGGCCCCCAGTCTTGAGACGATGATGATGCATGACTTCGCAATTATCCAAAAATGATAAAGTTAAAGAAATCTTAAAGTGTGGTAAAGACCCAAGTTATTTTTTAAAAAACTACGCTAAAATTTCTCACCCGATGCACGGGCTAATTCCTTTTAAGACTTATGGTTTCCAAGATGACTTACTGGAAAATTTTAATGATTATCGCTTTAATGTCATTCTAAAAGCACGCCAGCTTGGTATCTCTACCATTACAGCTGGATACATTGTATGGATGATGATGTTTCACCGTGACAAGAATGTGCTCGTCATGGCAACAAAGTTTGGAACAGCAGCTAACTTGGTTAAAAAAGTAAAGGCTATTGTAAACCATCTTCCACCATGGCTAAAAATAACCGATATTAAAATTGACAACCGCACTTCATTTGAACTGGACAACGGATCTCAAATTAAAGCTTCCTCGACCTCGTTTGATGCAGGTCGTTCGGAAGCTTTGTCTCTTTTGGTGATTGATGAGGCTGCACACGTCGACGGCTTGGAAGAACTGTGGACCGGTCTGTACCCAACGCTTTCAACCGGTGGCCGCTGCATAGCGCTCTCAACTCCAGCAGGTGTTGGTAACTGGTTTCACCAAACATATATTGATGCTGAAGAGCAGATAAACGATTTTCACCCGATAAAATTACAGTGGGATGTTCATCCAGATCGAGACCAGACTTGGTTTGAAAAAGAAACCAGAAACATGTCTCGCCGACAAATCGCACAAGAGCTAGAGTGTAACTTTAATACTTCTGGCGACAGTGTTATAGATCCTGACGATATTGCTTACTTATTGTCAAACTCTCGCGAGCCAAAATATAAAACAGGGTTTGATCGAAACTATTGGATCTGGGAAGAGCGTATTCCTGAAGCAAGTTACCTTTTAGTTGCAGACGTCGCTCGCGGGGATGGCGCCGACAGTTCCGCATTTCACGTAATAAAGCTAGAAACAATGGAAGTTGTTGCAGAATATAAAGGAAAACCTACAATTGATGCGTATTCTAAGATACTATATGATACAGGGGCAGAATATGGAAATTGTCTTTTGGTTGTAGAAAACGTTGGAGTTGGTTATTCGGTATTGGAAAAACTCATGGAATTGAGATACCCAAATATATATTATTCAGTCAAATCAACACATGAATATGTTGAGCAATATCAGGCTGAAGTGATGAGTAACACCGTCGCTGGTTTTACTACTTCTACAAAAACTCGACCATTAGTTATTGCAAAATTGGAAGAGTTCATAAGAAACAAACTAATTAAGATATATTCTAGTAGAACTGTAGAGGAAATTAAGACTTTTATTTGGTATAATGGTAAACCTCAAGCTATGAGGGGTTATTCTGATGACCTAGTTATGGCTCTGGCGATTGGTTGCTGGGTCCGTGACACTGCACTAACGGTTAACCAGAGAGAATTGGAATACCAAAAGGCGTTCTTAACTTCGATACAAACTACCAGTAGGCAGTTGAAAACTACAATTTCCGGCATGCAAGGTCACCAAAAAGATAAAGCTGACAGAATGTCAGAAGAACAGAAGAGAACAATGAAAGAATTTATGTGGGTCTATAAGGGGTAGAAATGGCAGATAACACTAAAAATCCAAGAAACAACCAGTCTGAGCTTTTTCGCAGACTTACCAGATTATTTTCTGGTCCAATAATCAATTATAGAAGCCAATCTGGTCGACGGATCAAAAGACAGCATTTAGATAAGTATTCGAATAAGTTTCAATCAGCTAGTGGTCAGCAGTTTAAGAAAAGCACGTATAATCCCCTAGACAGGATTTCGCACGATGCAATCGCAAACCAGCGCCGCGCCGAAAGATACGTTGATTTTGATCAGATGGAATACATGCCAGAGCTAGCATCGGCCCTTGACATCTATGCTGACGAAATGACTACCGCTTCTGACTTATCTCCAATGATTAAGATTAATTGTGTCAACGAGGAAATCAAGGCTGTTTTAGACACACTGTACACCAACATTCTGAATTTGGATGCTAACTTATTTGGCTGGTGCCGCACGATGTGCAAGTATGGCGACTTCTTTTTATACCTTGACTTGGATGAAAACTTTGGTGTTCGCACCGTATTACCTCTCCCACCTCAAGAGGTAGAGAGAATGGAGGGGCAAGATACAACAAACCCCAACTACGTGCAATATCAGTGGAACTCAGCCGGAATGACATTTGAAAACTGGCAGATTTCTCATTTTAGAATTCTGGGCCACGACAAGTATGCTCCGTATGGCACATCGATTTTAGAACCAGCCCGCCGCATCTGGAGACAACTTACTCTTATCGAAGATGCAATGATGGCATACCGTGTCATTAGATCCCCAGAACGAAGAGTGTTTTATATTGACGTCGGACAGATTAATCCTGCCGACGTTGAACAATATATGCAGAAGATTATTACTCAGATGAAGCGCCATCAAGTTTTAGATGATAAGTCTGGACGCGTCGATCTTCGATACAACCCAATGTCTGTCGAGGAAGATTATTATATTCCAGTCCGTGGTCAGCAATCAAACACTAGAATTGAGAATCTTGCAGGAGGCCAGCACACCACTGCTATCGATGATGTTAAATATTTACGAGACAAACTGTTTTCCGCGCTAAAAATTCCTCAATCTTACCTCACGATGGGCGAAGGGGCAGAAGAAGACAAAACAACCTTGGCTCAAAAGGACATTCGATTTGCAAGGACGATCCAAAGACTCCAGCGCGTTATTATTAGCGAGTTGGAGAAGATCGGTATTGTGCATTTGTACACTTTGGGTTTCCGAGGTGACGACCTGCTAAGCTTTAAGATCGCCTTGAACAATCCATCTCGCATTGCAGAACTACAAGAATTGGAACACTGGAGAACCAAGTTTGAAGTTGCAGGAGGAGCAACAGAAGGTTACTTCTCTAGACGTTGGGTTGCTCAACATCTGTTCTCAATGTCTGAAGAAGAATTCTTACGAAATCAGCGTGAGATTTATTATGATAGAAAATATGATGCTAGCCTGCAAGCTGTCGCAGAAGCTGCAGCCGCCGAAGCCGCTGGTATGGCCGGCGGAGCACCCCCACCGGGTGATCCAATGGCTGCTGGTGCTGAAGGAGATATGGAGATGGATCCGATGGCCGCTGGTGGTGACATGGGAGCCGCACCCGAAGAGATGCCACCCGATGCCGGCGCCGAGCCACCACCCGAGCCTGACACTGGAGATCTCCTTGCAGCCCCACCGGGTTCACGGCCCTCACCAAGAATGCACAAGGGCCCACGAAGTCATAGTCCGAAAAGATATGATCCCGTCGCCGTAGACAATCGCGACATGGGCGCCAGAAAACGTTCCTATAGTAGCATTGGCAAGCCAGAGTTCGGAACATATAGAAGTACAAACTTGGGAGCATCTGAATTACGAACTTTATCAAAAGGCATATTTACTGAACATGCGCCTAATTATACTGACACTGAAGTTTTGCAGGAACATAGGTTGTTTGAAATAAATCACGAAGTAAGGACGCTTATCGATAATTTACAGAAAAACTCGGAGCAATCAAAAGATGAAGATGAAGCATAATAAGAAACGCAACACTGCCATTTTGTATGAAATCTTGACACAGCAGTTTACACAAGCTATTGTTAACAAGGATGTCGGCCGAAAAAATCGTATTGCAAAAACATTGAGAAAATATTTTAGACAAGGTACGGTTCTGGCTGAAGAACTTGAACTCTACAAAACACTGTATGAAACCAAGGGCCTCAACCGGCCTTTATGTGAAAGGTTAGTTATGGAAGTTTCCCGGGCTCATTCATCGATTGATAAGAAGTTGGTATATGAGCAACAGTCTGCGTTAATTAACGAGATTAACCGAGAAATCTCACCGGAAGCATTTAAGACATTTATACCAAATTATAAAAGTTTAGCATCTATCGCACAATTATTTAGTGCAGAAGTGACTATTAAAAGTAAGGTTTTGCTCGAACAAAATTTAATTGAAATCATGTCTGAAACTGTTGATAATAAGAGAGAAGAATTGCTTCCCATTGATAACATTGTTTATAACAAGTTTGTTGAAAAGTTTAATGAGAAATATGGAGATTCCCTTCTTGAAGAACAAAAAGTATTGATCAGTAACTATATTTCATCCTTTGCTGATAATGGTATGAGCCTAAAAGTATACTTAAACGAAGAAATTGGCCGATTAAAGACAGAGGTAAAGACTGCGATGAAGGACTCCATGTTCACAGAAGATCCAGACATGGGACAAAAGATAGAAGATGTGTATTCTTTACTTGAAGAGTCAAATAAGACACAAGTTGATACTGCTTTTGTGGAAAGAATCGCTAAGATCCAATCTTTGGTCAAGGAGATCCGCGACTAATGGCTATTAAAATCAAGATCGGCACAAAGAACAAGCCCGAGCCAGTAACTCGCAAGTTTGAATTAAAGATCCGCAAGTCCCTTGACGGGAACCTAATGATCTTTGATCACGCTGATATTGATATTGTTATTATGCCATCTAAAAAGAAGGTGCTGGCACTGCCAAAAGAGACAATGAGTGACGCGGCTTATGGGGCTCAAAACAGATTGTTTGCACACCTGAAGAGAAAAGGTGTAATTGACCTCGCTTCTATTCAGGGAGGCAACATTTACGGCTCTATGGAGGCAATCATGGCCGAGAGTACCGATGGTCTTGACTCAGTAAAACTGACGTTGTTGAACATTGATAAATTTATTGATGAAGAACGTCCATACTTCGACTTTGTACGCGCCGCTGTTGATCAGGCGGAGGACATGTATACAGATCCTGACGATCTGAATTCCACTGAGCTTGGAGATGTACCGCATGCTGATACTAAGGGCTCGCTTCAGCCCGGCTATGTAAGAGATCCGTATGGGTTATCGCAACTTTATAAGATTTAGAGGTGACGCTTGAGCGTTTTATATGTAATGAACCTGATATGGTTCATCCTATGTGCCTACGGGCTAACACAGATCATTGTATACGGTAGCGTATTTAACAAAGTAAGGCCACCCAAGACATGGCTTGCCGGATTCGGTGAGCTATTTCATTGCCCGATGTGTATGGGATTTTGGGTTGGCGCTTTTTTGTTTTGCATTTCTGGATATACTGAACTATTTACATTTGAACAGAGTATAGCAAACTTTTTTATTTGCGGCTGGGTTTCATCCGGCACTTCATACATAATGAATGTTCTATTCTGCGATAACGGAATGCAACTAGGGGTAAACAGTAAAAATGAAAATCAATAAACAAGAACTTGAGCAGATTATCGCAGAGGAAGTCGCGAACGAATTTCAAGAAAACACCAGCGCATCAAACCTCAAACAAAATATGAGAGGTCAGCAGATGCAGAAGGATGTCGGCGCCGCCGGCATGGGTGGTCGCGAAACAATCGCAAGACTACAAAAGGTAATGGCTGCTATTGGTCAGCAAAAGATGCAGTCAGTGCCAGCCCCAGTAAAGATGGCACTACAAAAATTAGAAGCTGCAATGGGAATTCAAGCTGATGCATCTCCCGAGCCACAACAAGGACAGCAGCAGCAACAAACGGCCCCCGCCGCAGGACAAGGAGTACCGCAATGAAGAATGTTTGGACTAACAAATGGCTTCTACAGCCCGTTCGACGCTGCTGCAAAGGCTCTTAGCTCACGCGGGTAGCGCCCGCCTTATTTCAAGGAGAAACAGATTATGAGTAAATGGTCATCAAGTGACAAGACACAGAAATTATATGAATCTTTTCGCTCTTTCGTACACGAAGACACAGAAGTTATAGAAGAACTGTTTGGCATCGGGGAAGGCGATATTATGGACAAGTTTCACCAAGCTAAGCTCAAAAATGCTGAAAAGGATTTTTATAATGGATTGAGTGACGAAGAGAAAAGTCAGGTTTGGCAAGGGCTTACGGGCCGCTACGGTGAAGAAGATGGTATCGCCATACGCAGATACCTTGACCGACATCGTTTTGCTGGGGAAAGGCGAGAAGCAGATAATACTCCTGATGAATCTGGTATTACGCCAGCGCGCCGCCGCGCCATTGGCCAAGAAGAAGAAGAGAGATATCAATCTCACATGGGTAACCTTGCCAAACAGAAGCAAGGACAAGCACAGTTACGCCATCGACAAGGTAGAGAAAAGGAATCCGATCAACGCCGCACTGATTTTGATGACCCCGGCGCCCGCACCCAGCGGCAGCAAGATCGCCGCGATGACAGTTATCGTAGAGAACGCGAGCGTGGTGGTTATGGCATGGAAGAGTCAAAACTTTATGAGCTTGTCAAACAAATAACATCAGAAGAGATTAGTAAGCAATGAAAAAAGTACTTTTAAGAGAATATTATGAACTGTGCGAGGGGGGCGTGTGCCAAGATCTCCTAACAGAAGATGAAAAGGCATATGTCGCCGATGGCGGGATGATCCTGTCTGGCATTATGCAGAGGGCAGACGCCCAAAACGGCAACGGCCGAGTGTATCCTCATAAAGTACTCATGCGAGAAGTCGAGAATTACAGCAAGTTAGTAAAAGAAAGGCGAGCACTTGGAGAACTAGACCACCCAGAGGATTCTGTGATCAATTTGAAGAATGCTTCCCACATGGTCACGGACGTGTGGTGGGATAACAAGGATGTTATGGGGAAAGTCAAAGTACTCAACACTCCTTCTGGCAAAGTCTTACAAGAGCTAGTAAACAGTGGTGTTAAGCTTGGTATTTCATCCCGGGGCTTAGGTTCTGTGCATGAGGGCACCGGTGGGACGATTGTTGAAGACGACTTTCAGCTTATCTGTTTCGACTTCGTTTCGGAGCCGTCAACAGTTGGTGCCTTTATGATGAAAGAGAACAAGGATCCCAATGTTTTTACTAAGGCTGATAAGGTTAATCGCATTTTAAACGATATTTTGAGAGACAAATGAAAAAAGAAGATTTGAAAGCAGCCCTGAAACCATTAATCAAAGAGTGCATCAAGGAGGTGATTTTTGAAGATGGAGTTCTTTCTTCTGTAATACAAGAAGTAGTAAAAGGAACTTCAGCACAAGTGGTAACAGAGGTGAGCCGAGAAGTGGCCCCTGCGCCGTCACGATCTCAACGCGTCAGCGCAGGGCGCCCTGACCCGGCAGTCGCACTGCAAGAAAGAAAAAAGAAACTATTGGATTCTATTGGCTCTGAAGCTTTCAACGGAGTTAATATTTTTGAAGATACCACCCCGTCAAGAGCCCAGAAGGAACAAAAGGCCGGCTCAGTTGATTTAGGAGACCCCAATGACGCCGGCGTTGACATTGGAGATCTTTTTGCTGCGTCTGGCCAAGCATGGAATACACTATCAAAAGGAATGAAAAAGTAATGGCAGTAAACGTCTCAGTGAAGGCACGTAGAAATGAGCATCCTGAAAAGTTAATTCGTAGATTCATAAAAAAGTGCAAAAAAGAAAAAGTTGTTGAAACTTATCGCCAACGCACAGACTATTATGAAAAACCCTCTGTGAAAAAAAGAAACAAGAGGAGAAGGGCCGAAAGGATGCGAGAGATCGAGCGCCTTAAACGCGAAAAATATCTTAAACGTATCAAATACAGAAGGTAATTGTGGGTTCACAAGGATATCTTCTAGATCGTGTACTATTTATAAAAAGCATACATGTGTAGTGTAACTAGGAGTAATAATAATGTCATTTAAACAACCTTATACAGTGGGCCTTGGTAATGTTGGCTCATATCAGGTCGCCGGCTCGCCGTATCTTACAGGCGCACTCGGCCACAACGCCGCCGAGACCCGAAAAATTGAATTTCAACAAGTAACTAGTCGTATTGTTGTACGACGAATCGATGGAAATGGTTCCGCTGGTGATTTAACAAAGGCTCTAGACGTAAGCTTTACACATCCAGACTTGGGTTCAACCGATGTGGGCTGTCACTTGTGGCATCTCATGAAAGAGGGTGACGAAGTTGAAATGAGAGTTAAGTGCACCGAGTTATATGTGACAACCAACGCTTCAGCCGCTGCCTCATGGCAGCTTTACGCTGAATTAACAAATATTCCTGCCGCTTCTATGTATGCTCTGACGGGTTCTGGACTGACAGAATAGGGGTTTAAACGATGAGCTTTGGCTGGGCATACATTAATTGTGATGACATAGCAGTTTCAACCATGTCGGGACCGACTGGTTCCATTTTGGTTCGGTCCGATACTTTTGCTATTTCAGGTTCGCAGAACTTCATGTTATACCATGAGGATTCTTCAGGCGCGCCCACTCACAATTTATCTCTCACTGGCTCTTTTCGTCAAAGTGGTGATTACAGTGTAACGGGTTCCGTCAATGTGACGGGCACAATGAATGTGCTAGGCCCGGTTAACATGTGGTCGGATTTGGTTGTCGAAGGAAATATTACAGCAAATGCTTTCGACGTTGTACACACGACTAGAACAGATATTGCAGTTTCGGGAAGCACAGAGTTCGGTAACGACAACGCCGATACACACATAATGACCGGCTCATTTACCATCGCCGGTGCGCTTCTTGATCAAGAAGGTGAAGCGCCGTCTTTTAGCGTTACCGCCTCTCACTCAGGCGTAGACGGTCTTCCGCGCGCTTATGTGGGAGTTAGAACAAATCGACCCCCTACTTCTCTAGCTGTTAGTGGAAGCTTTTCAAAACAATATGATTACAACTTGACCGGTGATCTAAACTTAACAAACAACTGCACTGGCTCCATCATAGGCATACGCGAGACCGGTGCGCTGACAGTTACACTCCCAACTGCACATGGTACCCCCGGCCGTATTCTCATTATTAAAGATGAAGGCGGAACGCAACCAAGGTCAAGCGCAAATAAGATTACAGTTAATCCTCAAGGCGGCGAGACGATTGACGATCAAGCCACCTATTATATTATGGGTTCTAGGGCTGCACTGTCTTTGTATGCAGATGGCGTCAATCAGTGGTTCATATTCTAGATTATGACTTCGGGAGGGCGGCATAGATGGGCTACAACTTACTTTCAGGCTCAATTACTCTCAGTCAGACTGGTTCAATTCAGGTCACTGGCTCATTCCGAGGCGCCTTATCCGGCAGGGTAACCGAAAACAGTGATGTTCCCCACACAACTGTATACAGCATTTCAAACGCTGGTACTGATCGGTTAATAACAACAAACGACGGCACAGGGGAATCTTTCAATAGCGAAGAGAGCCTAACATTCAGTTCAGCAGACCAAACTCTTACAGTAGTCGGTCATGACTCTGCTGACACAACAGCAGTTCTTGTAAGTGGTTCTACTTCAAACGATAAGTTATTAAGAGTCAAGAGCAACGCCACTGATAATATTTTATTAGTCGACGGCGCAGGCAAGGTTGGAATTAAAACAGCAGCCCCAATAGCCGCGTTAGACGTAGCCGGCATGGTAGCAATAACATCGGAAAGAAACTCAACCCCAAGTCAACCTTCGGATGGTCAAGGTTACCTTTATACCAAGAATGATGGAAAGTTATACTGGAGATCATATGACATCACCGAAGTTGATTTAACTGTCGGCACCGGTGGGGGTGGCTCTGGTGACGGTATTTTTACCGAGATTGATGCTGACGAAGCATATGTTACAAGCAGTTTAACAATCGGTGCAGATAGTAACCCCACGCATACACTGACATTAATCGGCAATTCACACTTATCAGGTGGAGTATGCCACAAGAGACACCACACGGCCGAAGATTATACAATTACAACGTCGGATTATTACATTGGTGTCGACACATCTTCAAGTGCCGTTAAGTTAACTTTACCTGCAGCAGCTAGTGTGACCAGTGGTCAGACCTTCGTTATTAAAGATGAGGGTGGCGCCGCAAGTACGAATAATGTTACGGTTCACATTTCCGCAGCAGGCAACACTATTGATGGTGGAGAATCTATTCTTTTGGAATCACCATATGCTGCAGTTTCTATTTACAGCAACGGCGCCACTGGTCTCTTCGTTTATTAATGCAACGCCGTGTTGCTTTTTTGTTAAGCAAACTATTTTCATAGTCGCCCTCAAAAACAGCTCTTGACACACTATATACTGGGCACTCTTGAACTGTGTGGAATTATCCGCGAGAACATTAGTGCATCTAAAGCAATATAGATACATTTTTTTGGAGGGTATTAATAATGGCTTATAAATTTCAATTGGGAGCGTTTAGAGCTTCCGGTTCTCTACATGTCGAAGGTGGTGATGCATCCGATGCGTTGTACGTTAGTGGTAGTACACGTCTCGGCGATGCATCAGCTGACGGCATTGAGATCTATGCTGGTGAAACTATATATTTGAACCAGTCAACAACCAAGGTAGCCGGCGGAAACGCAGCTGCTTGGGCAATCGGTGGAACGGGTGGCATGATGCTCACTCTCGACACTTTGCGCACAGGCGCCGCACTTTCGGCTAGTGTCGATACAAGATTCGTTCAGAAGATCACTGTCCAAGATGACATGATTGGTCTGAAGGACTTCTTCTTGTCGGGTTCTGCTTATGTCGCGCAGGGCCAGAAAGTATACTTGGATACCGATAAGGATTCCGGTATATTTGCAAATGGCGATGATGATGTTCGTTTGTTCGCTGGCGGACAAAAGGGTGTCAAGATTACAGCTACCACTGCTCAGCTTGGTGCTGATAGCGCTCACGCTGTAACCATCGATTCTCGCGGCGGTGACGGTATTCTTAAAATTAAGGATAACGATGCCGATTCGTTCAAGATTCAAGACGGCGGCAGTCAAGATTACATGACCTTTGATTCACAAAACTCAGGTCCAAAAGTAATCTTTAACTCTAATGTTTCTGCTTCGTTAGAAATTGAGAGTAACTTGTTCAAGTCACAGCAAATGACAATTCCTTATGATGGCACCGGTGGTGCGGAAGGTCATCTTAAGCTTGGTGCTGGCAGCGACATGCAGTTGGCTGTATTCAGTGATCATGCTTACATCATGAACAACACTACAGATAAAGATATCGTCTTCCAGATCAAAGATGGCGGCACTAACGCCACTGTTGCTCACGTCGACGGTGCTGATTCTACATTCGACATTGATGTTCACAATGGTAGCAACAAGGGCTTAGCCCTCGGCGGTACTCTTGTTACATCAACCGCTGCAGAACTTAATGTTCTAGACGGTATCCCGAACACGCTTTCAGCTACTGAGCTTGGATATGTTGATGGTGTTACTAGTGCAATTCAGACACAGCTTGACGGCAAGTCACCTGTTGCTGGTCACTCTAGCATCGCAACTGTTGGTACTCTTGGCGCCGGTTCGATTGATACCGGCTTCGGAAACATCGACAACGGCACAAGCAACATCACCTCTGGTGGTCAGTGGAAAGTCGACGTTGATTTGGGTGCCGCGCCTAGCACATCCCAGACTGTCTCCGGTCAAGCTGGTGCCATCACCTTTGGTGCTGGTGCTGACGCTGGTATCGGTGTTCATAGTGATCACCTTTATATCGAAAACAACGTCGATACAAAAGGTATTGTCTTCAAGGCTCACGACGGCTCAGAGCAGGCCCAAATCGCCACAATCGACGGTTCGGGAATGTCCATTGAGGATGATAAGGGTATTGTCTTCGGTTCAGATGACGACGTTTCTGTCAAGTATGACGAAGCGACTTCTAATACTCTTTTGTTCACGCAAAACGTAGAAAATGCAGCTTTGGCTATCACCTACGCTGCAGATCAACATGATGATGCAGGTGATGCATGGGCAATGCACATTGCTGCCACTGGTGGTAAGAAGTCATGGATGAACGACGTTGCCTCAAAGGGTGTGATGGTCGAGCACTTCTCAATTACACCAAACTCAACCGTAGCTAACTCAACAGCGGCCTTTGCTGGTCACGTTACAGTTGGTCACGACTTGACAGTTACTGGTGATTTGTTGATTTCTGGAGATACCACAACAGTCAACACAACCAACATGCTTGTGAAAGATTCGCTTGTTGGTCTTAATGAAGGTGCTGGCTCTAACGCTAACGACTGCGGTTTCATCATTGAGCGTGGCTCAACTGGTAACAATGCTGCATTCATTTGGGACGAGTCTGAAGACAAGTTCACAATGGGTACGACAACTGCCACCCCTGATGCCACTGGTAACTTAACTGTCGCTGCTGGTACACTCGTTGCAAACCTTGAAGGTGACGTAACAGGTAAATCCAGTAAAGTTACTGTTTCTGACAGTACCGCAAACACTGCGTTCCCTGTCGTTTTCCACGATGAGTCTGATGCTCTGTTGGATGACACTGGTGCTTTGACATATAACCCAAGTAGTGGCGTGCTCACTGCGGGTGCATTTTCTGGCCCAATGTCTTTGACAGTTGATACACAAGCCAATGGCTCAATCAACTTGTCATCCGCTAGCGGAAAGTATGTTGTTGTTACGGATGCTCTTGCAGCAGACAGAACAACTACACTCCCGCCAGCACCTACAGTTGGTGATCAAATTGACGTCAAGCTTCATGAAGCTGCCGGTTACAAACTCAAGATTGAGAAGGGTTCAACCAGTCATCGAATCGATGGTGGTGACTCAATTATTCTTGAATCGGACTATGCTGCTGTTAAGCTAGTTTACGTCGCCGCTAACGATTGGAGAGTCTTCTAAGATATTATCTTGGAATTCTATTCCTCAAACTTTGGGGGCCCTCTTCGGGGGGCTCCCTTTTTATTTGGAATATTCCAAAAGAATCTACTATTTATAAAAGACCCCCACAGATATATAATGGAAGGTATCTAGATGTCATATAACATTTTATCGGGCAGCGTCGAATTTGTCGGCGATCAACTCGGTCTCACAGAAAACCTAGTCAATACGCACGCAACACAAACAATTGCCGGCGCTAAAACTTTTACAAACATCACAGCCTCGTCAGAGGGTGATGGCACTGTCGGCTTGAAAGTCAACGGAACACTTGATGTTGACGGAGATCTTACTGCAGACGGTGATGTTTCCGCAGCGCAATATGTCAAACATTACGGAGATCCAGATACAAATCTAGAATTTGGCGCTGATGAGCTTACCCTTAATGCTGGTGGCCAAATGCTTTTTAATGCCCAATCCGGTGGCCCTATTAGCATTAACGGCGACGGAAGCCCGGGTAGTAACGGGGATCTTGATTTTGTTGTTTATTCGAATAACACCAGTTATGGAATGAAGCTTGACGCAAACAACAAATCTGTTGTGATAGGGTGGCTCGGCAATCCAACATTCAACAGATCCGATGTACTGGTTAACATTACAAGCTCATACCACACAGGCTCTCTCCTTTCAGTGGGCGATGGTAAAAATCCAATCCTAGCCATTTCAGGGTCTAGTGATTTTGACACCCAAAGCGCCAGAATAGTAATTACTGGCAGTGTTTTAGTTGGAGGCAGACACGGCTCTACACAAGAAACAGCATATGCTGGCGGAAATATTATCGCTGAAGGTATTATTACAGGTTCGCAAGGATTAAGAGGAGAACTTCTCAGCGCCGGCTTCGGTCTGACCAATACGGATCAAAGTGGAGAAAAGAAGCTGCAAGTTCATGCCGGCACCGGCATTAATGTTAGTGCCAATGGTGTGGCTGTTGACGTCAACGGACTTGCCGATGTTGGTTCCGTCAATACCAGTACCTCAAACCAAGATTTCTTCTGTGTATCTGATTATAATGGTGGCACCTACGTCACACGCAAAATGGGAGTAGGAGATCTGCTCGGTAACACAGTTGGCACGGCCGCAAACCTTGGTACTGGTGCACAAGTTTACAAGACAACAACAAGTCGGGAACTGAAATTTAGAAAAATTCAAGGTACAAGCCCTATCACTGTTACCGAAAACACTGATGATATATCTGTATCGCTTGCCGCCATCGGAAGTGTTGGTCAGATATTACACCATGCGCCGGGAGGCTCCAATTCGGGCACTCCTATGATTACTGTTGATAACTCCACCGGTACCGGTATGATGGATATGGGTGGTGGCACAGTCCATCTAGGAGGAATCGCCGCAGAAGTTAATGTTACAGGAGCGCTTGCAGTCAAAGGAACGAATAACGACTTGGACGGCGATGCACACACTCAAGGCGATGCCACATTATTTACTGTTTCTGGACATACCAATAACAACATTCTTATAGTGACAGGCTCCAACATGGTTGGTATTGGAGGTGTTACCGCTCCCCAAGCCACTCTTGATGTAAAGGGTATAATCGCCATATCAAACGAAGAATCCAGTACCCCCTCGCAACCGCCTGATGGAAACGGACTTTTATATACTAAGACCGATGGAAAGTTATACTGGCGTTCTTACGATCTTGGCGAAACAGACCTTACAGTCGGCAACGCCGGCGGAGCCAACGGCGAAATTCTATATAACCTTTCCGGCGCCCTTGAAGGTCACGGAACGTACAAAATGGTCACCCGCAACACGCCGGGCCAAACAGAAGTTTACCTTACAGGAACAATGCATGCTCAAAATATTGAGATTGCACAAGAAGCAGAGATTTATGAAGCTGACTGTCAGCAGTTAACAGCTTCAGCAGCCCATCTAAACGGCGGCGTTCGACTTTACTCAACAGCAAAAACAGCAAACTACAATCTTCAGTCACAAGATAGAATTGTTATTTTCAATACAAATACCAATGTTACGGCCACACTGCCTGACATTGTTAGTGCAAATGTTGGTCAAGTATACACTATTAAAAATGTCAATGCCGGTGAAGTACACATCACTGGCTCAAACCCGGGCGAAGAGCAATTGATTGACGGGATCCAATACTTGGTTCTTTCATCATCGGCTGTTGGTAACGGTCCATATTTGACAGTAACGAGTTATTCAACGGGAGCCGGCTATGGTTGGGCAGTTATTGCTAGACAACTTTCTACGGATTCACATTGACAACACTTAAACTAAAACTGGTAAGCAAAAATGTCATTTACTGTTTTTGCTTACTAATTAACATATGAAAAAATATTTTTTATTAGGAGTACCCTTATGTCTTCATTGTTAGAACAGGCAATCATCGATGCGACCGCACTTAAAGAGGCTGCGTTGAAAAATGCCGAAGCTGCCGTTCTGGAAAAGTATGCCCCAGAAGTAAAGAAAGCTGTCGAAGCACTTTTAGAGCAGCCTGAAGATCCAATGGCCGACCCAATGGCCGACCCAATGGCTGCAGCCCCGCTCCCCGAGCCCGGTATGGAAACTGATGTTGATGCAGATCTCGCTGCAACCGAAGGTGAAGATATGTGCCCTTGTCCCGATGAGGATGAATCTACTGAGCTAGATATCGACTTTTCAGAACTTTCAAAACTCGCTAGTCCAGATGCCGCTGGAGGAGACTCCGCTGCGTTGGCTGATGAATTACCAGATCTTAATGTTAATGAGCAAGTTGATATTTCGGATGATATTCTCGACGCTATCCTTAGCGAAATCGGATCCGACTGCGCATCAGACGATGAAGAAGACGCTCTTGAAGAAGGAGGCGATCCCTGCGCAAGCGCCAAAACTCAGGAAGAGTATGATGAATGTAGTCAGCGCATGCAGTATGACATGGGCCAAAAACACGAAGGAATCGATGAAGATGCTATCGCCGACATCGTTGAAAAGATGGTGGTTGATATGGCATCTAGAAAAACTGGATGGCTAGGTGTTTCGGAGGGTGATATGAACCACGAAGCTGAGCTTGAATTAGCTCGCCGCCAGTCAACAGAATTTAAAGAGGATAATGAGGCACTTAAAAAAGCCACTGCAGATTTGCAGGAGAAGCTAGCCCGTTATGAAAGTACTCTTAGCGAATTAAAGAACAAATTAGATGAAACCAATCTTACTAATGCAAGATTGTTTTACGCGAACCGCGTTTTGAAAAGTGGCTCCTTGAATGAGCGGCAAAAAAATAAAATTGTCAATGCTGTTTCAAAAGCAGGTTCAGTTAAAGAAGCGAAGGTCATTTATGAGACACTTCAAGACACAGTGGGCTCCTCGCCGGATCGCCGAGGACCACAGTCGCTGCGTGAAGCTGTTACAAGACCATCTTCTATTATGTCTCTACGGGAAAACCGTAACAGACATGAAAACGCTGATCCAGTTTCTGAGAGAATGCAAATTCTCGCAGGCATTAAAAAATAACATAACATTCAAGGAGAAAATATAACATGTCTATTTTAAACAAATTAACTGAAGGCATCGTTGAGCGCGATCTCTCTAGAGAGTCGCATGCCCTGCTTACTAAGTGGGAACGCACTGGTCTTCTTGAAGGTCTGACCAACGACCGCGACCGTACTTCCATGTCTCGTCTCTTAGAGAACCAAGCCAAGGAATTACTTCGTGAGGCAACCAGCATGAGTGCTGGTGACGTTGAGGGTTTTGCAGCTGTTGCATTCCCAATCGTTCGCCGTGTCTTTGCGGGTCTTATTGCTAACGAGCTTGTCTCGGTACAGCCAATGAGCCTCCCTTCCGGTCTGATCTTCTTCCTAGACTTCAAGTTCAGCCCCAACATTGCAGATGCAAACGACCTCTCGACAGATACTCGTATCGACGGCCTTTTTGGACAAGATAATGATAAGTCCATTTATGGTACAGACAGGGTAGGTAGCCAGATTACTGGTGGTGTCAACCTCGTCGGTACTCACGGTGAAGACCAGTCCGGTCCTCGCACAACTGTTGGTTACGCCTATGGCGGCGCCTCCGGTTCTGCCACACTTGGTAACGCTGACACAGCCACAGTGCACGTTCGTGACTCGTTCACGTTGAACAACATCACTGAAGCGCAGAAGAAGCTGATCATGTATGATCCTGATCTTCTTGCTCTTTCGGGTTCTGGCACTGATGCTGCTGTTGCAGTTCTTTCGGTAGTTAAGAGCATCCTTACTAGTTCTGCTGGTTCGGAAGCTGACTTCGATAACCTTGGTGCGTTCAGCCTTCACGATATGAGCAACGCAACTGGTATTGGCTCTAGCGCTAAGCAAGTTCGTCGTCTCACTCGTATGCAGATCGATTCTGAGACCACTTCGGAACGCGTTCTTTTCACCATTACAGGTGTCAACGCGGCCGCTGGTGTTCTTCAGAGTTCTGTTGCATCTTCGGGCTCAGCCCTTGGTGCCGATGGCTCTCACGTCACTGTTCGTTTCCCGATCCGTGACCAGCTTACTCAGTCCGATGCTCTCGGCGCTGTTGTTGGTGCAACCCCGTGGGGTCTCGAAAACGAGGCGTCGATCCCCGAAATCGACATTCAGGTCGACAGCATTGCTGTTACCGCACAAACCAAGAAGCTCAAGGCCAAGTGGACGCCAGAGTTGGGACAGGATCTTAATGCCTATCACAACCTTGACGCCGAGGTCGAGTTGACCAGCATTCTCTCTGAGCAAATTGCTCTTGAGATTGATCGCGAGATCCTTGCTGACTTGGTTCGCGGTGCAACCGCTGCAACATACTACTGGGCTCGTTCCCCCGGTATGTTCCTGAACCGTGAAACTGGCCTTGAGGTTGGTGCTAGCTCTGCTGCCCCTGACTTCACCGGTACTGTTTCCGAGTGGTATGAGACTCTTGTCGAAACCATTAACGACGTATCTGCTCAGATCCATCGTAAAACTCTCCGTGGTGGAGCGAACTTCATTGTGTGTTCACCTGAAGCCGCTAACATCCTTGAGTTTACCGCTGGATTCCGTGCGAGCGTCACAGCCGATGACGAGCGTGGCACCGTTGGTGCTGTTAAGGTTGGCTCTCTGTCCAAGAAGTGGGACATCCATGTGGATCCTTACTTCCCGCGTCAGGTCGTCCTTGTCGGTCGTAGAGGTGGATCGTTCCTCGAAAGTGGATACGTTTACGCCCCATACGTCCCGCTGCAAGTCACTCCCACTATCTTTGGACCAGAAGATTTCGTGCCCCGTAAGGGAGTCATGACTCGTTATGCCAAGAAGATGGTGCGTCCTGATATGTACGGCTTAGTCGTCATTCGCGGCATGGTTGGAGAGTCTGGTGCTACTAGCTAGTAGTTAGACACTTCATAGTCAAAAATTAAAAGCCCTCTTTCTTCGGGAAGAGGGCTTTTGTTTTGTTCTCAGACTACTTAGAGTCGAGTCTCATAGTGGGGCTCAGTCCAAGTTATTACGCATATTAAAAATGCGGCCGTAATTTTACGGCGACACGATTACAAATGGAGGGTTTTTAACATGGGAAGTAAAAGAGTAGGTATGGCTAGAGTTAAATCTCTAATCAACGCAAACAACAATGCGCTACAGGTGCGAAAGAAATTAATTAAATCGGTCACTGCGTCAGCATCACTGGCTGCAGCGGATTCAGGCAAACTTATTGTCTTGAACGCCGCCGACGCCGGCAGCACAGCAGTTACGGTAACTTTGCCGGCTGCGACTGGAAGCGGTCGATACTACAGAATTGTGGTGGGCACAGTTAACGCAATGGCAGCTGGATATAAAATTCAAGTTGCTGATTCAACAGATACTATTGATGGTGT
>Ga0163179_10001000_pt1 | contig 20248 bp, 17 predicted proteins | sample AtlANTMetagenome_FD_109643 | JGI IMG/M metagenome (GOLD analysis project Ga0163179, IMG submission 109643) | Marine eukaryotic phytoplankton communities from the Atlantic Ocean - Atlantic ANT 2 Metagenome | ecosystem: Environmental > Aquatic > Marine > Oceanic | place: North Atlantic Ocean... | reverse complement strand
AAACCGTACTTGATGAAGTCCGGCGTCTTGGCGTGCTCGAGGATGCGGTCGCCATCGACGTCGTCCTGTTCGCCGCCTGCGAAGCCGATGGTGGACTCCTTCAACCGCCGATCCACAATCTTGTCGAGATGCGCGAACGCGCCGCTCACGACGAAAAGGATGTGTTTCGTGTTGATGGTATTGCCGCCTTTTTTGCCGCCTCGCGCGCCGTCCATCATCGCCTGGATCTGGCCGGCCATGTCGTGCGGGGCGCGGGCCGGCACCTCGGTTTCCTCCATCAACTTGAGCAGGGTGGTCTGTACGCCCTGACCGCTCACGTCGCGGCCGCCGTGTTGCTCGGAGGAGGAGGCGATCTTGTCAATTTCGTCGATGTAAATGATCCCATACTGGGCGCGTTCGACATCGCCGTCGGCCTGCCGCACGAGGTCGCGGACGAGATCCTCGACATCGCCGCCGACGTAGCCGGTCTCGGAAAACTTGGTGGCATCGGCCTTGACGAACGGCACACCGATCAACTCGGCGATGCTGCGAATGAGGTACGTTTTCCCGACGCCGGTTGGCCCCATCAGCATGACGTTTTGCTTGGTGTAGTGGCTCTGTTCTTTCCCGTCGAACGCCTCGCGCACGGCGTTGTAGTGGTCGCACAACGCCACGCTCAACACCTTCTTGGCTTCGTCCTGCTTGATGACATAGCGGTCGAGATGGGCTTTTACGTCCCTTGGCTTGTAGGCAAAACTGAAGTCATTGCGCTGGGTCTCCGGCTTGGTTTCCTCGTCGGTGCCGGACGGCTGCGAACCGGCAAAGCCGGGATTGCCGAATGACTTGAACTGCTTTTGCAGGAAGTCCTGCATCTGTTTTTGAAATTCCTCCGGTGAAGTCGGTCCACTCATGTTCATTTCTCCTTCCGATATCAACTGCAAAAAGAACTGTAGCATCTGCTGGGAAAATTTGAAGACAAATGACAATCCGTTTGATTGGGGGTAGGATGCTGGGGAGCGCTTGGCCAAGCGCTTGGCCAAGCCATGCCGGAATTTTACGACACACACGCTCATTTGGATTTTCCCGATTTCGCCGACGAATTGCCCGGGGTGGTGCAGCGGGCGGCGGACGCCGGGATCACGAGGATCGTCACCATCGCCACCGACCTCGAGAGCAGCCAGAGGGCGATCGACTTGGCCAAGCGGTTCGACGGTGTGTTCGCCGCGGTCGGCTGGCATCCCAACGACTGCATGGCGGCACCGGACGATGTGCGCGCTGAACTGGAGCGCTTGGCCAAGCAGCCCAAGGTGGTGGCCATCGGCGAGATTGGTATCGACCATTACCGGCTGCCGAGCACGCGCGGCGGCACGGAGGCTGAGGACGAGGCGTTCAAGGCAAGGCAGGTTCAGTTGTTCCGGCAGCAACTCGAGGTCGCTGCTGAGCTGGGGCTGAGTGTGGTAATTCACCAGCGGGCGGCGTTCGAGCCGTGCATGGAGGTGTTCGAGCCGTTTGCCGACCGGGTGCACGGGGTGTTCCACTGTTTTGTGGACAATCCGGAGGCGGCCAGGCGTGTGCTCGCGCTTGGTTCCATCGTCAGTTTCACCGGGGTGAGCACATTCAAAAACGCGGCGGAAGTGCGCGAATCGATGGCCTCGGTGCCGCTCGACAAGCTGATGCTGGAGACGGACGCACCGTTCCTCGCACCGGTGCCGTACAGGGGCAAACGCTGCGAACCGGCGTACGTGCGCGAGATCAGCGAGGTGGCTGCAGAGACGCTGGGGGTGACGCGGGAGGCGTTGTCCGAGGCAACCTGCGTCACGGCGAGGGCGTTTTTTAAGGGTCTCGAGTAGGCGTTTTGTTGAAAAAACCGCGTGATTTTTGGCCCAACCGGGTTTAGGTTTCGTCGCCATGTGGATTTATCTGCTTATCGGACTGCTGTTTCTGATCCTCGCTGTTGAAGGCTATTTCAAGGGTGGGGTAAATGGGGTCATCACGCTGCTGGGTGTCATTATCGCCATAAACTTCTCGGGCGCATTCGGAGGGTTTGCCTATGGCTGGCTGGCGGACAAGTGGCCCATCGGCGATTTTCCGTTCTGGCATCGTGTAGTTCCCACTGTAGCTGGCTTTATCACTATCGCGCTGCTGTTTGCCATCGCCGGGTTGGTGGTGAGCATCATCATCCGCAAACGTCTGGCCGATCGCTGGGATGAATTCCAGATCGACAGTTACAAGGGGATGAACCGCAAATTCGGCTTCTGCACAGGCCTAATCACTGCGACGGTCTACTCCGTAATGATGCTGGCGATCATCTACCGTCTGGGCAACTTCACAGTGCCGTTCCAACAGGAGGATGGTGATGAGGGGATGTTGGCAATGCTCAACGAGTCTCGCGTGCAACTAGATGATACCCCTTTCCTAAAAATCGCCGCCGCTTACGACACGACTCCTGATCTCCATTACGAGATTCGAGATGCCCTTCTTATGATTTGGGATGATCGCGGTAGAGAAATGCAGGATTTGATGAAAGCCTACCCAGGATTCTATGCTTTGCGTTATGATTCTGAAATTAGGTCATTAATTGGTGACTCGGAAGATGATTCCTCCGAAGATTCTTCGGATAATTCTTATGGTGAATCCTATGAAGATGATTCAGGGTCAACAGGTGGCAGTGAGGGTGACGGGGATTCGCTTTATCATATGTGGAAGTCAAACGACTCACTTACCTTGGATCAAATACTCTCAAACAGCGATGTTGTTGCTGCTGTGAACAACCGATATGAGGAGTTGAAGACCATAGAACCGGGCTCTGATGAAGCCAAACGTTTGGGTGCTTTTATCAAGGATTTAACAGATGAAGAAGAGGGTTTCTTAAGGACAGGTAAATCTAAATTATACGGACGTGATCGCATTGTGGGACGCTGGAAATTTGCATTAAATGCTTCATTACGTGAAACAAAGAAAAATTATGTCGATATTAAATCTGCTGAAGAGATGAAAGCTATTTGGGAAAGACTTACAGGGTTGAAAAGTAGCCATTTTAAAATTTGGCCAAGTCAAGACGGTAAAGTGGTTCGTGTTTATGGCGTTTCTCCTGAAGAAGTCGATAAACTTACAATTCAAGAAGCGCTGAAAGTATATAAGGCTGCTTTAGAGAACGGAGAGATTGAAGAAGATGAGTCATTTGACACTTACAGCATGCCTGCCGATTATGAAAATGGAGAGCAGCAGAATAATCAAACCAATGCTCGTGAGAGCGCCCAGGCTATGGAATGGTTTTATAAGAATAAACCCATTGAATTGACTCAGATTTTTTTGAAGAGCCAAGCTAAAGCTGGAAGCAATAGTTTAATAGCTAAAGGTGAATGGGAAGGGTCTGGTTACCTATACAAAATAAAGGCTCGAAAAGAGAATTTCAAAACAATGAGAAAGGGTTTTTACGATTCTCAACTTAATGGAAGATTATTAAACTTAAGCTTAAAAGGCGAAGATAAAGATTCATTGAAACTCTATTTAAGGATTGCCTCTGACACTTTGGTATTTACCCGATTCTAAATGGAGCCAGGCCTTAATTTTTATTTATCACGGCCCTGTTTTTATAATTTGCAGACTCGCTTTTAACGCCGGTGCCGGGTTTTAATAGCATAAGCGGCGGTTGCGGCTTAACTTTTTTGGGTGGAGCCATTCCGACACCAGCAAGGGTGCCCTGCGCTTGGCCAAGCGGGGCGGGTGTCGGGCCGTGGGGCTCCACGTCTGCCATTAATTCCGGCTCCCCTTGGCCAAGCGGAACCGGCTCCGACTCGGCGATGGTTGAGCCTTCGTCCAGCCCGATGATGAGGGCACACCCCACGGCCACGGCGAAGAGCGCCGCCGCCGCCCGGAACGGATCGACGTTTTCACTGAGCCGCTCCCAAAGTGTCGGCTTGGGCGCCGGTTCCTCAAGCCGCGTCAGTACCTGGTCGGAGAAGTTTTCAAAAAACTCGTCGCCCGGTTTTTCCTTTTGCTTCGATGCGAGCAGATCCTGAATCGGCTCGTTTTGGTTGGAGTCGGAATCCTTCACTGTTTTAAATAATCTGAGAGGTGCGCCTGCAGTTGTTTGCGGGCGTAGTGCAGTCGTGTGCGGACGGTGTTGGTGTTGCAGTCCATGATCTCGCCGATTTGTTCGTGTGGCAGGCCCTGCACGTCGTGCAGCGTGACAACCAGTCTATGGTTTGGAGACAATTTCTGCATGGCAGCGTTCAACATGCCCTGCAACTCGTGCCGGTCGATGTCGCGCTGGGGGGTGTCCTTGGAGACTAACCCGAGCAGTTCCTCGCCCCGGTCGTATTCCTCGTCCATCTGGTTAATGCTGAGGATGACGCGTTTGCGCTTGGAGCGGATAAAGTTGATGGTGTTGTTGACTGCGATCCGGTAAAGCCAGGTGAAAAAAGAGGACTGCCCCTTGAATTTGTCGATCTTGCGGATGGCCTTGATGAAGGTGATCTGCGCGAGATCGGCGGCGTCCTCGTGGTTCGAGGTCATGTGGTAGATGGTGGCGTAGATGCGCTCCTGAAATTGCCGGATCAGGGCATCGCAGGCCTCCATGTCGCCCTGTTGGGCGCGGCCGACGATCTCCTTCTCATTCCATTCCGGCATGGTTTCGCCACCTTTTGCCGGGGTTGCGGTGGAAAGGGTTTCCAGCATTTGGGTTGTCCCGGTACTTCAGGAAACACCCAGTTGTGCGGATTGTTGCGCCAAAAAGCGGGTCAACGCTGTCAGCACATCGCGGTGAGCGGAGGCCTCAATGACCTCGAGCGCCTCGAGCGCCTCGGCAAGATATCTCTCCAGTCTTGCCTGGGATTGTTCCAGAGTACTGAATTCCGACAACCAGCTCCGCAAAATGTTCAATTGATTCTCGTCCCACTGCCCGACCATTTGCTTGAGTTTGGTAGTCATCTCAGGGCCGGCCTGCTGCTGGAGCAACAGGACCGGGAGTGTGGCCTTGCCCCCGGCGATGTCGGTGCCGAGCGATTTGCCCGCAGTCTCCTCTGCGCCGAACAGGTCAAGGCAGTCGTCGTAAATCTGGTAGGCCGTGCCCAGTGCCATGCCGTAGCGCCGAAGTGCCTGGGTTTCTTCGGCATCGGCACCGGCAAGGGAGCCTCCCAGTTCACAGGCCAACGCAAACAACTCGCCGGTTTTCATCCGAATGAGTTCGAAGTACTGCTCCTCGGCCAACTGCAGGTCGCCTTTGCGGTTGTTCTGGATGATCTCGCCGGAGCAGACGTTGCGCGTGGCGGTGGAGACGGCGCGGCAGACATCCGTGGTGGGAAATTCAGAAGCCAGCTTGAGCGAGTGGGCAAACAGGCAGTCGCCGGTCAGCACAGCGACGGAGTTGCCCCACTTGCTGGCGAGGGTGGGACGGCCACGGCGCACCTCGGCCTCGTCCATGATATCGTCGTGCACCAGCGTGGCCAGGTGCACCATCTCGATGATGACTGCCGCCCGAGTCACGCTGTCGTTCCAGCCGCCGGCACAGTTCGCCGCGAGGCCGGTCAACGCCGCCCGAAGTTGTTTGCCCTGTCTCGACAACGCGTACTCCGCGTATGGCGCAATCTCTGGATCAAACGCAGCCAACTGCTCAGCCAACTGCTGCTGAACCCCATTGAGAAACGGCGCAACGGAGAGGAAAATCTCCGTCAGTTCAACACCGGTATTCTGCGTGGTAGGGACGTCCGGAAGCGGGGTCGCTTGGGTTCCAGCGGCAATCATGCTCGGAAAAATTACCCATTGGCCGGCGCCAAGTCAATCGCCGCCTGCCTCTGCGGTCGCTTGGCCAAGCCGGCGGTGGTGAAAAATATCGAACTCGTCCGTTTCACGCAGCACAACGCCGGCGTCGAACAGCGACTCGAACTCCGGGAAAAAGGCGTCCCCCTCGACCTTCCGCTTCACGCGTGTCAAAAACAGGTCCGAACATTGGCCAAGCGCTTGGCTGTAGATTTCCGCGCCGCCGCAGATGAAAATGGTGCGATCCCGGTACGCCTCCACTTGGCCGAGCGCCTCGAGGCTGCCAAGCGTTCGCACGCCGATGACGGAGCCGGGGTTGCGCGTGAGCACCACGGTTTCCCGCCCGGGCAACGGTCGGCCGATCGATTCAAACGTCTTGCGGCCCATCGCCAGCACATGGCCCATTGTCGTGTCCTTGAACCATTTGAAATCCTCCGGCAAATGCCAGGGGATGGTGTTGCCGTTGCCAATCGCCCGGTTGAGCGACATCGCGGCGATTGCCTTGAAGGGCAGGGCAGACATCGGTCACACGGCGATCGGCGCCTTGATTGACGGATGCGGATCGTAGTTTTGCAACTCGAAGTCCCCGTACTGGAACGAGTAAATGTCGCTCACATCCGGGTTGATCACCATCGTGGGCAGCGCCCTTGGCTCCCGTGCAAGCTGAAGCTTGGCCTGATCGAGATGATTCGAGTAAAGGTGCAGATCGCCAAACGTGTGGATAAACTCGCCTGTTTTCAAACCGCATACTTGCGCCACCATCATCAGCATCAGTGAATACGAGGCGATGTTGAACGGCACACCGAGGAAGAGGTCGGCACTGCGTTGGTAAAGCTGGCAGCTCAACTCACCGTCGTGTACATAAAACTGCACCATCGCGTGGCAGGGCGTGAGCGCCATTTGATCCAGCTCCCCGGCGTTCCATGCGCTGATGATGTGGCGTCGGCTGTCCGGATTGTTTTTTAATTCGCTGATCAACCGGTCCACCTGGTTGACCGATGTGCCGTCGGGCCGTTTCCAGTCACACCACTGCGCCCCATACACCCGGCCAAGGTCGCCGTCCTCGTCGGCCCACTCATCCCAGATCGTCACGCCATTGTCGTTGAGGTACTTGATGTTCGTATCGCCCTTCAGGAACCAAAGCAGCTCGTGGATGATCGATCGAAAGTGAAGCTTCTTCGTGGTGAGCGCGGGGAAACATTCGCCCACCGGGAAACGAGCCTGTGCACCAAAGACAGAGATCGTCCCGGTGCCGGTGCGGTCGCCTTTGGCCTTGCCCTCATTCAGAACCAGCCGCAAAAGATCAAGATACTGAACCATGCCTCCCCAAAACCTAACCAACCCACCACCCCCGGTCGAGAAAGAGCGTTACTTGAGTGTGGCGAGGATGGCTTGGGCGGCGCGGGGGGCGGCGCCGGGTTCGCCGAGTTGGGTGGCGACTTGGTCGAGGCCGTCGAGGATTCGGTTTCGCTCGGTTTTGTCCTGCAGCAGGCGCAGGCCGGCTTCGGCGAGGTTTTCTGGGGAGGCCTGTGACTGGATGAATTCGGGAAAAAGTTTCTCTCCCACGAGGATATTGGGCATGGCCAGGTGCGGCACCTTGACGAGCAGTTTTCCGATGGCGTAGGTGGGCGGGCTGGTCTTGTAGAGCACGACGGTGGGCACTCGGAACCAGGCGCACTCCATGGTGACCGTGCCGGAGGAGGCAATGGCAAGGGCCGCTTGGCCAAGCGCTTGGCTTAGGTCGCCGATCTGCAGGTTGATCTCGGTGCCGGTCGGGATGTGTCGCTTGGCCAAGGCGAGCATTTCCTCGTTGGGCAACAACATTCGCAGCCTGATTTTTTGTTTCGCGGCGATGATGACCACGGCCTCGAGCATGACTGGCAGGTGTTTTTCAATCTCACGCCTGCGGCTGCCGGGGAGCAGGAGCACCTCGGGGTGTTCGGTGAACAGGTCTGGATTGCTGGAGGGCGCTTGATCCGCCGGTCTGGCTTGAGGGAAACGATCGACAAGTGGATGGCCCACGAATTCGACGGCAAACTCCGGCACCCGGTCGGCGTACCATTTTTTTTCGAACGGAAAAATCGAGAGCATCAGGTCGAAGTCGGCCGCGATTTGTTTCACGCGCCCCTCCTTCCATGCCCAGAGTTGGGGCGAAACGTAGGCGATGATCTTCGGTTGCCATTCCTTGAACGCACCGCCTCCCTGTGTCTGGTATTTGCGAATCGCCCGGGCGAAGCGGAGGTTGAACCCGGGGTAATCGATGAGGACGATCGCGTCCGGTTCGTGTTTCGTGGCAAGATCGACGAGTTGCTGAAACAGGCGTCGAAACTTGGTGTAGTTTTTCAGCACCTCCCAGATACCGACAACGGCGTGTTCGCTGAGGTCGAACTCCGGTTGCAACCCGGCGGCCTCCATTTTTGGCCCACCCGCGCCGATGAATTCGATGTCGTCGCCGCTCGGTTGTTCACGGATGGCGGCGATGAGTTCCGCCCCAAGCGTGTCGCCGCTCGCTTCCCCGGCGATGAACAGGATTGTTTTGCGTCCGTCGTTCATTCGCTCACACCAAATACTGCGACCGGGTCGGGCAGTGTTCGATCGATTTCGTCCAGTCGGTAGCCGAAGCCAGGGCCGGAGAGTGTGGTGAGCTTAACTTGGCCATCGCGTCGCCGATAGATGCCCGGGTGCACCTCTGCCTCAGCTGCGGAGGCGGCCGGATAAAACTGCATGCTGTTAGTCTCGACACCCATGATCGTGCCGGTGCGGGCAGCGAGGTGCATGTGCGGGATTTGCGCCAGCATCGGATTGGTCAAATCCTGCACCATCAGGGTCATCCCGTGGGCCTTGGCCCAGCAAGCGCTGAGGATGGCGCCGGTCTGAGTCTTGCAAGTCTTGAGCGCGACCCCGGTCCAGCCGAGTTCGCGGCCGAGCCGGATCAACTGCCAGTCATGCGCGCTCTCGTCGAGAAACAGCGGCTTGCGGGCGGAGACGCTGTGGACATCGATGCGGTTGGTCTCCAACTCGTACGGGAACGGCTGTTCGACGTAGAGGATCATGCCGTACAATCGCGGGTGTTCGGCCAAGAGGCGATCGAGGATTTCGTTGACGTAGACCGGGTCGGTGACGGTGCAGTTGAAGTCGGCCGTCAGCCAGAGGACCCCGTTTTCAACGGCGATGGCACCGACCTTGACCAGCCGGTCGTAATCCCATTCAGCATCGTTTCCCCGCAGCTTGATTTTCAGGCAGGTCAAGCCGTCGGTTCGAATCCAGTCGGCTAGCAATACGGGATAGCCGTCGTCCGGCTCGTTGCCGCTCAACTCGCTTTCATCGAGGGGATCAAGCCCCCCGACGAGATGCCAGGCGGGCAGGGTGGTCGGCGGGTCGGCATTGAGAAATTCAGAAGGGAACCGGCCGTCAAATTGAACATTGGAACCGGCCGCAGGCTGGAGGAATTGGCCAATGTCACGGCTGAGATACTCGGCGGAGTAGGTGTCGTAGGTCGCTTTGCCAAGCGCTTTGCCAAGCGCATCGTGCAGCGCGATGTCAAATAGTGAGCAGCAGACGAGGGCGGCGAGCCAGGGTATTGGTTCGTCTGCTGCTTGGCCTTGGTTAAACTCCGCCAGCAGGCGGGGGAGTTCGGTTTGCTGAAAGTCGTGGCCAAGCTCCAGCGGGTGCCCGATTGCATCGAATTCCGACCAGGCCTTGGCCAAGTGTTGGCAGAACTCCTTCAGCGCCTCGTGCCGTGACTCGTAGGGGAGGGCGCTTGGCCAAACCCACTGGACGCTAAGCGGGGTTTCGCCCCAGCCGTTGGCGGTGCGGCCATCGGCCAGTTGGACTGTCAGTCTGGCGCGGGCGCAGGTGACGTGGGTGAGGGTCTCGGGGCCGAACTTGAGCGGCACGCGAGTCTCGACCGGCAGGAAGAAAAGTTGTGTCCCGACGACCCGAATGTCGGTGGACTTGGCCATCAACGGTTCTTTTCTTTCCGGGCCTTTTCGGCTTCCTCTTTCTTTTTCGTTTTGTCCTCCCAGAGGACGCTCCAAAGTCCTCGCCGGTTGAGTTTCACGCTCACCTCATTGAGGTTGCTGGAGAGGGTGACGATGTTTTGTGCGAGTTTTTCGTCTGCGAACAGTTTGCCGGCGAGTCCCTCACCCCGCTCGGCGGCGGCGATCAATTTATTGAGCGACTCGGTAGTGTTTTTGATGTTCGCCATCGACTCGTTCACGACGACGCGGTTCGTATCGATGATGCTGCGCAGTTCGCCGCCCGCAGTTTTTAATTCCTTAGAAAAATCGACCACGTTGCCGATAGCTTGCTGAATGGGCGGGGTGTTGGTGGTGATCAGGAGGTCGACACTGGCGATGGTCTTGGAGGCGTTCTCGGAGATGTCGCGGAGATTGCGCAGGCCGGCAGCGAGGTCGGTGAGTGTTTTTTCGTCGAGTAGCTTGCTGTCTATGCGTTCGATGATGTTGGTGATCTGTGTGGTCGCGGTGTTGAGTTGGTCAACCACACCAGAGGTCGAGCGGGCGACCCGCATCAGGTCGAACGATTCCTGGCAGGGGACAGTTGCGCCGTCCAGTAGCATCGGGGCGTCCTGATTTCTTGTTGGAATAATGCCGATGTACTTGTCCCCGAGGAAGCCGGCAGTCTCGATGTGAAATTTTGAGCCTTCCCGAATCTTGAATTCCTCCTCGATTAGGATGGTGATGGTGACCTCCGACTTGTCGGTGTTCAGTTTGATTTTAGAGACATTGCCGATGGGGACGCCGGCCATCATGACGACGGCGTTGCGGACGATACCGTCCACGTTTTTGGTCGTGAGGTTGAGTGAGTAGGTCTTGGTCAGGGGACTGATTCCCTTGGCGAAGTTGAGAACCAGTGCGACGGCGACCACCAGTGAGATGGCGATGAACAGGCCGACTTTCCATTCAGTCTTCGATTTCATGTCAAAACTCCAGGTCTTTTGGATCCGCGATGCCGTTCACGAACTTGTGAACGATCGGATCAGTTGAGTTGAAAATTTCATCCGGTTTTCCGTTGGCATGGATCACGCCGTGGTGAAGCATCATCACGTGATTGCCCACGCGCCGCATGCTGCGGGTGTCGTGCGTGACGACGATCGAGGTGCAGTTGAGTTGATCCCGCATCTTGATGACGAGTTGGTCTATGCTGTCCGATACCACCGGATCAAGCCCCGTGGTGGGTTCGTCGTAAACTATGATTTCCGGCTTGTAAACAATCGCGCGCGCCAAACCGACCCGTTTGCGCATGCCTCCGGAGAGTTCGGCTGGCTTTTTATCCTGTGTGCCGGCGAGATCGACGAGTTCCAATGCCTCGGTCACGGTCTTTTTGATTTCCGCACGGGACAGGGTCTGCTCTCGGTCGAGCAGGAAGCCGACGTTTTCCTCAACGGTCAGCGAGTCGAACAGTGCTGCGCCCTGGAACAGCATGCCGAATTTTCGGCGCACCTTGATCAACTGACGTTCATTCAGCTCAACGATGCTCTCGCCGTTGATTTTTACGTCGCCGGAGTCGGGCTGGATGAGGCCGATGATGTGGCGCAGCAGGACGCTCTTGCCGCAGCCACTGCCCCCGATGATCACCGCCGACTCGCCGCGATCTATCGACAAGTTCACCCCTGCGAGAACCTCCTGTGTCCCGTAGCTTTTTCGCAGTTGGCTGACTTCAATCAATCGGAGTAAATGAGAATTTTGTTGAGGATGAGGGTCACAAAAAAATTGCTGATTAGAATGATGATTGACGAGGTGACAACTGCCTGCGTGGTGGCGCGCCCGACCCCCTCGGCTCCCTGCCCGCAGTTCATGCCCTTGTAGCAGGAGACGGTGGCGATGATACCGGCAAAGATGAACGCCTTGATCAGGCCCATCATCACATCCTCGGACCAGGTGTAAAACACCATGTTGGTCCAGAGGAAAACCGGGTCGAGTCCGAGCAGATACACCGCCACGATCATCCCGGAAACCATGCCAAGCGCGATCGCCTCTGCGGTGAGCAGGGGCAGGGCAATGAGCGTGGCGAGCAGACGTGGCGCGACGAGGTAGTCGGTCGGGTGGGTGGCCAGGGTGCGGAGGGCATCTATCTGCTCGGTGACCTTCATCGTGCCGAGTTGGGCGGCCATCGCGGCGCCGACCCGGCCGGAAACCATCAGCGCAGTCAGCACCGCACCGAGCTCCCGGCACATGGCCACGCTGACGACTGACATCACGGCACTGTCCATTTTGACCTTGTGAAACTGGATGTAAAACTGGGCGCACATCACCATGCCGGTGAACGCCCCGGTGAGCAGAACCACGGACTGGGACTTAACGCCGATGAAGTGAATCTGCTCGACGAGATCGCGCATGCGGAAGCGCTTGGCGATGATGGAGCCCATGGCCTCCCAAAAGAGGTAGGTGAGGCGTGCCAGGCTGGCCAAGGCCTCCTTGATAGGGTTGTCGGCAGTGTTTGCCATGCTCTCGTCGGGGGGTTAATTAGCAATCTGGCTGCCTCGAGGCGAGTCTGCATGTTCCCCCCAAATGCAAAAAAGCTTGGCCAAGCGCTTGGCCAAGCGGAAGCAGTCTTACCTGTGGCGTTACTTGGATACCTTGGAATCTTCGCCCTTGGCCGAAGACTCTTTCTGGGTGAATTCCAGTTTCTCGTCTTTGGTCGAGATCGAAATGGTTTCCCCTTCGCGTAGGTCGCCACGGATAATCTCCTCGGCCATCGGATCCTCGAGGTACCGCTCGACGGCGCGTCGCATCGGGCGTGCCCCGTAGGTGGGGTCGAATCCCTTCTCGAGTAGCAGGTCGCGCGCGGATGAGTCCAACTCGAAGTGGATGTCGCGCTCGGCCAGGCGCTTGCGCACCTTCTCCAGTTCCAACTCGAGAATCTGTGTGAGTTCGTCGCGGCCAAGCGAGCGGAACACAAGAATGTCATCGAATCGATTGAGGAATTCCGGCCGGAAAACCTTCTTGGCTTCCTCGGTCAGGTTTTCCTTCATGCGGGCGTAGTCCTCCTCGTCGTCAGGCGGGGTGAAGCCCATCGCGGAACCTTTCTGGAGCCGCTCGGCCCCGACGTTTGAGGTCAGCAAAATGATGGTGTTGCGGAAGTCCACCTGTCGCCCGAAGTTGTCGGTCAGTTTCCCTTCCTCGAGAATCTGCAGCAGCATGTTCATGACGTCGGGGTGAGCCTTCTCGACCTCGTCGAAAAGGACGACGGAGTAGGGGTTGCGACGCACCTTCTCGGTGAGTTGGCCGCCTTCCTCGTAACCAACGTAGCCCGGGGGTGAGCCGACGAGGCGCGAGACGTTGAACTTCTCCATGTACTCGGACATGTCGAGTTGAACAAGTGCCTTGCTGTCGCCGAACATGTTTACTGCGAGGCTCTTGGAGAGAAGCGTTTTGCCAACGCCGGTCGGTCCAAGCATCATGAAGGCGCCAATCGGCCGGGCCGGGTCCTTCAGGTCGGCGCGGCTGCGGCGCAGCGCCTTGCAAAGTGTCTCCACCGCTTCGCTCTGTCCAATGACGAGCTTGGAGAGGACCGATTCCATCGCGAGCAGTTTTTGGATTTCTCCCTGTTCCATGCGCTTCAGCGGGATGCCGGTCCACTTGGCGACGACGTGCATGATGTCCTCCTCGTCCACCTTCACGCGGGCGTCCTCGCTGCTCTTTTTCCATTCCTCGAGCACGGAGTCGAGTTTCTCCTTGGCCTTCTTTTCCTCGTCGCGCATGGAGGCGGCCGTCTCGAACTGTTGTTCCTTGATGGCGGCCTCCTTCTTGACGCGGGTTTCCTCGATGTCGGCCTCGAGTTTCTTGACCTCGGGCGGGCGGGTCATGGCCTTGATGCGGGCACGGGCTCCGGCCTCGTCCATGATGTCGATGGCCTTATCCGGCAGGAAACGGCCGGTGATGTAGCGGTCGGAAAGTTTGACGGCCGCAGTGACGGCGTCGTCGGTGAGGTCCATCTTGTGATGATCCTCGTAACGGGGGCGAAGGCCCTTGAGAATCTCGATTGCATCCTCGATGGAGGGCGGCTCGACCTTGACGGACTGGAAGCGTCGCTCGAGGGCGGCGTCCTTCTCAATGTACTTGCGGTACTCGTTGAGGGTGGTGGCACCGACGCACTGCATCTCGCCGCGGCTCAGTGCCGGCTTTATGATGTTGGAGGCGTCCATCGTGCCCTCGGCGGAACCGGCACCAACGATCGTGTGCAACTCGTCGATGAAAAGGATGACGTTCTTGGCTCGGCGAATCTCGTCCATCACGGCCTTGATGCGTTCCTCGAACTGGCCGCGGTACTTGGTGCCGGCGACCATCAACGCGAGGTCGAGGGTGATGACGCGTTTTTCGCGCAAAATCTCGGGGACGTTCCCCTTGGTAACCTCCTGAGCCAGACCCTCGACGATGGCGGTCTTGCCTACGCCGGCCTCGCCCAGCAGCACCGGGTTGTTTTTCGTTCGGCGGCAGAGAACCTGAATGACCCGCTCGATTTCCTCGGAGCGGCCGATGACCGGATCCATCTCGCCCTTCTTGGCAATCTCTGTGAGGTCGCGGCCGAACGCCTTGAGCGCCGGGGTCTTGACCTGTTTTTTGCCGCCTTCGGATTCCTCTTCCATACCGGCGGCCACCTCGTCGTCGCCTTCAAAATTCGGATCCAGCTCGTGCAGGATTTCCTGACGGCACTGGTCGATGTCGATGTCGAGATTCCTCAACACGCGCGCGGCCACGCCTTCGCCCTCGCGCAGCAGGCCAAGCAGGATGTGCTCGGTACCGACGTAGGTGTGATGCAGCACCTTGGCTTCCTTTTTGGAAAGCTCGAGGACTTTTTTCACCCGTGGGGTGTAGGGGATGTTGCCGGCCAGTTTTTGGTCCGGGCCGGTGCCGACCTGTTTCTCGACCTCCAACCGGACGGTCTCGAGATCGAGCCCCATCTTTTGCAGGACATTTACGGCAACCCCCTGGCCAAGGTTTATCAGGCCAAGCAGCAGATGCTCGGTCCCCACGAAACTGTGGTTGAACCGATCCGCCTCCTTCCGCGCCAACGCCAGCACCTGCTGGGCGCGCGGGGTGAAATTGTTCATTGATTCGTCACTCATACAGCAACCCGCTCCAATTTGAACCCAAGCCACGGTCTTGTCCAGCTTGGGAATGGCCGCTTTACCCGCTTGGCCAAGCGCTTGGTTTACTCGCTTTCCCCCTTATTTTGGGAGTCCTCAAGTGTTTTTGTGTCCGGCACAACCGGCCGGTCTACGCCCTTGAGCCGTTCCCGCAACAGGTCCGCCCGCAGCAGGTCGCGCTTCTCGGCGGACAGTTTGCCGTCGTTGGCTTTTTGCAGATGCGCCGGCTGGGTGATGATAATCAACTCATTGATCAACGCCTGCGAGGTGCCGGCGAACAACTCCATGTCCATGCCAAGCCGCAGTAGCGAAAGCAGGTTCATTGTCTCCTTGGAGGAGATGCTGTGGGCGTTGGCGAGGATGCCGTACGCGCGGCCGATGTGGTTGTAGACCATCTTCGGTTTGCTTTCCATCAGCTTGACGCGAGCGTTTTGCTCGTGGTCAACGATCTGCAGCAGCACCTTGTTGAGCCGCTCGACGATGTCGCTCTCGGTCTCACCGAGGGTCATCTGGTTGGAAACCTGAAAGACGTTGCCCAGCGCCTCGGTGCCTTCCCCGTAAAGCCCACGCACGGCAAGGCCCAGCTTGTTGACGGCCTGGATGATCTGGTTGACCTGCTCGCTCAACACCAGCCCCGGCAGGTGCAGCATCGCGCTCACGCGAATGCCGGTGCCCAGGTTGGTGGGGCAGGCGGTGAGGTAGCCGCGTTTTTTCGAGTAGGCAAAATCGAGGCCGTGCTCGAGCTGGGTGTCAAACTGGTCGATGGCGGTCCAGGCGTTGCTGATTTGCAGCCCAGGCAGCAGCGCCTGCATGCGGAGGTGATCCTCCTCGTTGATCATCACGCTGATGCTCTCGTCCTGACTGAGCACGAGGCCGCTGCCGGTGTTTTTCGCGGCGTGTTCGCGGCTGATGAAATGTCGCTCGACGAGAATCTGTTTGTCGAGCGTGGTCAGCTTGTCCATGCCGGTGTCGAAGCTGTCCTTCATCGATCCCACCTGTAGCACGTTGTCGCGGATGTGCTTGAAAGTCTCGACGCGCACCGATTTCTTCGCCCAGCCGGGGAACGGCGTGTTGGCGAGGTTTCGGGCAAGGCGCACGCGGCTCGACCAGACGATTTTGTTTGACGGGCCTTCGCGCTCGGCGGCCGCGGCAGGGCTGGAAAGTATCTCGTGAATGTTCATCGCGTCACGGGGTCTTGGCGGCTGCGGCGTATTCCGTTTTCAGGTTCGCGATCTTGTCGCGCAACTCGGCGGCCTTTTCGTAGTCCTCCTTGGCGATGGCCTTGTCGAGCAGCGTCTGCAACTCGTGCATCTGGTCGATGTAATCCTTCGTCTGCTGCCAGACCGCCGGTGCCTTGCCGGTATGGCGCGTGCCCTTATGCATCGTCTTGAGCAGCCCCTCGACGCCTTCCTCAAAATGCTCGTAACACTCCGGGCAGCCGAGGCGCCCGGTTTTCTTGAAGTCCGCCTGGCTGAAGCCGCACTGCGGGCACTTGGTGTTGGCGGCGTCGGCCTCCTCCATCTCCTGAGAGGCCCCGAGCCCGAGCAGCAGGTCGGCCAGCGAAAACCCGGCCGGATCGTCTACGCCCTTGGCCTTCGAGCACGACTCGCACAGGTCGATCTTCTTGGTCTTACCCTCGACCATCTGGGTCAGATGGACGGTGGCTTCCTTTTCCTTGCAAATATCGCAGAGCATCCGTTTGAAACTTGGTTGGTCGTCGCGCACGAACCGGGTCGGATGACGCATTTCGCCCCTGAAAAAAGGACAGGAGGGTTTGCCCGCAACAACGGGGAAAACGTAGCACGAAACCTGCCACATTAAAAGATGGAAGCGGGCTGGAATCGTGCACTTGGCCAAGCGGGGCGGGGGTTCAATCTTTTCCGGCGCTTGGCCTTCGGGTACTCTCCGGGCCGCTCTGAGTGAAGCTGCCGTTCGAACTCGCCCTGGCGCTGCGGTATTTGCGCCCCAAGCGGACGTTTGTGTCCGTCATCACCCTGATCTCCATCATCGGGGTGACGCTCGGCGTTGCGGTGTTGATAATCGTCATGAGTGTCATGAGCGGGTTCGACCTCATGCTCCGCGAGCGGTTGCTCAACTTCAATTCCCATATCAAGGTCTTCACTCAGGATCGCTTGATGACGGAGTACCGTGAACTGCGCGAGACCGTACTCGAAAATGAGTCGGTGACCGGAGTGGCGCCGTTCGTCATCGGGCCGGTGCTGGTGGAGACGCAGCCGGACGAGGGGCTGCCGCAAATCTACACGCCATACATCCGCGGCGTGGATATCGACCTCGAGCCGACGGTTAGTTCGCTCGTGTCCACCAACAGCCTTGTCGTGGGTGAACTGGATCTCGACGGCGGCCTGTTGGTCGGCTCGGAAATTCGTTCCCAGCTCAAGCTCAACGTGGGCGACTATCTCGCCGTGCACTCGGCGCGGAGTTTTCATCGCATCCGCGAAGCGCAGGAGGAGGGCAGTGAACTGGTACTGCTGCCGGACGACTACGAAGTGCGCGGGATCGTCGATGCCGGTTACTTCGAGTACAACGCGAACTTCATGCTGACGTCGCTCGAAAACGCGCAGGATCTGTACGACCTCGGCGATGCGGTGCACGGGTTGGGCGTGCGACTGAAGGACGCCTCACTGGCGGAGCCGACCCGGCAGCAGTTACTGAAAACCCTGCCGGCCGGGTTGGTGGTGCGAACGTGGGAGGACGAAAACTCACATCTGCTCGAGGCGCTGCGCGTTGAGCGAAACGTTATGTTTTACCTGTTGTTTTTCGTGATGATCGTCGCGGCGTTCGGGATCACCAGTTCGCAGATCACGTTCGTGGTGCAGCGCACGCCGGAGATCGGCACGCTCAAGGCGCTGGGCGCCACCGGCGGCCAGATCATGCGGGTGTTCCTGTCGCAAAGCCTGTTCGTTGCGGCGCTTGGCCTGACATTCGGCTTTGGCATCGGCCTCCTGGCGCTGGAGTTTCGCAACGAGTTTCTTGTGCTGATGCGTGACCTCACCGGGTTCGAGATTTTCCCTGCGAGCATTTACGGATTTCAGGCGTTGCCAGCGCAGATCGTGCCGGGCGACCTAGTCAAGATCGGCGTGGGCTCGTTTTTCATTTGCCTGTTGGCGGGAGTGTTGCCCGCGTGGAACGCCAGCCGACTTCGCCCTGTGGAGGCATTTCGTCATGAGTGAACCGATTCTCAGGGCGCAGGATTTGCACAAGTCATACGACCTCGGCCGGCGGTTGATCGAGGTGCTACACGGGGTGAGCCTCGAGATCGGCGAGGGCGAATTTCTCTCGTTGCAGGGCGCATCCGGCACCGGCAAAAGCACACTGCTGCATCTGCTGGGCGGACTGGACGACCCGACCAGCGGCGAAGTGTTCGCCAGCGGCCAGTCGCTCTCCGCGATGTCGTCCACGCGCTTGGCCAAGTGGCGCAACGACGAGGTCGGTTTTGTTTTCCAAAGCTACCATCTGCTGCCGGAGTTCGACGCGCTGGAGAACGTGCTGCTGCCGGCACGCATGGCCCACGCCAACCGGGCCGAGTCTCAAAAGCGGGCGGAGTCGTTGCTGGAGCGGGTTGGCTTGGCCAAGCGCATGAGTCATCTCCCGGCGGAACTTTCCGGTGGCGAACAACAGCGTGTGGCACTGGCCCGGGCGTTGATCAACCGGCCACAACTGCTCCTCGCCGACGAGCCAACCGGCAATCTCGACTCAAAAACCGGCGGCGAAGTACTCGACCTTCTCTGCGAACTGCAATCCGAGGCCAACCTCACGATGATCATCGTCACACACGACGACAAGGTGGCCAAGCGCGCGCGCCGCACCGTTCAGTTGGTCGACGGCTTGATCGCCAAATAGCGCTTGGCCAAGCGCATTAAAATTGGTTCACGGAAAATCACCTCTCCCTGGACAGGTTGAGGGTGGACTAGCACGTTTTTGATATGAGAAAACCGATGACGACCATCGGCCTGAACTTGAATATCTGTCCCCCTCATCCGCCCTTCGGGCACCTTTTCCCCCACTGGTGAGAAGGATTCAATGCGCCTGCGCTTGGCCTAGCGAGGGCGGTTATCAGAATTTCACTTGAAACCGAGAACTCTCACTCAGAGATTGGCCAGTGACTCATCGAGCAGGCCGTAGAGGGACTGCATCGTCTCCTCCGTCTCGTCGCCCATGCTGGAGAGGCGGAAGGTTTTCCCCTTGAGCTTGCCGTAGCCGCCATCGATGAGGATGCCGCGCTCCTTCATCAGGCCCTGTAGTTTGGCCACATCCACTTCTCTCCCACCCGGCTTGGCTCCGTTGTTGACGCAGGTGAGAGTTTGCGACTCATAACCGGCCTCGGGAAACAGCGTGAATCCATGCCCGGCGGCCCAGTCGCGGGTCATCTGAGCGAGCTTGGCGTGGCGATCAAAACGCGCATCCAGTCCCTCTGCCATCATGTCCTCGAGCTTCGATTTCAGAGCATAAATGTGTCCGATGCTCGGTGTGCTGGGCGTCATGCTTTTCTCGGCATTCTTCTGGAATTCGTGCAGGTCAAAATAATAGCCGCGATCATCCAGCGTTGCGGCGCGGTCGAGCGCGGCCTGCGAGGCGGCAAACACGCTCAGGCCCGGCGGCAGGGCGAACGCCTTCTGCGTCCCGGCAAGCATCAGGTCGATGCCCAGTTTGTCGAACTCGATCTTCACGCCGGTCATCGAGGTGACGCTGTCGACGATGAACATCACGTCCGGGTACTTCTCCTTCAGCGCGGCAATCTCGCAGAGTGGGCTCATCACGCCGGTGGAGGTTTCGTTGTGGACGAGCGTGACCGCGTCGAACCGGCCGGTGGCCAGCCGCTCGTCGATTTGCTCGGGCAGGATGGGGGAACCCCAATCAACCTGCAGCGCCTCGGCCTCCTTGCCGCAGCGTTTGGAGACGTCGAACCACTTGTCGGAGAAAGCGCCCTTCATGCAGTTGAGCACGCCCTTCGAAACGAGGTTGCGCACAGCACCTTCCATAATGCCCCATGCGGAGGCGGTGCCGAGGTATACCAGCCGATCCGTGAAGAGCAGCGATTGCAGGTGCGGCATCACCGCAGCGTACAGATCCTTAAAATCTTGACTGCGGTGTCCGATCATCGGCGTGCGAAACGCCTCGAACGTCTTGTCACTGACCTCGATCGGTCCCGGGATATGAAGCTTCAAGTGCGCCATAAAGCGCAGGGAGCCTATTTCGAAGCACCCTCCCAAATCAAGCTGCGAGTCAGTATCAGCAAAAAACTTGCCGCTCCGCCTATCCTCACACACAATGCGCGCCCGCTCGGCGGAGAGGTGGCTGAGTGGTTGAAGGCGCACGCCTGGAAAGCGTGATTACTCGCAAGGGTAACGAGGGTTCGAATCCCTCCCTCTCCGCCATTTT
>Ga0163179_10000999_pt1 | contig 20255 bp, 21 predicted proteins | sample AtlANTMetagenome_FD_109643 | JGI IMG/M metagenome (GOLD analysis project Ga0163179, IMG submission 109643) | Marine eukaryotic phytoplankton communities from the Atlantic Ocean - Atlantic ANT 2 Metagenome | ecosystem: Environmental > Aquatic > Marine > Oceanic | place: North Atlantic Ocean... | reverse complement strand
TCAGTTGATTCTTCAGCTTTAGTTTCTTCAGTTGATTCTTCAGCTTTAGTTTCTTCAGTTGATTCTTCAGCTTTAGTTTCTTCAGTTGATTCTTCAGCTTTAGTTTCTTCAGTTGATTCTTCAATAAAATTTCTAACTAACTCATGATCATGAGAAATTGGCAATAAAGCCATATATCTAGCTCTTTTAATTGCAGTCGTTAAACTTCTATGATCTTTAGCATCATTTCCAACTCTATAGGCACTACTAATTTTTGCTCTATCAGAGACATAAGATATTAGTACATCAACATCTTTATAGTCAACTGGCAAGCCCTTAATCACCTTAGAGATAGGTTTTTTTCTAGCTCTAAAATCATATGAAAATGAATTTCTTCTTGAATTCTGTCTATTTGTAGTCATAACTTTATTTTTACCCCTTTACCACGGTAATTCTTCTGCTTCATCCGAATCATTATTATCATCTACATTTATTCCTTTAGAAGGTTCATTCGTAGAGAAATCTTGATTTTGATCATTATTGTTTGTAGGCATATCTGGTGATGAACCATCACCTTGTCTATCTAAAAATATTACTCTAAATGCAGTCACTTCATTAGTTTGTCTTTGAGATCCATCGTTAGCGACATAGCTACTTGATTTAAATCTCCCCTCAACAAAACATTTTTGACCTTTTTGTAAAAACTGATTTACAGACTCTGCTGTTTTGTTCCAGCATGCAATTCTAAACCATTCAGTTTCCTGTATTTGCTCCCCGTCAGATCCATTCCTGTAGGAATTGACTGCTAAACTAAAGTTTACTACCATTGCACCATTTGGTGTATATCTCATTTCAGGATCTGATCCACAATTCCCTATTAATAATATTTGATTTAAACTCAAAATTGTCCCTACTTAGCTTTTACTTTATATGGCTTGAAATTTTCTTTAACAGTAATTAGATGTCTGATAACTTGAGAATCATCTTTTAATATATTTTCAATTTTAATAATACTGGCAGGTAAACATTCTAGTTCAGATACGAAGTATGTACCTTCTTCAAAATTTTCAATTTGGTAAGCTAGTTTTCTTCTTGCCCATACTGAAGAACTAACAACTTTACATTCTTTAGCTATAGATATAGATTTGGTTATTCTTGATAAAGATTCATTAGCAACATTTTCATCTATGTTACCTCCAACGATCCACATTAATTCATATTTTTTCAATTTGTACTCTTATAATCTTGATTTTTACGATCTATAAATTATATCACTGATTAATCTAAATTTAATATTTATTTCTATAAAATTTATGGAAGTGGGAGTTTATTCATAATTTTTTGTACTTCTTTACTAAATACAGAAGTATTTTTAGATGAAGTACTTAAACAATCAACTATGACATCACCTATTTTAAGCAAATCGTCATTTGAAATTTGTCTAGAGGTAATAGCTGGAGTTCCAATTCTAATACCTGATGTTATTTTAGGTGGCATTGGATCAAATGGAATTGCATTTTTATTTACAACTATTCCTACTTCATTAAGCTTATTTTCTGCTTCATCACCATTAATTCCAATTGACCTTGTATCTATTAGCATTAGATGATTATCTGTTCCACCTGAAACTAGTCTTAAGCCTCTATCTAAAAATAAATTTGCAAGAACTTTTGCATTATCAATAATTTGTTGAGAATATTCAATAAAATTATCAGAAAGAGCTTCTTCAAATGCTGCAGCTTTAGCCAAGATAGTATTCATCAAAGGCCCTCCTTGAATAGCAGGAAAAACACCTCTGTCATATTTTGAAGAAAGATCTTCTCTAATTATTGCTAATCCTCCTCTTGGACCTCTAAGAGTTTTATGGGTAGTTGAGGTTATTATGTCTGCTATCCCTACAGGAGATGGATGTTTACCAGATACTACAAGCCCAGCTATATGAGCTATATCAGCCATTAAAAGTGAATCTACTTTTTGTGATATTGATTTAAATTTATTAAAATCTATAATTCTTGAATATGCTGAATAACCACAAATTATTAATTTGGGTTTTACTTTTTCGGCAATATCATTAATTTGATCATAATCTAATAATTCAGATTCTCTATTTAAGTAATAATTATGAATTTCATAGATCTTGCCAGAAAAATTTACATTATGACCATGAGATAAGTGTCCACCATGATCTAATGATAAACTCAAAATTTTATCACCAGGTTTTAACAAAGAAACATAAGCTGCCATATTAGCTTGTGATCCTGAATGAGGCTGAACATTTATATGTTTAGAAGAAAATAGTTTTTTACCCCTAGAAATTGCGAGATTTTCAACTTCATCAGCATTTTCGCATCCTGCATAATATCTTTTTCCTGGATAACCTTCAGCATATTTATTTGTGAAAATAGAGTTTGAATAATTTCTTACGCTTTCAGATGCATAATTTTCCGAAGCAATAAAGACAGCGGAATTTCTTTGTCGGATGGATTCCTTTTCTAAAATAAGTTCAATTTTTTTATCTAATGTTTTCAATTATTTAAATATTTTTTTATATTACTTTTTCATTTTATTGTTTTTTTTTTATAATAAAATGAAAAAACAATAAGTTTTCAAATTATGATCGAATTTAAAGATATTCCTAAAACTGCAATGGTTATTTTTGCCCACCCGGATGATGCAGAAATAGGAACAGGGGCAACTACTGCTAAATGGGTAAACTCAGGTTGTAAAGTTGTATATGTTTTAGCAACATCTGGTTCTAGTGGTTCAAATGACTTAAGTATGACTAGTGAAAAAATTGTTGATATTAGGTCTAGAGAGCAACAAGATGCTGGGAAAGTAATTGGTGTTGAAGATATTGTCAGCCTAAACTACACGGACGGTGAACTGGAATCAAATAGAGATCTACTTTCAGATTTAGTATTTTGCATAAGAAAATATAAACCTGAAATAGTATTTACTCATGATCCATTCAGAATGAATAATTTCTTACATCGTGATCATAGAAATTTAGGTTTTTCTGTTATGGATGCAATTTACCCATATGCAAGAGATCATTTACATTTTCCAGATCAAATAAAAGGAAATATCCAACCCTATAAAGTGAAAAAACTTCTTTTCTGGGGAAGTGATAAGCCTAATGTGACTGTGAATGTTACTGGATTTGAAAATAAAAAAGTAGAATCTCTTTCAATGCATAAGAGCCAACTACCAGGATTAAGCTTAGGGTCAGAATACGGTAAAAACTTACTGAATAGGCTTAGAGATTCATCGGGAAATTTTAGTTTTGAATATGGAGAGTCATTCAGAATGATTGAAGCTAGATCATAAATGATAGATATTAATAATAAAATATTCAATTTTTATGATCCAAGTAATATTATGGAATCTGAACTTGAATCCTTACAAAATTCTTTATCAGAAGGTATTTTTACAGATTCAATTTATACAATTTCTGAAAAATATATTCCAGAAAGAGAAAAAACATATCTATTAAATCAGTTCAATAACTTAGTTACAAATTTTAATTTTGAAAAATCTAAAATCATAAAAAAAGAAGAAAATAATTTATCAGGAGTTGAAGTGATTTTTAGAGATGAACTAATAAATTACAACCAAGAAATGCAAGAGTATTGTCTAGTTGATTCAAATTTTATGCTATTAGATGTTATAGATAATATTGAAATAATCATGTCAGATAACATTCTAAATGAATTTAAAAATCAAAATATAATTCCTATAATATCTCACCCAGAAAGATTAACTAAAAACAAAGAAATTTCAAAATTTGAAAAGTTAAAAAATGAAGGAGTCTTATTCCAAATGTCATTAGGATCACTAGATGGTTCATTTGGTGAAAGCGCAAAAATAAATTCAATAAATTTACTGGAAAATGACATTTTTGATTTTATAGCTTCAGATACAGTAAACTATGAATGTTTAGACGAAAGTTACCTTGAAAAAATACTAAATGATCTTTCTGAAATTATTGGCCATTCTAAACTTGATGAAATAATTTATAAAAACCCACTAAACATCATAGACCACAAAAATAGTAATAATTATCAAATTTAAATCTTAAACGATGTTAACCAGCTAGAATAATTTTCTTTTTTGGATTTTTTTTCGTCTCCAATTACTATAGAAAAATATAATTCTTGAAGAGATTTGGTAATTTTTCCTATTTGACCATTGCCAATATTTCTATTGTCTAAAGAACCAACCGATGTAACATGAGCTGCAGTTCCAGTAAGAAATACTTCATCAGCTAAGTAAAGCTCTGATCTATGTATTTGTCTTTCTTTAACCTTTATACCTAGTTCATTTTCAGCAATACTTATAATCGAATCTCTAGTTATTCCAAGGAGGCAATTATCGGTTTCAGTTGGGGTAATAATTTCACCATTTTTTATCATGAATAAATTTTCTCCACTTCCTTCAGAAACTGTACCGTCATGATTCAATAAAATAGCTTCATCAAAATTTGCTGCAACTGCTTCAGTTTTTGCGAGTATGCTAGTGGTATATAAACCTGATAATTTAACTCCAGTTGGCATCATAGTGTCTTCAGGTCTTCTCCAAGAGCTAGTTTGACAGTTTATTGGCTTATCATTATCAATATATGCTCCAAAAGGAACAACTATAATGCTTATATCATCGTCTAACTCATGGAGTTTTAAGTTTGCTACTAATTCTTGAGATTTATAAGCCAGTGGCCTTATATAAACATCCTCTTGATAACCATTTGTCTTAACTAAATCCACCGTAATATTTGATAAGTCCTCTGCAGTGTAGGGCAGATTCATTCGTAGAATATTTGCTCCTCTTAATAAGCGTTCATAATGCTCATTGAGTCTAAAAATTACCATCTCTTTTTTATCTGAGTTCCAGTTTCCTCTTATACCTTCAAAAACTGCTGTACCATAATGCATTGCATGAGTCATAATTCCCACAGAAGCATCTTTTAGTAAAATTTTTTCTCCTTTATGAAAAGCTGTTCCTTCAGTAGACATTTTATTCTCCAGCTGTAAAATTATTTTTTGGTTTTTGGTTTTTTTTTAATTCTTCATACAGTTTATACGTATCATCATTAAAAGGGTAATATTTACCAGGTGATTCAGGGTTTTTGGTAAGTTCATTTTTAACCATTATTTCAATTTCTTCTCTCTCTTCAGTAATAGTGATGATCTCATTTACTAAAATTTTTGGGAAGACAACGACTCCATCATCGTCACCCAAAATATAATCTCCCGGTCTTACTAAAATTCCTCCACAATTAATATTATCGTTCACTGAAAATGGTAGCATGATTCCTGGTCCTTGCTTAGAAGTGAATGAGTGAGCAAAAATAGGAAAATTATATTTTTCTAGCGCTTTAGAATCTCTAACAGAACCATCTGTTACTATACCAGCTGCTTTTTTTTGAAATAATCTCAGAAACTTAATATCACCTCCTATTGATTCCCATGGCCCTACAGAAGATGCCACTAAGATTTTTCCTGGTCCACATAATTCAAAAGCCTTATATTCTGGAGATTCATGCTTCTTAGGTAAGTCTTCTAACAAATCTTTTCTGAAATGAACAAATCTTAAGGTTACTGCTTCTCCAAATATCTTTTTCCCTTTGAATAAAGATCTTGAACCATGAATCATAGTTTGATCCCATCCCAAAACACTCATTGCATCAATTATATTTTGAGAGCTGAAAGATTTTATTTTTTTTTCTAATTGACTTGTCATTAATTTTTAACCTTCCTTAAATTTTTGCAATGATGAAACTAAAGTAGTACTAAAAGGGGTTGGATAGTTATATTTTTTAGATAGAACAACAACATGACCTAAAATATTATCGATTTCAAGTGGTTTTGAATTTATTAAATCTTGTTGCATTGAAGATGTAATTGAATCAGATTCTTCTTTTAGTCCATGCACTACTTTGTCTATATCAACATCTTCTAAATTAACTCCATCTAGTTTTCCAATTTCGAGTATTTCATTCATAGTTCCTCGTAAAACCTCTTCTCCATACATAGAGCTAGTTATTTCTCCAAAAGAGGACCTAAAAGAAGTCATTATAGTTCCAAAAGCTCCTACTGAAATCATTTTTTTCCACAATGATGCTTTTATATCCTTAGATATATTAATTTCCAGTCCTTCAAAAGAAAGCATATTTTTTATATTAGTTAATCTCTCAGAAAAATTACCATCAATTTCTCCCATTTCTATCACAACGGAAGATCCTTTTTGTAATATTGTGCCAGGAGAAATTATTTCTGCCTCAATATATGTTGCCGCTGGAATAATATTTGCAGGATCAAAAAACTTTGATAATTCCTCATAGCTACTAACTCCATTTTGAATAGTTATTATCAGAGTTTTGTCAGAGCAGAGTTTAGATAATTGTTTAATAGCATCTTGGTTGGAGTATAATTTCGTAGTCAAGAAAACTACATCAAAAACACCAAGATTACTTGTTTCATTTGAGGCATTAACATCAACATTAAAATCACCCCAAAACGATTTAATATTAAGCCCGTTATTAACTATTGCCTCGTGATGTTTACCCCTATTTATAAGAGTAACATCAATTCCATTTCTCTTAAAAACACCACCGTAATAACTTCCTACGGCTCCTGCTCCCATAATAACAATTTTCATAATTCTTGAATAAAATAATATCCTTAGTCAATTATTCGTAAGATAAATAACACAAATAAAACTATAAATTTTTGTACAATGATACTATGAGAAAAAACAATAGAAAACTAGATCAAGCTAGAAAACTAACAATACTCCCAAACTACCAAAAAAATTCAATTGGATCAGTACTTATTAACTTTGAAGATACAAGAGTTATTTGTTCAACAAATATATCTAGAAATGTCCCTAGATGGTTACTAAATGAGAATAGAGGATGGGTTACAGCGGAATATAGTATGCTACCAAATTCATCGGAAGATAGAATCAGCAGAGACAGAGGTGGAAGAATAAGTGGTAGAACTCAAGAAATTCAAAGACTTATAGGAAGATCACTCAGACAAGCTATAAATTTAGATTTAATTCCAGGGATATTAATTACCGTAGATTGTGATGTCCTTAATGCTGATGGTGGAACTAGAACAGCATCAATAACTGGATCCTTTATAGCAACATACATGGCATTGAAGAATTATTACAATTCAAGTCCTAAAAAATTCATAAAAAATCAAATTGCAGCTATTAGTGTTGGGAAAGTAAATAAGGAACTATTATTAGATCTTGATTACTCGGAAGACTCTATTGCAGATTTTGATATGAATTTAGTTCTAAATGAAAAATTAGAAATAGTAGAGATACAAGGTACTTCAGAGGATGAATTATTATCATTTGATGAAATGAAAAAACTATCAGACTTAGGAACTAAAGGCATAAAACAAATTTTAGAAGAACAAAATAAGATACTTGAAGAAATAGATTCAAATTAAGGTAAATAATGGGAAAAATCAAATCAATAGTAGCTAGAGAAATTTTAGATTCAAGAGGGAATCCAACAGTTGGAGTAAACATTACACTCGACAATAATATAAGTGCATTTTCATCTGTTCCATCGGGTGCAAGTACAGGATCAAGAGAAGCACTAGAACTTCGTGACAATGATCCAAAAAGATATAAAGGTAAAGGAGTTCTCAAGGCTGTTGAAAATATAAATTCAATTATTGCAAAAGCTCTAATTTCTAAAGATGTAAGTGGTCAAAATGAAATTGATGCAATCATGATTGAAATTGACGGAACTGAAAAAAAAGAAAATTTAGGTGCAAATGCTATTTTAGGTGTTTCATTAGCATCACTAATTGCGTCTAGTAAATCTGAAAAAATTAATCTTTATGAAAGAATTTCAAATATTACAGAAAGTAAAAAAAAGTTTACTTTACCAGTTCCTATGCTAAATATTATGAATGGTGGTGCGCATGCAGTTAATTCAACTGATTTCCAAGAATTTATGATAATTCCTGCTGGATTCGATAGTTTTAATCAAGCTATTAGAGCAGGATCAGAAATTTATTCAACATTAGGAAAAATTTTAGAAAAAGATGGTCATTCAACAAATGTTGGTTATGAAGGAGGATTTGCACCAAGCGGGTTAACCAATTATCAAGTTCTAGATTATGTGATGAAAGCCATAGACGATTCAGGTTATAAACCTGGAGAAGAAATATATTTAGCGCTTGATACAGCTGCTTCAGAATTTTATGAATCTGGAAGTTATAATCTATCAAAAGAAAATAGAGTACTAAGCTCAGAAGAAATGGTAGATTATTACGATGAATTAATAAATAAATATCCAATCTTTTCAATAGAAGATGGGTTATATGAAGATGATTGGGATGGATGGAAAAAACTAAATGATAAATTTGGGGATAACACTCAAATTGTTGGAGATGATCTTTTTGTTACACAAGAAAAATATCTTGAAAAAGGAATTGATAATAAATGTGCGAATTCTATTCTAATTAAATTCAATCAAGTTGGAACAATTACGGAAACACTTCAAACTATCAAAACAGCACAATCAAACAACTTTAGTTGTGTTATAAGTCATAGATCAGGAGAAACTGAGGATACTACGATCGCAGATTTATCAGTAGGAACATCGTCTGGCCAAATAAAAACTGGTGCTCCAGCAAGATCAGAAAGGGTTGCAAAATATAACCGTTTACTTAGAATTGAAGAGGAACTTGGATTAGAATCTACATATTCAGGTAAATCCATTCTAAAAAAATAAAGAGAATTATAAAAAAAAATGAGTAAAAATGTAGGTATAAATGGTTTTGGTAGGATAGGTAGGCAAATACTAAGAATCATTTTAGAAAATAATCTAGACATAAATCTTGTAGCTATAAATGGTCGTTCAGATACTGACACTTATAAACATTTATTAAAGTATGATTCAGCTTATGGAAGACTCAACATAGATGTTGAATGTGATAAAGATTTTTTATACATAGGTGACAGGAAAATTAAATGTTTTAGAGAGAACGATCCTTCAAAAATCCCTTGGAAAAACGAAGACGTAGAAATAGTTATCGAATCCTCAGGAAAGTTTAATGACAAACAAGGGGCCTCTAAACATATTAGAGATTCAGTAAAAAAAGTTCTACTTACTGCCCCAGGAAAGAACGAAGATGTAACAATTGTAGTCGGAGTAAATGAAGGTATTTATGATAATAAAAACCACAATGTAATTTCAAATTCTTCATGTACAACTAACTGTTTAGCACCAATAGTGAAGGTTCTTGAAGATAATTTTGGAATAGAAAGTGGTTTCATGACCACTATTCATTCATATACTAATGATCAAAATATTCTAGATAATTCACATAAAGATCTTAGAAGAGCAAGAGCTGGTGCCACAAGTATTATTCCAACCACTACAGGAGCAGCAAAATCTGTGGGAAAAGTAATTAAAAGTGTTGAGGGTAAAATAGATGGTATGGCTTTTAGAGTGCCTACTCCAAGTTGTTCAGTTGTAGACTTAAATGTCGTTCTAAAAGAAAAAGTAACAGCAAATAAAATCAACGAAGTTTTTACAGAATATTCTAAAAATCAACTTAAAGGGATTATTGATGTTACCGATGAAGAGCTTGTATCAATAGATTTCTTAGGAAATCCTCATTCTTCAATAATTGACTTAAATTCAACTTTAGAAATAGGAAATAATATGTTTAAGGTTGTAGGTTGGTACGATAATGAGTGGGGTTATGCTCACAGAACAATCGATTTACTACAGATATTGTTGACAAAATTAGATTAAATAATGATTAAATCTAAATAATTTACTAAGATAGTAAATATACGGGTTCGGTGTCGTATAAGTAAAAACAAAAAGCCGAGGAGAAAATAATGAGTACTTTAAAAGATAGTAAATCAAAAACATGGAAAGAACAGTCTCTGCCAGAGGTAGGAGATTGGAGAGTCAAGGGCGGCCTTGCTCAGATGCTGAAGGGCGGAGTAATAATGGATGTTGTTACGCCTGACGAAGCAAAGGTAGCTGAAGATGCTGGAGCAGTAGCAGTTATGGCATTAGAAAGAGTTCCTTCAGACATAAGAAGAGATGGAGGGGTTGCAAGAGCATCAGATCCTGAAATGATTACAGGAATTATTGAAGCAGTATCAATTCCAGTTATGGCTAAAGCAAGAATTGGTCATTTTGCAGAAGCTCAAGTTCTTGAAGCTTTAGGAGTTGACTATTGTGATGAGTCAGAGGTTTTAACTCCTGCAGATAATGAATTTCATATAAACAAATGGGAATATAAAATGCCATTTGTTTGTGGTGCAACAAACTTAGGAGAAGCATTAAGAAGAATTGGTGAAGGTGCTTCTATGATAAGAACTAAAGGTGAAGCTGGAACAGGTGATGTTGTTCAAGCAGTAACTCATGCCAGACAAATATTATCGGATATTAAGAAAATACAAAGACTTGATGACGAAGAACTAATGACTGAAGCTAAAAATTTAGGAGCTCCATATGAATTAGTTTGTGAAGTAAAAAACACTGGTAAATTACCTGTAGTAAATTTCGCAGCTGGTGGAATTGCTACTCCTGCTGATGCAGCTCTATTGATGCAAATTGGAGTAGAGGGTATTTTTGTAGGATCAGGAATATTCAAAAGTGGAAATCCTTCAAAAATGGCTGATGCTATAGTTCAAGCTACTACTCATTATGAGGATGCTGAATTAATTGCTGAAATTTCTAAAAACCTTGGCGGAGCTATGAAAGGTGATGAAGTTTCAAAGCTAGACCCTTCAGAAAGACTTGAAAAAAGAGGTTGGTAGCAAAAGCTAGAATAGGGGTATTAGCACTGCAAGGTGACTTTGCTGAGCATATAGAAATGCTCGAAAACTTATCTGCTAAAGCAGTTAAAGTAAAAAAACATTCTGATTTAAACAAATTAGATGGTTTAATTATCCCTGGCGGAGAATCTACGGCAATCAAGAAGTTGATTGACAGATATGACTTTGAAAATATTATCAAAGAAAAAGTAAGAGACGGTATGTCTCTATGGGGAACTTGTGCTGGTTTGATTTGCATTGCAAATAAATTAACTGAAGACGATCCTAAGCCAATGAAATTAATTGATGCTGAAGTTTCAAGAAATTGGTTTGGTAGACAAATAGATTCTTTTGAAACAAACTTAAAATTTAAAGGAATTAAAGGAGATATTAAAGCTGTTTTTATTAGAGCACCTATAGTAAATAAAGTGTCATCTGATGTCGAAGTTTTATCGACATTAGATGAAGATACAATAGTTGCTATCAAACAAGATAAGATACTTGGGACTTCTTTTCATCCTGAAATTTCAGGATCAACTAAAGTTCATGAATATTTTATAAATCTATCAAAAACTTGATTTAATATATTCTTAAACATACTTTCCTTTTTTGGTATAAATTTAACTTTGAGACAATATGAAAGATAAAGATAATTTAGAAATACTAGACGACTTGAATTTATTTCTTAAAATTCTTCCGTCAAAGATAACTAATCATATTGAGGTTCATGATTATGAACTGATAGAAATAGTTATGGACTTAGGAAGACCTCCTATCATAATCTATTCTTCACATCAAAAAATACTTCATGAACTTACAGTTACATTATTAGATATAAGTTTTGTTTTAGAAAAAATTGGACATGTTGGAGATGATAATAGAGCTGGAATTGAAAAAACATTACATAGAATATCCCTAATAAGAAATAGATTTGGTAATCCTGTTGGAATTACATGTAGAGTTGGAAGAGCAGTATTTGGAAGTATTAGAGTTATTGAAGACTTTATAGGTACTAATAAAAGTATCTTAATTATGGGTAAACCAGGTATTGGTAAGACAACTATGTTAAGAGAAATAACAAGATTACTAGCTGATAAGGAAGAAAAAAGAGTTGTAGTTGTAGATACTTCGAATGAAATTGCCGGTGATGGGGATATACCACATCCAGCAATAGGATCTGCTAGAAGAATGCAGGTAAGAAATACAGAATTGCAGCATGATGTTATGATTGAAGCCGTAGAAAATCATATGCCTGAGGTGATAGTTATCGATGAAATTAGTACTGAGAAAGAAGCTAATGCCTGTAGAACAATCGCTGAAAGAGGAGTTCAACTAATAGCAACTGCTCACGGAAACACTTTAGATAATCTGATAATCAATCCAACAATAAGTGATCTTGTTGGAGGGACTAAATCAGTAACATTAGGTGACATAGAAGCCAGAAGAAGAAAAAGTCAAAAAACAGTTTTAGAAAGACAGCATGAGCCAACTTTTGATATTGTAGTTGAAATAATAGGAAGGAATGAAGTTGCTGTTCATTTCGATGTAGCATTAGCAGTTGATAAAAAATTAAGAGGAATAACTAGTGCTTCAGAAATAAGAAGTTTAGTGAATGATGAAGTTGAAAAATCTATAGATTTTGATGATAGAAATTCAATAAACATGACTCCTTTTAATCCTAATAATCTTATTAACTCAAATATAAGCATTCATGATTTACCACAAGAAAAAATAAAAAAAACGAATGTAAAAAAAATCAATATATTTCCCTTTGGAATACAAAAAACAAAATTGAAAAATTCATCAAAATCAATTTTTAATAATATAAATTTAGTTTCTAATCCTGAGAAAGCTCAAATAATACTTACTACTAAATCAAATTACTCAAGAGACCCAAAGCCAAAAATTATAGAAACAGCCGAAAAGATTGGTGTACCTGTATATATTTTAAGAAAAGGATCTAGTGATCAGATAATTAGATTCTTAGAAAAAATAAAGGGTAAAAGTAAATTAGAAAACTCGGAAATAGATCTTGACACAGAGGACTCTGATGCATTAAATGAAGTAAAGATTGCTGTAAAAAAAATACTAAATGGAGAAAAAGAAATTGAATTATCTCCTCGAGACGCTGATATAAGAAGAAGGCAGCACTTCTTTGCTAATAATCAAGGTGTTGGAACAAAATCTATAGGTAAAGAGTTGAATAGAAGACTAGTTTTAAAAAAAAGAGATTAAATGATTTCTAAAAAAACTTCCGAAAAAAATTTACAGTTATTTACTTTTCCAAAAGACGGTAAATCATCTAAAAATATACTTGATAAGGGACTACTAATTACTTTTGAAGGCGGTGAAGGATCTGGAAAATCTACTCAATGTAAAAGATTAGTAAACAAACTTGTTTCTGAAGGTGTAAATTCAATTTTAGTACATGAACCAGGAAATACACCAATGGGAGAGCAAGTCAGAAAATGGATTAAGTCTAAAAGTATTAAAAATCCAATTGCTGAGACATATTTATTTTGCGCAGCAAGAGCAGAATTATGTAAGGCAGTCATAGAACCTGCACTTGATAAAGGTATTACTGTTATTGTAGACAGGTTTATACATTCAACTATTGCATATCAAGGTTATGGTAAAGGAGTGCCATTAGATGTCATAGACCAATTGAATACAATAACTATTAAGGATTTATCACCTGATCTGACTATTCTTTTAGATATTGACCCTGATTTATCTACTCAAAGAATTAATAAGAATATTAATATTGAATTATCAAGCTTAAATAATAATAAGAAAAAGTCAAAAAGAGAAAATTTCGAAGGTAATAAATACGAAAATATGAGCATGAGTTTTCATCATAAAGTTAGGAATGGATACCTAGAAATGGCTAATGAACAAAGATCTTCATGGAGTATAGTTGGAGCTCATCAATCAGAATCTAGGGTTGCTGATTCAATTTGGAAAAGAGTTAAGAGATTGATAGATACTCATAAATCAAACTGAAAACTTCTTATCCTTCCAATCATCTATAATTTTCTTATCATGATCAAAAGCTAAATCTGGTAAGTTATCTAAATCAAAAAATCCAACTTCTAGTGTTTCATCTAAAGGTTTTGGTACTCCTGAAATTAATTCTAAATCCCAAACTAAAAGTATGATTGGAGATTCATTTTCAGAATAAACTCCAGAAATCCATGATGCTTTCACTGTTATACCACACTCCTCAAGAAGCTCTCTCTCAATAGCGTTTTCAACTTTTTCAAATCTATTTATGAAGCCTGAGGGCATACTCCATTTACCATAACCTGGTTCAATTCCCCTCTTAACAAGTAATATCTGATTATTATTTTCTAAAATACCTATACCTACTACTTTTGGGTCTAAATATTTATTGTTTTCTATATTAATATTAAATTCCATTGCATATATATTTTAATAATAAGTCTAAATCAATCTTATGGCTACAAATAAAAATCAGAAAAAAAATTCTTTAGAAACTATATCTAATAACGATCCAACACTAGGAAGATTCTTAAAATTTTTTTTAGAAAATAACTTTACTATTAACGATGATTATAAAAAAAAATCAGAGTTTTTATCCTTGGTAAGAATAATTATTGGTCAACAGCTTTCTATTAGTTCAGCAGGAAGTATTTATTCTAGATTTATAAAAAAATATGGTGAAGAAATAGAATTTATAGATAATCTAGAAAATTCTAAAGAAGACCTTTTATCTTTAGGTCTATCAAATAATAAAGCCAACACGATAATAGAAATAAATAAATTAGTTAATACAAAAAAAATAGATTTATCAAAAATATCAACTTATGAAGAAAAAGAAGCAAAAGATATTTTATGTAAGATCAAAGGTATAGGCCCATGGACTGTAGAGAACTTTTTGATTTTTTCAGGGAATAATACAGATATCTGCCCTGCTAACGATCTAGGACTAAAGAAGGGTATAAAAATAATATATAAACTCAAAGACTTACCTAGTGATGAAGAAGTGTATAAAATTGCAGAAAAATGGAGACCTTATAGATCAATAGCTAGTAGATATATTTGGGAAGTTGTAGATCAAAAAATTAGCTTGACCTAACACTTTTAGTGCTAAGAATTAAAGTTAATACTACTAATAATACGCCTGATATGATGAAAGAAAAATCTACTCCATAAACATCAGAAATTATACCCATTGGGATAGCTCCTAGCGGAATAAAACCAAAACTCATTGCATAAAAACCCATAACCCTTCCTCTGAACTCTGGTGGTGTTTTTTCTATAATCATAGATGGATTTAGAGATCTTCTTCCTGCATCCCCAACTCCTAAAAAGAAACATAATAATATCGATATTATTAGAATACTAGAAAATCCTAATATCATTATTGCAGTTCCCGAAATCAATGATGTGGCAATAATATATTTGCCCTTTTTAGTAGATTGAGGCAATGAGGCTGAAAAAAGAGTTCCAAATAAAGCACCTGCACCAATAGAAGCCAACATTAGACCTACTTCTAATGCGCCCCCAGAAAGTAATTCTGAGGAATAAGGAGCCAGCAGAGTCCTAATTGGCATAGACAGTAATGTAGTTACTAAAGTAAATAAAAGTAAAAATTTTAAAATAGAGTTTTTATAAAGCAAATTGATCACATCTTTAATTTCATTCAAAGCTTTTGAGCTTTTTGGTGATTTTTTCTCTCCTTTTGGGAGCATTGAAGTTGAAATAGAAGCAACTATACAAAAAACTACTATTAACAAATAAGTCATTCCAGGACCAAGGAAGTGATAAACTATACCCCCAATAGCCGGAGAAATCATTGTTGTTAGTGACATCCCTGCAGCGTTTAGAGCTATCGCATTATTTAGTTGATTGTCATCAACTAATTCAGCTATTATTGATTGTCTAGCTGGCATCATGAATGCCCAAAATGTTCCTTGAAAAAAAGAAACGATTATTAAGTGATATATGGTTATAGTTTCAGTAAAAATTGATATAGCAATAAATATACATATTGCTATGACTCCTAACTGACCAACTTGGATAATATTTTTATTATCAAATCTATCTGAAATAACACCACCATATATAGAAAAAAGTAACATTGGCGGGGCAAATCCTACTCCAACTAATGTCACAGCTAAAGAAGATCCCGTCAAATCCCATCCAAGTTGAGCTCTTGCAAGCATTTGAATATTCATACCACCTATCATAGAAATCATTCCAAATACTAAGTATCTAAAGTGTTTATTTCTAAGTGAATCAAAAGTATTTATCAAATGAAGCTCATCGTTTTTTTATTGGGTTATAATTGTAAAGCTTCTTGCATTAAAGCAGAACAAATTAACATTTACGACAACTACTATGGATTTTTTATTTCAATTTGCAGCATTATTCAGTGCGATAACCTGGGCTAGTTCAGGAGCTATTCTAAAAACCATTAAGTTCAATAAGTATTTTAGTTTCCCATTTTTTGAAGCATGTATATCTTTTGTAATAATGATTATCGTCATTCTTTTATGGGGGGAATGGAATTCAATTCTAAACGAAAATTTTGATTCTTATTTATTTTTCTCCATTGCTGCATTTATTAGTTGTGTTGGAACAGTCTGTTATGTAATTGGAATACAAAAAACATCTATAGGTGTTGTATTTACAATAGCCTCAAGTAGCAATGTTCTAGTTGCACTTTTATTTGATATTTTCTTAAACTCTGTAAGACATTCTGCTTTAGTTTTATTAGGTGCATTTTTGGTTTTATCTGGTATTTTATTGATGAATATTAAGAGCTTTACTTCTCATGAAAAACAAAGAATAATTGGAGTTATAGGTGGAATTATAGCTGGTTCTATGTGGGGTATTGCTGTATTTTTTAACGATAGAGCTCTTATAGATGGCTCTGTACTTAACGGAACCTTAATTAGAGCTATTGTATCAATGATTACATTAACTCTTGCTAGTTACATATTTAGACAAAAAATAGAAAGAATAATTGAAAGAATACAATTCATAAAAATACTTTCAGCAGGTTCTCTTATAACAATATCTAGTTTGTTTTGGTTTATATCCCTTGATTACACTTCAGGTTCATTAACCGCAATGTTTGGAAGTACTTCACCTATATTTGCTATAATTTTTGGATATTTCTTTTTGAAAGAAAAAATCTATAAATTGGAATATTTGAGTATTCTTTTAGCTTTTGTGGGAATAATGATAATTATTTTGTTTAAGAGCTAATTACAATAAGTAAGACCAAGCCACACCAATATAAATGGTGCTATAAACATTAATATACTTATTACTCTTGAAAATTTATTCATAAAAGCAACGAATTTATTTTAATACCTGAATAATTCTAGCACTATATTTTTTTCAATGGTGTTAAGATTTACAACAGTTTTACAAACGAAATTTATTTTCTAAATGACTTGAATTTAATTAATACAAATCAAACTTTTCCTTTAATCCTTCTTTTGACATTAATTTTGCTTCTTTTTCTCTAACTACTTTACATTTGATTAGAGTGTCTTCAGCTATATCTAAAGGAATTCTTGTAAGACCATCTTCATCTCCAATTATCAGATCTCCGGGATCAATAACTAGTTTTGCTACTTCAATTTGTGTCTGAGTTTCAATAAGATTAAATGGGCCATGACCTGGCACTCTTCCTGTTCCCCAAACAGGCATGTCTGCTTTCTTTATTCCTGGAATATCCCTTACAGAGCCTCCAGCAACCATACCAACTGCACCTAAAGCTTTTCCCATATGCGCCATTACATCTCCTATAATTGCTGCTCTTCCATTATCTTCTTCAATGTCTTGCAAAATTGCAAAAACAGGGTATTCAGAATTTTTTATATTTAAGTAGAGTTCATTAAAATCTATTTTTGATTTTGGTTCATCTAGAGGAGTTACCTTTGCAGTGACTGCAATTCCTACAACAGGATTCTGAAAATTGTAACATTTCAAATCAGGTGAAGTATAGTCAATATTTGCATCTACATAACCTCTTACGAGTATCATCGCATTTTGAACAGTAGCAGAATCAAATTCTTTGAAATCATTAATTAATTTATTTATATCCATTTTTATAACCCTTCATTAAATCCATCTTCTTGTTTCTTTTTTATATTCTATATAACCATTTAAGTTATGAAGTTTTTTTTCTTCGTCTAATACAACATATTTATGTATCAATATTATTCCAATAATCGCACCTACTAAAATACCAATTGAGAAAAGAATTATAGATATACCTATGGCTGATATAAAAAAAGATACATACATTGGATTTCTACTGAACTTAAAAATACCTGTCTTAATAATTTTTTTGGTCGGAATGAATGGAGCAGGAGATTCATTATTAGAATAAAACGCTCTTAGGGAAAAAAGCATTATCACAATTGCAAAAATAAAAAGTAATAATCCCAAAATTATAAATAGAGTATTACTAAATTGAATTTTTCTAAAAATAAGGTTTTCTATATTTCCACAAATAATACACGGTAGAAAAAAAATTACAGGCGGTATTCTTAGTCTTTTATTTATTATGTCTTCCTTACTAAATCAATAATTCTAGCAAAAATAATTGAAAGATAATGGTGGGCCCGGGATGACTCGAACATCCGACCTCTACTTTATCAGAGTAGCGCTCTAACCGGCTGAGCTACGGGCCCAAAAAGCATATAGAAACAATTTTATATCAAGATAATATAAATAAGTTAGAAAAAAATAAAAAATTTTCAAAGAATTGAAATATTTGAATAGATTTCACTTTGAAAACTCAACAGTGAATGAAAAAACCGAAAATGTTTTGTTCAGTTTGTACTTAAAGTACTTATAACAATAATGTGATTATTTGCAACAACCATGTTTATTACGAGCCCCTTCTACAATTAAGAGAATCTCGCTCAAGCAATAAAATAGAATTGTTGCACACACTAAACGACCGTAATAATAACTCAATTAAGAGTCTTATTTATCCTTAGAAAGGAGGTGATCCAGCCGCACCTTCCGGTACAGCTACCTTGTTACGACTTCGTCCCAGTCATCAGTCCCACTCTCGGCGTCTGCCTCCCAAAGGGTTAGCGCAACGACTTCAAGTGTTACCAACTTCCATGACGTGACGGGCGGTGTGTACAAGGACCGGGAACGTATTCAACGCAGTGTGCTGACCTGCGTTTACTAGCAACTCCACGTTCATGCAGGCGAATTTCAGCCTGCAATCCCAACTGAGACAAGTTTTATCGGATTAGCTCCCCCTCGCGGGTTGGCGACCGTCTGTACTTGCCATTGTAGCGTGTGTGTAGCCCAGGGTGTAAGAGCCATGATGATTTGACGTCATCCCCACCTTCCTCCCTTTTAAGGGCAGTATCGTTAGAGAGTGCAACTAACAAAGAGGGTTGCGCTCGTTGCGGGACTTAACCCAACACCTCACGGCACGAGCTGACGACAACCATGCAACACCTGTGTAAGCTCCCTTGCGGGTCCATCCCCTTTCGGTTCAGTACTACTTACATGTCAAACCCTGGTAAGGTTCTTCGCTTACCATCGAATTAAACCACACGCTCCGCTGCTTGTGCGGTCCCCCGTCAATTTCTTTGAGTTTTAGCCTTGCGGCCGTACTACTCAGGCGGATTGCTTAACGCGTTAACTTCGGCTCACGAGGGGTCGATGCCCCGAAAACCTAGCAATCATCGTTTACAGCGTGGACTACCCGGGTATCTAATCCGGTTCGCTCCCCACGCTTTCGTCCCTTAGCGTCAGAACTGTCCCAGTAAGTCGCTTTCGCCACTGGTGTTCCTCCAGATATCTACGCATTTCACCACTACACCTGGAATTCCACTTACCTCTAACAGTCTCTAGTCTGACAGTATCTCACAACATCTCCAAGTTGAGCTTGAAGCTTTCATATGAGACTTATCAAACCGCCTACGGACCCTTTACGCCCAGTGATTCCGGACAACGTTTGCAACCTACGTATTACCGCGGCTGCTGGCACGTAGTTAGCCGTTGCTTATTCATTAGGTACCTTCCTTGCTATTCCCTAATAAAAGAAGTTTACAACCCTAGGGCCTTCATCCTTCACGCGGTGTCGCTGCATCAGACTTTCGTCCATTGTGCAATATTCTTAGCTGCTGCCTCCCGTAGGAGTGGGGGCCGTGTCTCAGTCCCCCTCTGGCTGGTCGTGCTCTCACACCAGCTACCCGTCTTAGGCTTGGTGGGCCATTACCCCGCCAACAACCTGATAGGACGCAAGCCCATCCAAGAGCGATAAATCTTTCATTTATAAAAATTATTAATAAATCGTATGCGGTATTAGCACAGATTTCTCTGTGTTATTCCCCACTCAAGGGTAAGTTACTTACGCGTTACTCAGCCGTCTGCCACTAGATATATGCTTTCCGAAGAAAGCGATCTCGTTCGACTTGCATGCCTTAGACACACCGCCAACGTTCGTCCTGAGCCAG
>Ga0163179_10000998_pt1 | contig 20268 bp, 10 predicted proteins | sample AtlANTMetagenome_FD_109643 | JGI IMG/M metagenome (GOLD analysis project Ga0163179, IMG submission 109643) | Marine eukaryotic phytoplankton communities from the Atlantic Ocean - Atlantic ANT 2 Metagenome | ecosystem: Environmental > Aquatic > Marine > Oceanic | place: North Atlantic Ocean... | reverse complement strand
ACCAATCGCACCTTTGCCAACAAGTTCCAACGACCAATAGCCTTTTTGCCAACGGCCAACGAGCCCCAACTCTCCTCCGTGAAATTCTGACTCCCCTCGAAACCGATCGAATCGATTTCCACTTCGAAATAACCCGGTCTCGCGAACAATATCTTCATTGATATGAAGCTGTTCATACAACCGCAAATAGCGGTATCCACCTACAATATCAATTCGATGGTGACACCCGCTTTGGAGCACTGTCCGGTAGAGTGCTCCAGCACCACTAAAATCCTTATCTACTCCAACCCGCACATCGGCTGAGAAAGTGTTCGGGTTGGCCAGCTCACGATCCTGGATACCTGAATCCGCGTTAGTGAATGGTCGAGAAAGGAGAGCTTCCGAAAAGGTCGACTCCGTTTGGTAGAACAGATCTTCACCATCCAGCGCGAAATAGTGAAATTCAACACCGGAAGACTTATCAGGATGGAACCACCACCCACCAGTCAAGCGTCCACCGATCTGCAGTTGATCATACAGTGTCTCATCACCCGCCAAGATGATGGTCGTAGCTCTTCCCAGGATTCCTTGATCTGTCGGATCCGTGCTCGTGGTGAGCAACGGCGGCACATATTGCGACTTGGTCGCCCAGCCCAGCACCTCGTAATCAAACCAGAGTCGCCCCAGATAACGGGCACGGTAGACGCGAGTGTGACGACATTGTGCGTTGCAGAGTCCCCCTGGAGCGAAACATCGGTGCCCCCCAACCCCTGCACCACATGGAGGCCCACAATCCTGACAGCCCGCTTGCCAGATCGCGTCTTCCAAAACCTGTTCACTCACCGGAAGAGCGACTTCATTTGGGTCGACAATGGGCGATAAGTCAGGGGGCAGCGGGGGTACACCAGCGTCCGGCGGCAATTCGTCGACCGCACCTTCATCGGTGGCCTGCTGTCGGGAAGCGAGCCAAGTCACATCCTCCGGACTGTAAAGTCCAGACTGCCCGGCCACCGGCGCTACCATTAAGCCCAAAAGGCCGGCCACAACAATGATTGCCGAACGGCCCGTTAAGTGCGGAAGATGATCTGTCCGATTGATACCCATCGCTTGCCTCCATGCAAATAGTTTCATCGATGGTTCTTATCGGTCTCCCCCGGACCACCGATTTAACAAGCGTTTCTCAAGCGGCATAACCGTGCCACCTACACTTATCGTTGACTTTGCTAAGTGTAAACTCGAGACTCTCCGATCTTGCTTCGCCTCTGGAGGCCGCGGACGAATTCAGATAAATGTCTAGCAGGTTACAGCCCGATTCTCGTTGATTCCTCCAGCTGGCTATTGTCCAGGGAGCGTTTCGAGATCTGGTTTTGGTGTCGGGGGTGGTGGTGGAAGCTCTTCAAAGGGGTCTTCTTCCTGCGACTCAATCTTGTCCGGCGACCGGAATGGATTATCGCGAAACAGATTAAACAGAGGGAACTCACCCTTCTCAGGAGTCGTCGCCTGAAGACGATTGCGTTTCATATCGATCTGTGTATAGGCGATCACGCGATCATTGAGCATGACCACATCGGTCTCCATCCCTCGGAACCATTGCAGAATCGGTGATTGAAAAGCGGAGGAATTCTGACCAACATTTGCTGCCCAAGAACTCGACACCCACCGCTGCTGCCCCATCTCGTTTTCCTTGAATTCGTAACGGCCACCCAAAGCGCAGACGAGCTCCACACCAAGAATTGATTCAGCAACCTGTTTCGCCTGATCACCAGGGACTCCCAGTTGTTGCGAGATAGCGTGCAACAATTCTGCATTTGCATGAGATGTCTGGAAGGCTCGCTGCTCATTCAGAGCTTCCAACCAGGGACGCAGTTTGGATTGAGATAAATCATCAACTCTGATTCGCACCTGAGCTGGATATTCGGCTTGTTGCCTCGTCAATTGGGGCAAGGTCGTCTCAAGCACCTTTGGATCGAACGACAGCAGGGAGATACCGTCCGCGGATTGTCGACGCCAGAGTCCCAGGGGCCATGAGGAAAACCCACCAAGATCCGGCTCTGTTCCAAGCGGAATAAGATCCAAAAATCCGAGCCCTGGCCAGGAGCCTAAATAGGCTGGAATCCGTTGCATGACCATCAAACTTTTCAAGACAGAACTACGACCAAAGTCGATTGGAATGGGGGCATCTTGCACACCCATGAAAAGTAGGTGCGGACCAAGCTCAGGCCTCAACATTCCGCCACGCAAAACCAATTGGACGTTGATCACATCCTCGACAGGCTTTTTGATCTCCGTATTTGATGGGGGTCCCACGATGGAAGTGATGAGGCCGTACTTCTCTCGGTCAAAGGGCAACAGACGAGCGTCGATGCGTAGACGTTCGACATCCTTTGCATCGGGCAAGGTAAATCGCTTGAGTGCGACGACAAGCGGATCCATCTGATCCCATTCTGTCGCATGGAATGCGGCGACCTGCCGAAACATGTCGGCCTCACGTCGAGTCACTCCCTCAATCGCGATGTCCGGGATTGGCGTGAAAGTACCCCGTGCCCCCCTCAATGAATCGCAATATCGTCCCTCGTGGATCACTGGATGACTTCCGTCGGGACGACTCAATACACTTGCCGGAATCAACCGTTCGGAAACGAGCGATTCGAGAGCAGAGTCGAGACCCTCCAGGCGAGCAACCCATATGGCAATCTGCAGAATTTCGAGATCATTGACCGCCTGCATCCGGCGCCGCAGTTCAATTTGATACTGAGGACTCATCAGGCCCTGCAGGAATTGCGGCGATAAATACGTAAAGATCGTATCGTCTCGATTCAGCGGAAGTTCAGATCGAGCCAGCCTGAACTCGGCCGTTTCAGCCAGGGACTGTCCGCCGTTCCGAAGCGACAAAAAATCGTCGATAACCGCTCTGGACGTGCAAACAAGGTGATAACGACCGACGTTTGCATAGAAGGATCGTAGACGATTGTCGGGCGTAGACGCCACGGAGACCTCGACTCCGTCGATCTCCACGGAATCCATGGTGGCCCCATTCTCTCTCTGACGATCAACCGCTGCCTGTCGTTGCTTCATCAGGTCCGACTTCAGTAACGCGTTTCTCGCTTCGAAAAGAATTCCAACGGCGGCTCCCTCTCGCAGATAAGTGTCGCGACCGATCATGGCAACATCCGAGATTACCTGCCCCCCGAGAATCTTCGCCAACACGGACTCCTTCAAGCCCAATTGTTCCTGCAAACGCTGATTCGCCTGGGAGTCGTGTCCTCGAGCCGTGACCATCCGGCTGATATCACCTCCATATTCATCCAGCAAACCTCGCATCCAGAGATAGTTTGCGAAGTTGCCGAATCGCAGATAGAAGCAATTGGAGGGAACATGCTTGGCGATAGCTTCAACGGGAACGTCGGCTAAGTTGACGTTCGTATCCCGCCAAACAATCGGTGTCGGCACCGGAAGATCCGCCGGTCCCGTATCGCGATTGGCCCCAGTCAAAGCCTGCTCAAATGTTTGTTGTCGGATGGCTTCCGTATTCAACAACCACATTAAGGAATTACTGCTTCGAGTCCTGGTGAGCTCGGTCAGGCGCCCAAGTAAAGGATCCGGCAGACCGAAGCGTCGACCAAGCACGGTTGTCAGGTAGCTTTCAATCAGTGGCGGATAGTCGCTTTGCTGGATCTGCCGTTCAGCCGCTGCCGTGTAATGTCTCCACCATTGTCTGAGTAGTCGATCATGCGCTCTTACATCTTCCTGAGGTTTAATGCGGAAGGTACGCGTCTGAACTCCGTCAATCGTCACCTCCAGAGGTGCTTCACCTTCGAAAAGAAAATAGACCGACATCGGCCCACCTTGCAGACCGTCAGCATCACCACCAAGTCGCTGACGAAGAACCCCTAAAGGACCACTCGATGTAAAGACTGGATATAGCACGCGCCCGTTCGCATCCCGAATCGAAGCGATTGTAGCGGCATCAGTCCCGAACTCCGTGTTCCCTAAGGATAGCCGTACGACTCCATAGGGTTTTCCCACCCAGGCTTCACCGCCTCGGCCAGCTAATCGCCCGAGCAATTGTGCCTGGGCCTCGGTCAGCGGACTGATCGAACAGATCCACACCACTGCCATCACTTGAACAACAACGCGACGCAACAAGGACGATTCCATGATGACTGATTCCGCGCGGGTCATTTCGTGCGGAGCAGCATTTCAGAAACAAGTCGAGTCAGCTTAAGACGCAACCCGCTGCCACGCGCACGACCGCCTGAAGGTTCCTGGAAGATTTTGCTTACCGGCAAAGCCCGGCCTCTATCAACAGTCTGGCAAACGGTTGCATGCAGGGCAATAGCGTGGAAGTCAATCGGATAATGGCAGGAACTTGATACAGACGGGAGTCGCAACCTCAATCGTTTGTCCGGTCGGCTCGAGATGTCCTGTTATCGAGTCGATCTCGAAGAGTTCAATCGAGTCACTGGCTTGATTCTCGGCAAACAAAAAACGACCGGTGGGATCGATCGCAAAATTGCGTGGTGTCTTACCTCCGGTGGATTCAATTTCCACGAGCGATAATCTTCCGTCATCAGCGACGGAAAATACGGCAATGCTGTCATCCCCGCGATTGGATCCGTAAACAAATTTCCCGGAAGGATGCACCAGGACCTCGGCGGTGTAACTTGTACCCGCATATCCTTCGGGCAACGTCGAGATCGTCTGAATGGTGTCGAGTTTGCCGTTTTCAGCATCGTACCGGAAGACGGTAATCGTATTACTCAACTCATTAATCAGGTAGGCGAACTTTCCGGACGGATGGAAGCTAAAGTGTCGCGGTCCAGAACCGGATTTCACCTCTGCTTTCGCGTGAGGCTTCAGGGTTTGCGTTTTGGAATCGAAGCGATAAATGACAACTTCATCGGTCCCGAGATCGGCAACGAAGGCAAAGTGATTTTGGGGATCAAGATTAATCGAATGAGCGTGAGGATCTTGTTGACGCTGTTGGTTGGCACTGGACCCGTTGTGTTGTTGGAAACTGGTACGTTCCCCGAGCTGTCCATCATTACCAATCGCGTTTACGCTGACGTTTCCACCGGAATAATTGGCGGTCAACAAGGACTTCCCAGTTTTGTCGACAACGATATGGCACGGGGCACCGCCACCGGAAGCAACTTGATTGAGTGAGTTGAGTTCACCGCTGACAGGGTCGACGGCAAAGGCAGTCAATCCACCGCTCTTTTGCCCGTCGAACTCACCTGTTTCATTGACTGAAAAGAGATACTTCCCGGAAGGATGCACAGCGAGAAAAGAAGGATTCGTGGCCTCAGCCACAAGTTTCACGGGCGTGGTAGCTCCCGTGCTCGAATCGAAATCAAAGGAATAGATTCCTTCGCTATCTCCGCCCGTATAGGTACCGACATAAACTCGATACTTTTGAGCTAATGACGAATCGCAAACCATACTCATTCCTAAACTGATGGTGATCAACCAACACACCCGATGAAACAAGTTCATGATAATTTACCTCTTGGCGAGTCAAGTTTCAGGAAGGCGGCATATTCTATCAGATTCCATCAGCCCGCACCTATTCTCCCCTCACCGACTTGAAGCAACTGGCAAGTTATTGGACGATAACGCGAAATGAGCCCAACACGAGGCAACGAAAACAGTGAGTTACGCGAACCAATATATTGAGCACTTGGCAGAGCTTGACCGTTCTGGCCAGCCGTTTGCCTCGGTCACCATGGTCGAGGCGGTGGGGAGCACGCCCCAGGATGTCGGCTCCAAGATGCTCGTCAATGAAACAGGGCTCGTGTTCGGCACCGTTGGCGGAGGTCGTATCGAGCGAAAAGCGATCGAACACGCCCAGGCGATGTTGAGCCAGGGTCCGTGTCAGCCGACTGAATTGGTGGAATGGAATCTACAACGTGATGTGGGAATGACGTGTGGAGGCGTCGTTCGACTTTTCTTTGAATCCTTCAACGATCGCCGTTGGCAGATTGTCATCTTCGGCGCCGGTCATGTCGCACAAGCATTAACACGTTGTTTACTACCCATCGATTGCCAGATCCATTGCATCGACCAACGCCATGAGTGGCTGGACCGATTATCCGAGTCCAGCAAGTTGAAGCGAACTCAATGCGACGAACCCGCAGACATGATCGAAAGCCTGCAGGACCAGGACTTTGTGATCTGTATGACGATGGGACACCGTACCGACCGTCCCATTCTCGAACGCATTTTCAAACTAGGAAGAGGATTCGCTTTCCTGGGTGTGATTGGCAGTCACTCAAAACGAAAGGTTTTGCTGCGAGAGCTGCAAGAAGCAGGAATCGATGATGAAATTGCAAGTCGCTTTGAATGTCCGATCGGACTTCCACTCGGCAACAATCAACCGGCCGAGATCGCGATCAGCATCGCCGCGCAGCTGATCCAAGTTCGTGACCGATCGCTCACAACCTGAATTGTCATATCGTTCTCAATTCAACTGGGAAGATCTGCATTCAACAGGGTCACTGCTACGGACGATTATTTCGTCGACATTGACTTCAGAGGAATTCCCAGGTCCTGGCGGCGCAAGAGACACCGTCCATTTTTCTTTTCGCAAACGTTGTAGAGCACGTAGCCCGTCACCGAAGTCGACGACTCGGAATTCGTCCAATGAATGTCGACATCTACCTCACGTCGTTCCTCGCTGACGGCCATTGAAGGTAAAGGGAATTCGATCAATTGTGAAGACAACTGCAGATCATTTTGGGCATCCAACCAGAAACGAACTGGTCCAGCTTCATTATTCCAAGCGTAGTCTTGGGCAGCGTCTAGTTCAAAGAAAAGATGAAGTCACATCCCGCGCTGCTTGACGTCGGTGCAGGGCACCAACGTTGACTGAATCCTCACAGCTGATCCATTGTCGCGATGAATTCTTCCCTCTGGATTTGGTTGATCCACTGCTTCGTCGCTGACCCTGGTTTCACCGCGCGGCCCCACTAACTCGGCACCCTGAGGTTCAACGAACAGACGAGATCGAAAATCCATCATTTTCACAGAGACCTACGAACACACGTCCAAAACAGCTTGAACCAGTCACCCCAACCTATCGGACAGGGATCCGAAAACGCTCGGTTGATTGACCGATTTTACTAGCAGCGTGGCGCTGGTTTTGACGGCGTGATTTAACGGTATTTCGGATGGGTTACGGGCGGATTTCCGCCATTGCGAACCGTTTCCCAAAGCAATCGGAATCTTGCAAGAACTCACTGATGACCGGGAATATCTTTGCCGATGAAGGAGCCATTATTGCTTTCACCCATTCGAGATACTTCCATGATTGAATCTCACCAGACACAAATGGTCATTTTGGTTGATCGTGATCCTCTGCTGCGAACTCGATTGTCGGCGGCGATTAACGAACGTCAATGGTCAACGAGCGAATTCGAATCGGTCGAAACCTGTACCAACGCAATTGAGATGTTATCTTCGGATCTCACGCTCTGCGTTGTTTCTGAATTCGGTTTGCCAGGACGAGGCGGATTGGCTCTTCAAGACCGCCTCAATGCGATGCCGAAGCCGATATCCACGATTTTCTATACCGAGCAAGCGTCTACGAATGAAATCGTAACCGCAATGAATCAAGGGGCTCTTACGGTCATCGAGAAATCCGAGGGGCACCATGTCGTGCTAAATCGTTTGAATGAGGCTTTTGAGTTAGCGCGCCGGAACTTTGAGACAGCCGAGCAACAACGGATCGCACGCGATCAACTTCGCTCATTGAGTCGTGGGGAGACGGAGGTACTTGAAGGGATCCTCAATGGCAAGCTCAACAAAGAAATAGCACAGCAACTCAACCTGAGTGTGCGAACGATCGAACAGCGTCGTCGGCAGATCTTCAACAAGCTCGACGTCCAACACCCAGCGTCGCTTGCCCAAAAAGTGATGCAAGCTACCCACTTGCTGAACAAACAGCCCGCTCCGATCGAACTCAATATCAGCTTGCCAATGATCTCGGCGGAGAGCGTTATCTGAGATTCACATCACCCAAATAGATGAAATACTCGCAGATGCATCGGACTATCAACGATCATTCTCAGCTCGATCCGGGTTTAGGTTGCAGCGAGGCTTGATCCGAGTGAAACACCGGGCGCTGGCAAACTACTTTGCCCCATCAGGAATTCATCAACGGCCCGAGCAGCACCACGTCCCTCATTGATCGCCCAGACGACCAGTGACTGGCCACGGCGACAATCGCCGGCGGCGAAGACGCGTGGCGTGTTGGTTGAGTATTCTCCATGGGACGCCTTGAAGGTTTCCCAATTACCGCGGGGATTCTGCATTTCCAAACCGAGCAACTCGCCGACGGTTTTCTCAGGTCCAACGAACCCTGTTGCTAACAGCACCAGATCGGCCGGCCAATCCTTCTCGGAGCCGGCAACTTCTGAGAACGGAGCTTTGTCACCGGGCGTCGACCAATCAACTTCGACGGTCCTGACCGCTTTGATATTTCCGTTTCCATCACCGACAAACTCCTTTGTCAGAACGGAATAGGTTCTCGGATCCGAACCAAAGCGAGCTTCAGTTTCAGCGTGCGAATAGTCGACGCGGAAGATGCGCGGCCACTGCGGCCAGGGATTGTTATCAGCTCGTTCGACAGGAGCCCGATCCATCAACTCGAAATTGACGACACTGATACATTCGTGTCGCAGCGAAGTCCCGATGCAATCGGCACCGGTGTCACCGCCGCCGATCACAATCACGTTTAATCCTTTGGCCGACGTGTATTTGCCGTCATCAAGTTCCGAATCAAGCAAGCTCTTGGTGTTGCGGGTCAGGAAATCCATTGCGTAATAGATTCCGGAGAGATCACGACCGGGACACCGAGCCACAGGATCAAAGGGGCGCGTAGCTCCTGTCGCCAGCAGCAGAGCATCATGTTTCTCGTGTAATTCATTGGGGTCGATGAATTTCACATCACATCCGCCTTGCTGCATGATCTGTGTCATATGACCAGCAGGAAAATCCTCAACCTTACCCACATGGGCGTTGGTGACGAATTCAACTCCCTCTGCTCGCATCTGGTCGACCCGTCGCTGGACCGTATTCTTGTCGAGTTTCATATTGGGAATGCCGTACATCAACAGCCCACCAATCCGATCAGCTCGCTCGTACACCGTGACCTTGTGTCCGGCCTGGTTAAGTTGCGCGGCGGCCGACAATCCGGCCGGCCCTGATCCGACCACAGCCACGGACTTATCAGTACGACTCGACGGTGGATTGGGAACAATCCAGCCTTCTGCCCAGCCTCGGTCGACGATCGCGTTTTCGATATTCTTGATCGTCACTGCTGGCTCAATGATCCCCAGTACGCAGGCACCTTCACAAGGAGCGGGACAGGTACGACCGGTGAATTCCGGAAAATTATTCGTCTTATGGAGCCGATCCAGGGCATCCTTCCAACGACCTTGATAAACCAGATCATTCCATTCCGGAATTAGATTATCGATTGGACAACCGTTATTGGACTGGCAAAACGGCACCCCACAATCCATGCAGCGCGCGCCTTGCGTCGTGAGATGCTCGACATCTCCATCCGTAAAGATTTCAAGAAAGTCATTGGCTCGCTCGAGCGGATCGCGATAGGGAACAGTCTGTCGCGGATATTCTTTGAAACCAGTTGGCTTACCCATCTTTGATTATCTTTTCGTACGAGGTAATTGAAATGTTTCAAACGGGGGCGGTGACGCGAATCCTTGTCCTTACACCGACGATTCCACTTCCGCATCCTGGTTTTTGCTTTCCAGGAGGACACGTTTGTAATCGGTCGGCATAACCTTAACGAACTTTTCAGTCGCTTTCGGCCATTCTTGAAGGAGCTTTTCGGCCACGGTTGAACCCGTGAATTTCTGATGCATCTGGATCATCTCGAAAAGCTCACTAACGTCTTCGTCAGCTTCAACGCGTTCGAGTTCCACCATACCGAGATTACATCGATTGTCCCGGAAGTCTTCATGATCGGCTAACACATAAGCAATACCACCACTCATACCGGCCGCAAAATTCCGTCCGGTTGAGCCCAGAATAATTGCCCGTCCACCGGTCATATATTCACAGGCGTGATCACCGACGCCCTCGATGACGGCCCAGGCACCGCTGTTGCGAACACAGAAGCGTTCAGCAGCTCGACCTCGGAAGAACGCATAGCCTCGTGTGGCTCCATAAAGCACCACGTTTCCAACGATAATATTGTCTTCCGGAACAAAACTGCTGACGGCCGGTGGATAGATCATGATCTTTCCGCCGGACAACCCCTTGCCGACATAGTCGTTGGCATCTCCCTCCAGTTCCATCGTGATCCCTTGAGCAAGAAACGCTCCAAAGCTCTGACCGGCGGAACCATTGAATTTAATGTGAATCGTATCGTCTGGAAGCAACCCTAAGCCGTGAGCCTTAGCCACTTGGTGACTGAGGATCGTCCCAACTGTGCGATTCGTATTGATGATCGGCAACTCAATCTTGACGGGTTCTCGTTTATCAATTGCCGGCTTGGCCAATTTCACCAATTCGTTGTCGAGTGCCTTTTCCAAGCCATGATCCTGCGACTTCTGACAATAGACGCCAACGTCAGGATGCGGTTTTTCTGCGGGAGTCAGGATCAGTGACAGATCAAGGCCATCCGATTTCCAATGTTGAATTGCCGTATCGGTTTCTAGGCAATCGACGCGACCGATCATTTCGTTAATCGTACGGAAGCCCAGTTCAGCCATAATTCGACGAGCTTCTTCAGCCACCATGAACAGATAGTTGACCACATGCTCTGGCTTACCCGTGAATTTCGTCCTGAGTACAGGATCTTGAGTTGCGATACCGACGGGACAAGTGTTGAGATGACATTTACGCATCATGATGCAACCGAGAGTCACGAGTGGAGCGGTACTGAAACCAAATTCCTCGGCACCCAACAGAGTCGCAATCACGACATCTCTTCCGGTTTTGAGCTGACCGTCTGTTTGCAACACAACTCGCGAACGGAGGTCATTCATGACCAGTGTTTGATGGGTTTCCGCGATCCCCAGTTCCCAAGGTAAGCCAGCATGTTTGATACTGGTCAACGGAGACGCACCCGTACCACCACTGTCACCCGAGATCAGGATGTGATCGGCATAACCTTTAGCAACTCCCGACGCGATCGTACCAACGCCTACTTCTGAGACGAGTTTGACACTGACACGAGCTGAAGGATTTGCATTCTTGAGATCATGAATTAGCTGCTTAAGATCTTCGATCGAGTAGATATCGTGGTGAGGCGGTGGCGAAATGAGACCGACTCCAGGCGTCGAGTAACGCACACGAGCAATCCGATCGTCGACCTTACCTCCTGGCAACTCACCCCCTTCACCGGGCTTAGCCCCCTGCGAAACTTTAATCTGCAATTCATCGGCATTAGAAAGGTAATTGATCGTGACACCGAATCGGCCGGAGGCGATTTGTTTGATCGCACTTCGCCGTGAATCACCATTGGCTTCTGGGGTCCAACGTTCGGGTTCTTCGCCACCCTCGCCGGTATTGCTCTTCCCACCGAGTCGATTCATCGCGATGGCAAGCGATTCATGAGACTCCGGCGAGATCGAACCAAAACTCATAGCGCCCGTGCAGAATCGCTTGACGATTTCCTTGGTCGGTTCGACTTCTTCAATGGGCACAGGTGCTCCAGCAACTCCCGGTTTCAGTTTGAGCAAGCCGCGGAGTGCACACCGCGTTCGAGCATCGGAGTTGGCGTGATCAGAGAAACGTTGGTAAGCATCGGCACTATTGCCACGAGCGGCAATCTGCAGATCCGATATCGAAGTGGGATCCCACATGTGACGTTCGCCATCGGCGCGCCAATGAAATTCACCCACGTTTGGCAGAGCGGGCATCCGCTGCTCTTCTCGTTCGGGATATCCAATTTCGTGACGCCGCATCAATTCCTGGGCGACGACGTCGAAATTAACACCTTTAATCCGGCTCGCTGTACCAGCGAAGCAACGATCAATGATATCCTCGCCCAATCCAACCGCTTCAAAAATCTGGGCTCCTTTATAGGACTGCAATGTCGAAATACCCATCTTCGCCATCACCTTGAGCATGCCTTTGGCAACACCCTTTCGATAGAGTGCGACGACCTTTTCATCATCGATCTCCGCCGGCAAAAGACCCTCACGCTGAGCCTGCCAGATGGATTCAAAAGCCAGATAGGGATTGATGGCATCCGCTCCGAATCCCGTTAGCAGACAATGGTGATGAACTTCTCTCGCCTCACCGGTTTCGAGCACGATCCCGATGAGGGTACGTTTGGCCTGGTGCACCAAGTGATGGTGGACCGCACCGGTTGCCAACAGAGCGCAGACCGGAATGCGATCCTGGGAAACCTGCCTATCGCTAAGAACGATGAAACTGAATCCCTCGTCAATCGCATGCTCGGCTTCCTGACAGATCCGATCCAGAGCTTTCACGAGTCCATCGCGTCCTTCGGACTTAGGCCATGTAATATCAATGGTATGCGTCCGCCAACCGCCTCCTGCCGGGCTTTGATCAATATGCTTGATCGCCGCCAGTTCTTCATTGCTGAGAATGGGATGCGGCACCAACAACCGGTGAGCGTGTTGCTGGGTGGTATCAAGCAGATTCCCTTCAGGACCGATGTAGCATTCCAGCGACATAATGATCTCTTCACGGATCGAATCAACGGCGGGATTCGTCACCTGTGCAAAGAGCTGCTTAAAATAGTCGTACAACATGCGTGGTTGATCCGACAGACAAGCCAATGCCGAGTCATTTCCCATCGAGCCGACGGGATCACGCTGCTGCTGGATCAGCGGCAGCAACATGAACTTCATGGTTTCAGTCGTGAAGCCGAATGCCTGCATCCGCGGCAACAACGTTCCCGGATCAAATCCATGAGGTTCCGAGCTAACTTTAAGATCGGACAGTCGAATTCGTTCTTGCTTGAGCCATTCTGCATAGGGTCGTTTTTTGGCAAACTCGGACTTCACCTCTTCATCAGGAATCAACCGACCTTGCTCGAAGTCGATCAAGAAGATACGGCCAGGCTGCAATCGTCCTTTTTCTTTGACGATTGCCGGATCCACAGGCAGCACTCCCACTTCGCTCGCCATAATGACGCGATCATCATGGGTGAGATAGTAACGCGACGGACGCAAACCGTTTCGATCCAAGATGGCTCCAATGCATTGCCCATCCGTGAAAGCGATCGATGCGGGTCCATCCCAGGGTTCCATCAGACACGAATTAAATTCGTAGAAGGCCCGTTTTTTTTCGGGCATCGTTTCGTGATTCTGCCAGGCCTCAGGAACCATCATCATGACTGCTTCTGGCAAGCTGCGACCCGCCATTAACAGAAATTCGAGCACGTTATCGAAGGTACCGCTATCGGAACAATCAGGATCGACAACCGGAAACAGCTTTTGTAGATCATCGCCGAACAAGGGACTTTGAGCGACGCCTTCGCGTGCTCGCATCCAGTTTGAGTTACCGCGGAGTGTATTGATCTCACCGTTGTGGCTCATAAAACGCAACGGCTGCGCTCGATCCCAACTGGGGAATGTGTTTGTTGAGAAACGCGAGTGGACCATGGCCAAATGCGTGGTGTAGTCCGGATCGCGCAGGTCAGGAAAGTAATCCAAAACCTGCCAGGACATCAACATCCCCTTATAGATGATGACCTTGGTGGACAGACTGTTGACATAAAACATCCGGGCCTGACTGAGCGACTGATCACTGCGGAGTTTATGGGTCGCTCTTTTTCGAATGATGTAAAGTTGACGCTCGAATGCATCGCCTTCGAAATCAGCACCCGCTGCGATGATCAACTGCTCGATATGCGGCTCACTCTGCAACGCCGTTGGTCCCACGTCAGCCGCTTTGGAATCCGTAGGAACTTTACGCCAACCCACCAACTCCTGACCTTGCTCGGAAATCAACTCGTTTACGAAAGCCTTACATTTTTCGCGTTCCGATTCGATCGTCGGCAAAAAGATAATGCCTGCGGCAAACTTCCCAGGTTCGGGCAATTCGGCACCGAGATCAGCTTTGGCGACCTTTCGCAAGAACTCGTGAGGCAAAGCTGTCAACATGCCAGCACCGTCACCGGTATTAGCTTCGCAACCACATGCACCGCGGTGATCCATGTTTCCCAATACCTCGTCGGCATCGAGAATAATCTGGTGACTCCGCTCACCCTTAATGTTTGCCACGAAACCGACACCACAGGCGTCTTTTTCGTTCGCCGGGTCATACAACCCATGCTTGCGCGGAAGACCGTATGCGTTATGAACCTTCATCGACTTCACCATCACTTTCCAACACTTTCCAACACTTTCCAACACTTTCCAAACATGTCTTTTGAGGCTTGATCTGAGAGGCTGCAAGAGCTGGCGATCAAGACCTGGGCGACCCTAATCGGTAACGGCCGTTGCCGACAAGGTATTTGTATCCACCGTCATTTCGTCGGCGGTTGGTTTCGGTTTTTGCAACAAAAACTCGATAAACTGTCGAGTCGTCCTCGACTGCTCTTTTCCGCGACGCTGGATGATTCCGAGTGGCCTGACAATCGACCCGTCAGCAAATGGGATAGCAACGAGAGTTCGAGATGCAACCTCTCGTTGCACTGTGGGGGCGGGCAAAATCCCCAATCCCGCATCAATCTCAATCGCCCGTTTGATCGTTTCTGTATTGTCAAACTCCATCACTGCATTGATTTCGACACCTGCCGTTGCCAACACCCGATCAATTTCGCGACGAATCCGCAAATTCGCTGCAAAGCTCACCATCGGTCGACCATGCAGGCGTCTCAAGGCGACCGATTCAAGGCCAGCCAGATCATTATCGGGAGCACAAACCAAGACCATGGGTTCATCGCGCCAAGGAATTGCCGTAAGTTTCCGATCGACTTGCGGGTAACTGACTAAACCAACATCAACCTGATCTCGCTGCACAAGATCATAAACGCGATCCGGATGCTGGTATTCGACGCGCACATTGGATTTCGGAAAGCAGGCCAGAAAATCCCGAACCGATTGATTCATATGGCTCAGTCCCACCGAATAAATCGATGCAACTCGCACCAGGCCATCTACCTCTTCGTGCAACGTTCGAACCGTCTCTTCCAGCGCAAAATAGCGATCAACGATTCGGCGGCAGCCTCGGTAAAACACTTCTCCCTCGGTGGTCAGCGACAACGGTCGTTGGGAACGATCGAGAAGCTTAACACCCAAACGCTCTTCTAGATGCTGAACCATCTGGCTAGCTGCGGATTGCGACACATCGTTTTCGCAGGCGCCACGAGAAATACTGCTGCGCGCAGCAATGTCGCAAAACACTTTGAGATACTTGATCTGCATGACCGCCCCAAGACTATAAGCGAATCAGATATTGATTAGCAGATTTGCTAATCTGCGGATCGGACAACTTACGTCGTCGAAATCGACAAGTCAAGCGTCTGATCTGCTGAATTCAAGAAATATAGACGTTCAAGTTGTGAAGCTGTCGCATTAGAGAAAATGGTGAAATCGCCATCTCCTTACCTGGATTGCACTTCAGACGATTTATTCGGCATATACTGGCTTTCAGACCGTTTTCGCACCACTTCCGCCTTGATGATTTTGTCGGGGGCGATCGCCAATTGGGCTGAATCACTCGGATCTCGTTTTTGCAGCTCGGCCAACACATCCATGCCCTCGATCACACGACCAAAGACCGTATGCTGGCCATCGAGATGCGGGGTAGGAACAAACGACAAGAAGAACTGGGAGCCGCCAGTATGGGGCGTTTCCGTTTTGGCCATGCTCAAGCTGCCGGCGAAATGCCGACGAAATCCGGGCTTCGAGCTCTCACAGAAAATGGTATATCCCGGCCCCCCCGTTCCATCGCCTTCGGGACAGCCTGCCTGTGCCATGAAACCTTGCAATACACGATGAAAGACGAGTTCGTTGTAGAAACCTTTTTCGACGAGGCTGATGAAATTACCGACGGTATCCGGCGCTTCATTTTCAAATAATTCTAACACGATATCACCCCTGGAGGTTTCAAACCGTACACGGGGCAGATCGTCGGCGGCGGCTTCAGCAGTTCGAATCTGCTGCTCTTGTTCCCAATTCTTTTGAGCCACGGCAACCGCCGGAAAATACGGTTCCCCAAGTTTGATGATTCCCAACGAATGGGCTTCATCGAGGTATTGGTCGGCAAGCTGGAATTGATTCGCACCGAAGGCCGCCGTTCCCCCAATATCGTAGAGCACTTTTTCTTTGCTACCGTGATCGAGCATTGTTTTGGCGATTTTCAGGCCGGATTCATATTGATCCGTATTGACGTTATCCACCGCCATCATAATCAGGAATCGACGCAATTGCGTATCCGAGTCCGGCGGGTTGGCAACATAGGATCGCAGGCCGGCATCCCGTAAACGTGGCAGGTAACTGCGGCCAATCTCGAGTTTCTCTTCGTATTCCTTTTGAATCTCCGGCAACTCGACATCTTCTACAATGCCAAATCGCTCTTTCAAATCTCGGAGTTCCTTAAGCAACGCAAGCCACTCAGCAAATACCTGCTCAAAACTCGCCTCAGATTGATTCGATGCGGGGGAAGCGTTATCGTCGGTGGCAGGCAGAGCTTGCTGGGCTGTATCTTGCTGGGCTGATACGATTGTCTGAGCAGAAATCAGTCCGCCGAGAGTGATGACGACCACAATCCGTCCGATGAGCTGCATTTTCAAAAACTCCTCAATGGGTTAGGCTTTTCTGGCTTTACGTAAGGCAAGGGCAGGGTGATCGCGAAAACGGCCAAACATTCCCTGCTCAAAGTATTTCTCCTGACCGCAACGAACTCAAGTCCAGAGAGGTGAGAGTTTTCTCGAAGATGGCTCGACGAACCAACCGATCTCTGAAACGTGGCGACCAACCAAATACGGTGAGAATCGTCGGGGGGCACCATGGGGGACGGCGGCTGAAGTACTCAGGCGACCCCAAAGTCCGTCCGATGAAGGATCGGACGCGGGAGGCCGTGTTTAATCTACTCGGTCCCTTCCGGCGGACAGAGCTCGCCTATGATTTATTTGCGGGGACCGGGGCAATGGGTCTCGAGGCGATCAGTCGTGGAGCAGCTTTTGCGACTTTCCTTGAACGTCACGCTCCAACCGCTCGAGTGATCGACGAGAACATCGCGACGCTGGATGTCGGTGACCAGACGGACGTAATCGTCACGGATAGCTTTCGGTGGGCCAGGAGCAATCCGGAGCCGACCGACGCTCCATGGGTCGTCTTCTGCTGCCCTCCCTACCGCCTCTATCACGAGCGTTGGGAGGATCTATCGAGCATGTTGGATCGTTTCATCGAACAGGCTCCGTCCGAAAGCATGATTGTTGTCGAAGCCGACCAGGAGTTTGATGCAGACCAATTGCCGAACATCGAACAATGGCGAGTGCGCGATTATGCTCCGGCACGAATCGCGATCCTCAGCATTGAATAATGCGTCACTGCAACTTGGTGACAGAGAGGCAACTTGATAGCGAAGAGAGCCTGCGGAACAACGGCCTGCGGCGGGAAGTTCCGCCGCACCCAGTTGCTCCGCGAGCGGTTACACATCTCCAGACAGATCAAACACTTCGCTGACATCCTCAACCGTACCGGTGTCACGACTGAAGGTGAACCGATTGTCATCCCAATCGATTTTGACACCGGAACCCGCCGCAAACTCACCTTTGAGGATTTCGGTGGCAAGCGGGTTTTGCAGTTGTTGTTGGATGACGCGTTTCAAGGGACGCGCCCCGAACATGGGATCAAATCCTTCTGCGGCGATTTGATCCCTGGCCGCCTCACTGACGACCAACACCAAATCATTTTGCGCCAACAGATGTTCGAGGTGCGCGATTTGGAGGTCGACAATGCGACGAATTTCGGACCGATCCAAAGGATGAAACACGATCGATTCATCGATACGGTTGATGAATTCCGGGGCGAAATGGCCTTTGAGACAATCCTCAACGGCATCCTGAATTTCGTCCTGTGATCCACCTTCACTGGCAATCTGTTGAATCGCTTGGCTTCCGATATTGCTCGTCATCACGACGATCGTATTCGTGAAGTCCACGGTGTGTCCTTGACTGTCGGTAAGACGACCATCGTCTAGCAATTGCAGCAAGACATTGAACACATCCCGATGAGCCTTCTCGATCTCGTCGAGGAGAATCACGCAATAGGGTCGGCGCCGGACGGCTTCCGTCAACTTGCCGCCTTCTTCGTAGCCAACATAGCCTGGAGGTGCGCCGATCAATCGACTCACACTATGACGCTCCATAAACTCACTCATATCGAGGCGAACCATAGCGGTTTCGTCGTCGAATAGCACCTCGGCGAGCGCCTTACACAGTTCCGTCTTACCGACGCCAGTCGGTCCCAAGAAGAGGAACGACCCGATTGGTCGATTCGGATCTTGCAAACCGCTACGACTTCGGCGCACCGCATTGGCCACAGCCCCAACGGCTTCATCTTGACCGACGACACGAAGGTGCAAGCGTTCTTCCATGACCAACAGCTTAGCCTTTTCAGCCTCAACCATACGGACAACGGGAACACCGGTCCAGGAACTCACGACCTCAGCAATTTCCTCTTCCGTCACTTCTTTGCGCAGTAAACGGCGTTCAGGCTGAACTCGGTCGGACTCCTGTTCCTCTTCGGACTCAACCCGCTGATGCAGTTGTCGTCGTTTGACATCGAGTTCGTAGAGTGTTTGGTATTCCGCTTCACTCACCGGCTGACCGAGAGCTTGTTTTTCCTGGATGGCAGCATCTTGATGTCGAAACTCGAGGTCAAGACTTTCAAGTTCCTGACGGACTCTTTGCACATCGCCGAGACCGAGCTTTTCTGCCTCCCACTGCTCGCGCAGATTGGCGAGTTTCTGCCGCAGCTGTTCCATTTCGGATTCGACATCGGCGAGCCGTTCTTTCGACGTCGCTTCGTCCTCATCCGCCAATTGGCGCGCTGCAAGTTCCAACTGCGTCAGCTTGCGCTGCACTTCGTCGATTTCGGTCGGCACGCTTTCCAGCTCCATCGCCACGCGACTGGAGGCTTCATCCACCAGATCAATTGCCTTGTCAGGCAAGAAGCGATCGGTGATATAGCGATGGGATAGCTGGGCTGCAGCCACCAACGCAGAATCCTTAATTTTGACGTTATGATGAGCTTCGTACCGAGGCTTAAGTCCGCGCAAAATGGCGATCGAATCCTCGACCGAAGGTTCACCGACATACACCGGTTGGAACCGTCGCTCCAGAGCGGGATCTTTCTCGATGTACTGACGATATTCATCGAGCGTCGTAGCACCAATACAGCGCAATTCACCACGAGCGAGAGCTGGCTTCAGCAGGTTGGCAGCATCGGAACCACCCTCGGTTCGGCCAGCGCCGACAACGGTGTGCAATTCATCGATAAAGAGCACAACCGCGCCACCCGCCTCTTCCACTTCGCGCAAGACGGCCTTCAGCCGTTCTTCGAATTCACCACGAAATTTCGTGCCGGCAATTAACGCTCCCATATCCAATGCGACCACACGTTTGTTCTTCAAACTCTGCGGCACATCGCCTTCGACGATCCGTAAAGCGAGACCTTCCGCGATCGCCGTCTTCCCGACGCCGGGCTCGCCGATCAAGACTGGATTGTTTTTGGTGCGTCGAGAAAGCACTTGAATGACACGTCGGATTTCTGAATCGCGGCCAATGACCGGATCCAACTTACCCGCATTCGCGCGTTCGACCAGATCGATACCATATTTCTCGAGCGCTTGGAATTTGGCTTCCGGATTCTCATCGGTTACTCGGGCCCCACCGCGAATGTCTTGCAGCGCATTCAGAATATCGCTCTCTCGTACGCCATTGAGTTGCAACAGGCTTTGTGCAGGTGTCTTGACTTTCGTAAGCGCAAGCAAGAGATGTTCCGTCGAGATATACTCGTCCTTCATCTGCTCAGCTTCGCTTTGAGCACCCTGCAAAACTTGCATCAGGCTCTGACCCACCGGCGGTGAAGCACCCCCGGAAACTTTGGGCAATCGATCGACTTCGGACTCGACGATACTGCTGAGCTGCTGCAGGTTGACGCCAATTTTTTCGAGCAGAGGATGCACAATCCCGTCAGTCTCTTCCATCAAGCTTGCAAGCAGATGGAGAGCTTCAATTTGCGGATTGCCAACCTGAGTCGCGAGCGTCTGCGCGCGGCCAACAGCTTCTTGTCCTTTAATGGTCAGTTTTTCAAATCGAAATGTCATTTT